>Ga0208509_1000810_pt1 | contig 10608 bp, 10 predicted proteins | sample LakWasMeta7_HOW4_2_FD_183857 | JGI IMG/M metagenome (GOLD analysis project Ga0208509, IMG submission 183857) | Freshwater sediment methanotrophic microbial communities from Lake Washington under simulated oxygen tension - Sediment Metagenome... | ecosystem: Environmental > Aquatic > Freshwater >...
AAATCAGGATTCCGACTATTACTCCAATTATCGCCAGGACGAGTTTTCCCGTTCCAATAACGCTTCCGATGATGGCATGTCGATCGACCTATCCGCCGGTTTGGGTTATCACCTGACGGTGGGGCGCAAAAACCGGGCACCTTACTGGCGGTTTACCCCGAAGGTCGGATACGCCTTCCATACCCAGCATTTCAACATGACCGATGGCTATCAAACCATTCCCGCCACCGGCAGCTTTGACGGTCTGGACAGTACCTACGAAGGCACCTGGTATGGCCCCTGGGGCGGGATGGCAACAAAATGGGCATTCACCGAGCGGTTTTCAGCAGAAGCTGCCGCGGCCTATCACTGGATCGATTACGAAGGCACCGGCAACTGGAATCTGCGCAACGACTTACAGCAACCGAAAAGCTTCACTCATGATGCCGACGGTGGAGGCATTGTCTCATCGGCAGTTTTTCGTTATCTGTTGACGCCGAATTGGATCATCCGATTTTCAGCCGAATATCAGCACTGGTTGGCAAACAATGATGGTATAGACAAAATGTTATTTGCTGACGGCAGCAGCGCCGAAATGAAATTTAATGAAGTTAAATGGAAATCCTATGGATTCAATCTGGGCGTTGAATACATTTTCTGATCGCTTTTCGCGGGTGGGTTTTGACGCATGTGGGAGGGGCTTTAGCCACGACGCATGTAGGAGGGACCTGTGTGGGAGGGGCTTTAGCCGCGACGACCGCGATGGCCTTCGGTCGCGGCAACCAATAGTATGCGCTTTAGGCGAAGCCCCTTCAGAACAGCAAGCAAACCCGGCAAGTTACTTTCGAGCGAAACCTAAAGAGACAGGCACTGGTTATGAACAAAAGATACCCTTCAAATAGCGGTTTCTCGCTGGTCGAATTGACCGTCGTGCTGCTGATCATCACGCTGCTAGCCAGCGTCGCCGTGCGCGAAACCAGCGAACTGGCGTTCCAGACCCGTTACGAGCAAACCAAGGAACGCCTGGACATGATCAAGCAAGCGATCCTCGGTAATCCCCGGCAAATCATCAACGGCCAGCAGGCGGTGAGCGGGTTTGTGGCGGATATGGGGAGGTTGCCCCGAAACATCCACGAATTGCTGGAGAAAGATTATTGCTTAAATGACAGGGCCGTCACTGATCCTCTGGTGTGTACAACCAATTTTGGTATTAACGCATGGATACAACAAACATCCGATGCCTCTGATGTAATGTTCAATACCAGTTTACGTTACGGCTGGCGTGGACCTTATTTAAATGTGATCGGCAGCCCCGCAGATGCCGATGCATTTCCTGATGGCTGGGGAAGCTTGGCACCGGAAGCGCCCCATGCCCAAACCCAAAATTACGGCTGGATATTGGTCGATGGTTTTAACATCAATTCAGAACCCCCTCATACAACAAACAGTAATCGCTTGGTGGTTCAGAGTTACGGTAAAGATCAGCAAGTTGGTGGTACGGATTATGATGCTGATTATCCTGAAAACCGGTATTCGGTCGATAACTCTTTGCCTTACACGCAACCAGCGCCTTTGGTTGATCAGGAAGACTGGTTGGTTGATATTTCGGGCGGGATCAGCGTCAACATTACCAAACAATATGGAACGAATAAATCTTGTGGTTTTGCCGGGCCTGCTACGGCATATACGACCCAAGCAAGCTGTGAAAATGCCGGTGGCACGTGGGGAACATCTTGCACTTTCGGTGAAGACAGTTGTAAATCTGTAGGTGGTAAATGGAACACTTGCGTTCTTGCCCCCAGCGCTTGCACTGCGACTGGCGGGGTGTTTCAGATGAGGTGTCAGTTTACTGAAAAGGCTTGCAATGCCGCCGGCGGTCCGGGTTCCTGGGATACGACTGCCAGGACATGCTTGATTGATTCGACTCAAACTAACTGTACAAATGCTGGCGGCTCATGGAACACTACGGCCTCACGTTGCGAATTCAACGAATCATCCTGTTCATTGGCGGGTGGTGCCTTGACATCTGATTGCGCATTTACAGCAGCGACTTGCCCCACTGCAACCACCGGGGTAACTTGGGTCGGAACTACGCCAAAACCCGATTCCTGCAATTTTACCCAAGCGGCTTGTACCTCTTTGAATGGTATGTCGCTGGGAGATGATTACTGTTATATGAGCCATGGAGAAAATATTGGCGTCAAATATGACGTTGCCAGCTGCGCTTCGGCAACTGGGTCATGGGCTGGGAATATATGCCTCAAGGTTTTTTATCGCGATCCGGTCAATGCCACTATCTCGACCTTTTCAAGTAATGCTGTCGTTATCAGGGAAAGCGGCTTATATCAAACCATTCAATTCAGTTTTAATAATCCACCGCTTATTCCGGTAGGACAAAACGCCATTGGCATCTACGAGCATGATGGCACGAACTGTACTAACACTCCTTATCCGGCCGACCGCCAAAATCCGATTCAGGTGGATTTTCATGCGCATACCACCTTGCCGGTGATCAATTGGTAAACGCAAAATGTAACATTAACGCCTGTCGCTTCGACTGCAATCAGGACAGGCGTTGCAGTAGTAATTAAGAATTAGGAATGTAAAATCCGTGAAAAACTACGAAGCAATCAGAGAACGCAAAGTAAAAATCGATATATACTTTCCTAGTTCAATGTTGCTTCTAACCATGTCGGCTGGAGCCTCTCCCACAAAAGAAATTTTATGGATGCTGGGTATAACAACATCAACATAGGTGAAAGATGAAAAAGACACGATCTCCTAAAACTTCACAACGCGGCGTGACGCTGCTGAAACTATCGATGGTTCTGTTTGTGCTGATTGCGCTGGCCGGTGTGGCGGTGCCCTATGTCGGCGCCATCGGCCTCACGGAGTTGTCCCACGCAAGCGATGCCACCATTCAAACAGTTAAAGAAGCGATACCTTAAAACCCGATACCGTCGCGGCTAAAGCCCCTCCTACAAGAGTATAGGTAGTCGCGGCTACCAACAGTTGGCGCTTTAGGCGAAGCCCCGCCTTCAAGAGTTGTATCGGTAGGAGGGGCTTTAGCCGCGACCCAGTCAGCGTGAATTTTATCAACGAGACAATGTGGTGTTTAACATGAATTCGCCTCATTCGCCCCATGCTCAGGATTTGCGCAAGGGCCGATTTTCCCAGGCCAATCAAGCGTATCTCTTGACCAGCGTTACCGAGGAACGACAGAAATGGTTCTCCGATTTTTTTATTGGCCGAATCGTTGTCGATTGCATGCGACAGCAGCAGATGCTGGGGCAGGTGGAAAGTCTGGCTTTTGTCGTGATGCCGGATCATTTCCATTGGTTGTTGGTGTTGCAGGACGGTGCTTCGCTGTCCGCGGTGATGCGTGTTGTTAAGGGTCGTTCGGCGCATGCTATCGGGCAATGTCATCAACGCCCGGTACATAGCAAGTTTTGGCAGGACGGTTTTCATGATCATGCCTTGCGCAAAGACGAGGACATTAAAGCCGCGGCGCGTTATATCGTCGCCAATCCGTTGCGAGCGGGACTGGTAAGTCGCATTGGCGATTATCCTTTGTGGGACGCCAAATGGTTGAGTTGTGAATGATGATGGATGGGGTTTGTAGGAGGGGCTTTAGCCGCGACCGTCTCGGCACAGTCTCGGCAGTCGCGGCTAAAGCCCCTCCTACAGGTTGTAAATTAAGAATGGAGATGATTGTTGTGAAACGAGGTAAAGATGTGCTGCAACGCGGGATGACGTTGCTGGAATTAACCGTGGTGCTGCTCATTCTGACGGCATTGGCCGGCTTAGTGGCGCCTTATGTCGGCGACACCGGGCGAACGACCATGTGCCAAGTGACGGACTCCACGATGCAGGCGGTCAAGGAGGCGATCATGGGCGGCAAGGGTGGTGCGGGTTTTTATGGGGATACGTTAGGGTATTATCCCAAAACCACGAAAGGAACAGCCGCCGATTACAATTTAACTTATCTATTTACCGCGCCCACGGATAGTTCTTGGGGAAGTATGGTTTCATTCAATGCTAAAACGGCAGTCGGTTGGCGTGGGCCTTATTTGCAGTCTGGCGGTGCTCCGATACCCGCGGAGCTCGGAGACAGTTTTACCGATGTATTTGATGCAACCAACGCGACAGGAACTGTCCATGTGGCCATTAATGCCGGTTCGCAAGTGTTGGATGGCTGGCACCGGCCCATTATTTTGCAAATCCCTTATTTCGATGATGATGGTGCAGGGATTAATCCGGCCGGCTATCATCTCGAATACGCCCGTCTGGTTTCTGCGGGACCGGGTAACGGAATTGAATCCGGTGACGCGGCGATTGATACAAAAATACAAACACGCGATGCAGTTGATCGCGGCGACGACCGGGTGCTCTATCTAAGAATGCCGGATCCTAAAGCCGGCGGCAATACTCCCTGCGACCAAAGCTAATATTCACCACAGAGACACAGAGTACACAGAGATTTTTTCTTTTTTCTCTGTGTCTCTGTGGTTTATTCAAGATGAAAACAAATCTCTGTGGTGAAAAATCACAAAACCTTAAGGATTACTATGACGGATAACGGCTTAAACAAGCTCCTGGCTGCGGCCAATCAAATCATCCTCGGCAAGGACCGGCAAATCCGCCTGGCGGTTTGCTGTCTGCTGGCTAAAGGGCATTTGCTGATTGAAGATGTGCCGGGTGTGGGCAAGACCACACTCTCGCATACACTGGCGAAGCTGTTCGGCATGGATTACCAGCGCATTCAATTTACCAGCGATTTGTTGCCCGCCGACATCATCGGTTCTTCGGTCTTTGTGGCCGACCAGCATCAGTTCAAATTTCATCTCGGCCCGATTTTCAAGCAAATGATTCTGGCCGATGAGATCAATCGCGCCACGCCCAAGGCGCAGAGCGCATTGCTGGAGGCCATGGAAGAACGGCAGGTGACGGTGGACGGCCAGACTTACAATTTGCCGGAGCCGTTTTTTGTGATCGCCACGCAAAACCCTTCTTATCATGTCGGCACCTTCCCGCTGCCGGAGTCGCAGCTGGACCGGTTTCTGATGCGCATTGAACTGGGTTACCCCGATCAGCGTGCGGAGCGTGAATTACTGGGCGGGCAATCGCGCCATGAGCTGCTTGAAAACCTGTCCGAGCAGATGCCGCTCGAGCAGCTGCTGGCGCTGCAGAAAGCTGTTGCCAGTATCTACACCTCGCCGGCCTTGCTGGATTATGTGCAGGCGATCATCGCCTTTACCCGGCAATCCGGCCAGTACGATTCAGGCCTGTCGCCGCGCGCCGGTTTGGCCCTGCTGATGGCCGCCAAGGCCTGGGCATTGATGGATCGGCGTGATGCCGTTATCCCCGAAGATGTGCAGGCGGTCTTGTCGGCGGTTGCCGGGCACCGTATTCGTTCAGGCCTGGGCGATTCCGACGCGATAGTGGCGCCGATTTTGACTAATGTCGCGGTGATATGAAATATCGGCATTGCCGCTGGGCATACCAATCATTGGTAGGAGGGGCTTCAGCCGCGACCGTCTCGGCAGTCGCGGCTACCAACAGTAGGCGCTTTAGGCGAAGCCCCTCCTACTAATGTAGCGAATCTTTAAATTTACAAAGACTCAAAATGGACAGCGCGCTTACTTTTAAACAACGTTTCCAGCTCAGCCGCTTTTTCAATGGCGAGGCGCCGGCCTCAGGGCCCTTGCAGCTGACCCAGCGCCGGGTTTTTATTTTGCCCACCCGGCGCGGCATGGGTATGGTGGCCACGATTGTGCTGTTGCTGCTGATCGCCTTCATTTACAACAACAATCTGGTTTACCTGCTCGGCTTTCTGCTGGCCAGCATTTTTTTTGTCACCATCCTGCACACTTTCAAGTCCCTGGCCGGCCTTGTCGTACAGGCAGGCGCGGTGCAGCCGGTGTTTGCCGGCGAAGCGGCCGGGTTTACCTTGACGGTCAGGAATCCGGGCAAGCATCAGCGTCCGGCAATTAGCGCCATCCTCGAAAGCGAGCAAAGCTTCAGTCTGGATGCCGATGCAAGCAAGACCTTGACCCTGTACGTGACGACACGAAAAAGAGGATGGCAGTTGATGGATACCGTCACTCTGGCCAGCACTTATCCTTTGGGGGCGTTTCGCGCCTGGTCGCCGCTGCGCTTTGACAGCAAAGTGCTGGTTTACCCCAAACCCGCTGCCGCCGTCATTCCCTTTCCGGAGGGAGGCGGGGCGGGGCGGGGCGTAGCCAACGCCATCAACCGCGCAGGACAGGATGAATTCAATGGCGTTCGCGGTTATCAGGCCGGCGATCCGATGCGCCAGATTCACTGGAAGGCCTATGCCAAGGGCCAGGGCCTATACAGCAAACAGTATTCAGGGGACGAAGAGGCCAGCGAACTCTGGCTGGATTACGATCAAGCCCCCGGCGGCCATCTTGAGGAACGCCTCAGCCAGCTTTGCCGCTGGGTCCTTGATGCCGAACAGGCGGGTTTGAATTACGGCTTGCTGTTGCCGGGCCGAAAGATAGAGCCGGGTTGCGGAAAACAACATTATTCGGCCTGTCTTGAAGCGCTGGCCCTGGTGTAAAGCTATGGAACAGAGTCTTGAACCCAGAATTTTGCTGTTGCTGTTGGCCGCTATCGGCGGGATAACGCTGCCGCATGTCGGCCATCTGCCCTGGTCTTTATCGGTGTTTTTTTTCGCGCTGCTGTTCTGGCGATGCTTGGCCGTTTGGCGCCCGCGTTATCTGCCCCAAGGCACGGTCGTCTTGTTGCCGACCCTGCTGGCCGTTGCTTTGCTTTATAGCCAGCACCCGGGCGTATGGGGCAGGGATGCCGGCACGGCGGTATTTGTCGTCGCCTTGGGCCTCAAACTGATGGAACTGAACCGGCAACGCGATGTGTATCTGGTCAGTTATTTGGCGTTTATTGTGGCGGCGTCGCAGGTTCTTTATCAGCAGACTATGGCCACGGCGGCCTACACTCTGCTCGGTTGCTGCGCTTTATTGGCGGTCCTGGTGGCCGTCAACAGCGGGCAGCCGCAAACCAGGCCGGCTTTGCGCACCGCCGCGACGATGCTACTGCAGGCACTGCCTCTGGCGGTCGTCATTTTTGTCCTGTTCCCCCGGATGCAGGCGCCGGCATGGCTGCAGCTGAATAACGATAAGCCGGCGCTGTCCGGCCTAGGCGAAACCCTGGAACCCGGCTCGATTAACCGGCTGGCCATGTCGCCGCAATTGGCGTTCCGGGTCAAATTCAAAGGCGAGCCGCCCCCCAGGAATCAGCTGTACTGGCGCGGCCCGGTGTTTTCGTTTACCGACGGCGAGGTCTGGACGATCAAGCCCAATGATTATGTGCTGCATTATCAGGACCGGCTGAAATTTTCCGGGCAAGCCTATCAATACACCCTGTTGATGGAGCCGCAAAGCCGCAACTGGGTCTATGCCCTGGACATGCCCGCCCGATTTGACGCCTCGCTGCAGCGCAACGGCAATTATCAACTCACCAGTCCTGGCAAGCCGGAGCAGGCGGCGGAATATGCGCTGACCTCGTATCCGCATTACAACACCGGCTATATCACCAAGACCGAGTATCGGCAAAACCTGCAATTGCCGGGCGCTCCTTCCGCCCGCATCGTCGGTCTGGTGCAACAACTGCATGGTTTTGAGGGCAAGCCCGAACTGTTTATTCAGCAAGTGCTGGCCTATTTTCGCGATCAACAGTTCAGCTACAGTCTGCAGCCGCCGTTGATGCCGGACAATCCCATCGAGACTTTTTTGTTTGAAGTCCGCCGCGGATTCTGCAATCACTATGCTACGGTCTTTGTTTATCTGATGCGGGTCGCCGATATTCCGGCGCGCGTGGTCGGTGGGTATCAGGGCGGGGAGTTCAACAGCGTCGGCCGGTTTCTGGAAATCAGGCAGGCCAACGCCCATGCCTGGGCCGAAGTCTGGCTGCAAGGGCAGGGCTGGGTCAGGGTCGATCCCACGACGGCCATTATGCCCGACCGGGTCGAGCAAGATATCAATGTCGACAGGCAGGTGCAGACCGGCGCCCTCAGTCTGGCAGCGACAGACACTCAGCAGCGAGACAACGCCTTCGGCTTTAAACAGCTTGAACAGCTCTGGCACAGCCTGGATTACCACTGGCAGCGCCGGATTGTCAGTTACGGCGGCGCCAGTCAGTCCGGACTTTTGTCGCGCTTCGGTATTGGCAGCCTGATGGAGTCTCTGTTTTGGTTGCTGGCTTCAATCGGACTGGCGATGCTGCTATTGGCCGGTTTCTTGTTGAGATCCCGGCGCCAACCGGAAGACTCGGCGCTGGTATTGTATCGTCAGTTTTGCCGCAAAATGGCAAAAGCCGGCGTGTTGATCAGGGTCGGCGAGGGCGCCCAGGATTTCGCGGTCCGGGCCAGGGCGCAAAAACCCGAACACGCCGAACTCATTGATGAGATCACCCGGCTTTTCATCAGGCTGCGTTACCAGCGCGAGATTTCGGGGCATGATTTAAAGCAGATGGGAAAACGCATCAGAATTTTATAGGCGGCGGCAGGTTATGCGGTGTTTTTAATCCCGCAATGGCGTGACCTTGCCGGTCAAACGGTAATTCCGGTAATCAGCCAAAACCTGGGCGTGGTCGAAGGCCAGGACGTCGGGCAGCGTGTCGAAGGTAAACAGGCCGAAGTTTTTGGCGTCATCGGCGGCTTTGGGCAGGCCGGTGGCTTCGGCAATATAGACTGCGGTGACGGTATGGTTGCGGGGGTCGCGTTTGGGGTCGGAATAAATGCCCAGTAACGCCGTGAGTTTGACGTCGAGACAGGTTTCTTCCTTGGCTTCGCGAATGGCCGCCCGTTCGACAGATTCCCCGACATCGACAAAACCACCCGGTACGGCCCAGCCGTAGGGCGGAAAGGCGCGTTCGATCAAAACAAACGGCCGTCCTGGCTGGTCGATGAGTTCGATGATCGTATCGGCGGCGAGCAAGGGTGTAACGGGTTTGGACATATTATCTCCTGATAAGATATTGTTTTATCGACTGGTTTAGGAAAGCGTTTGCCATTTTGATGGATGCGCTGATTTGGGGCAATACCCGACCGTTAAAAAGCTGATAGAATCGAGTGTGACCGGCGCGATGGCGTCCTTTTATGTATAACAAGGAGTTTGATATGAATGATCATAATGAACAGTTAGCGAAAAAAGTGGTTGAAGTATTCAAGCAAAATATCAGTGCCGAGGCGCGCGCTCATATCAGCCAGGCTGAGTTTGATGAATTAGCGCAGATAGTCAGAGAGGCGCTGTCTATTGAAATGACCGAAGCGATTGAAATGGTCGCGGAACTGGAAAAGCGTTTGAAAGACAGAACGGACAGGCCGGACTTGAGTTTATAGCATCCACCTGAAACTGGCCCGGTTTGGCGAGTGATCTTAAGCAGCTGAAGCCGTGAAAGAAGGCAGTATAAAACGCTGGACCTGATCTGACGGCTTCAAATATTAGTCTGGGTTGAACGCGACTAGGTTTGAATTCGATTTCATTTATGTCAGATCAAGTCCGGAGTTTTACAGTTTAGGCGACACGCCCCCAGTCAATTTTGCCAGGCATCGATTTTTCTTCTTCTTCCTCCGGCACAACGCCCGGACTGTTCGATTCCTCAGGACATTTCTCAATTATTTTCGTCTCGTTGACTAGGTAATTTTTAGCCTCTTTGGCATCAAACGCGATGTCTTTCGTGGCATCAAGATCGGTATATGTTGCCGTTCCTACGACACCCCACAAGGCGAGGATCATCATCGCCATAGATAAAAAGGGTGTAAACACCATCAAAAATCTGATGACTCCAAACAATAGATGTCTAGTCATGACAGTCTCCTTCTGAAAGCTTAGTGGATAGTTTTACCACTAATCATTAATTAAATATATTAGTGCTGATACCGACATCTTCAATTATTTAATGTGACTTACTTACAAATAAATTTATGAATACAGTAAGCTTAAGGCAATTTTTTAAAATTTGTTCGTAAATACAAGATGAAAACACTTTTTAGGGCCGTCTCTAAACAGTTACGTCGCGGGGGATAATCGCTGATGAATCATAAAGATAATTTTTTTATCAAGTTCATGAAGTTGGCCGGGCCTTATTGGAGATCCAAAAACAGCTTAGTGATATGGGCAGAGACGATCCTGCTGATTGGACTGACGGTGCTGCAAATTAAACTGGCGGTTTATATTACCCAATGGAATGCCGCGCTTTTTGATGCCATCGAACAACGCTCCATGGCGGGCGTAAAAACCCAGGCAGTCATCTTGATCCTGATCTTCATTGCCGGCGTAACGATCACCACCGTCCATTTGATCGTCAAACGGCGCTTATTGATAGGTTGGCGGACCTGGTTGACCGAAAAAGTCATCGCCAAATGGATACAACAGGGGCGCCATTATCAGATCACCTTATTGTCGCAAAACGACCATGACAATCCGGACGGCCGTATCGCGGAAGATATTCGTATTGCGACCGAAGACGCCATAGCGCTAAGTCATTCATTGTTTTACTGTTTACTGATGTTGGCGAGCTTTACCCAAATTCTTTGGGGCATCTCCGGAAGCGTTGTCTTCAAGTTCGCAAACGTGTCGATTCCGG
>Ga0208509_1000812_pt1 | contig 10593 bp, 9 predicted proteins | sample LakWasMeta7_HOW4_2_FD_183857 | JGI IMG/M metagenome (GOLD analysis project Ga0208509, IMG submission 183857) | Freshwater sediment methanotrophic microbial communities from Lake Washington under simulated oxygen tension - Sediment Metagenome... | ecosystem: Environmental > Aquatic > Freshwater >...
GACCATATGCTTGAAGCGCTTAACGGCTTATCGGAACGTCGGCGGCAAATTCTGGTGCTGCACAAATTTCATCATTGGTCTTATGAGCGCATCGCCGGGTATTTCGGTATTTCCCGCAGTGCTGTGGAAAAAAACATTCATGTTGCTCTGGGTCACTTATTAGCCGCACGAGACGGGGCAGCATTTTAAAGTGTGGGTTAGCGCCTATCACACGTCTTATACTGATAGTATTCTGCAAAATTATTTATTTACGGCCCATGTCTTTATATTCTGAACCGGAATCGAACGTTGCCTCATTAGGCACCACGCAAGATCAAGCAATAGCGTGGCTTGCCCGATTGCAGGACAGCAAAGCCACGCAACGTGACCGGATCGAGTTTACAGAATGGCTGGCCGCCAATCCGAATCATCAAGCTGCTTACGATAAAGTTGTCCAGCTGTGGCAAGCACCGGCATTAAATACAGCTTTGGGCCATTACGCCGCAATCCCGCTGCAGCCAGCAAAACGAAAACTACACCTGCAACGCTGGGCCGCGGCGGCTTGCGTTGTATTGATGAGCGGTTGGGTGCTGATGGCCGCCGGCTGGATTGACTATTGGCAAGCCGACCTTGTTACTAGTACTGGTGAACAGCGTCGGGAGATGCTTGCTGACGGCTCGACACTTATATTGAATACAGATTCGGCAGTGACGTTTGATTATGCCGGTGACCGGCGCGGGGTGACACTGTTAAGCGGCGAAGCCTATTTTGAAGTACAGCCCGACAAAGCCCGGCCATTTATAGTTACGACAGCACAAGGCAGCGTGCGAGTAGTCGGCACCCGCTTTACGGTAAAAACCGGCGATGTTACGCAAGTCGATGTCGAAAGCGGTATCGTCATTTGTACTTCCCAGCAGGGAGAAAGTCGCCAGCTCATTGCCGAACAGCACACCGATATTGCTAATCAAAGTGTTGCCGCCATTTCCCAAATCGATACCAGCCGTACTTTCGCTTGGCTAAAGGGTCGCTTGATTTTTCAAGATCAACCCTTGGCGGAAGTGATCGCCGAACTCGATCGCTACCATCCCGGCGTCATCGTTATCGCCAAAGCCAAGCTTGGACAAACGCGTATTACCGGCAATTACAAGCTGGAAGATACCGCCGCTATTGTCCGCAGCTTGGCCGAAATTGCCGGAGCGCGAGTGATTAATTTGTCGCCATATTTGACAGTCTTGAAAGGCTAAATAGTCATTGGTTGAATGAATTTCACAGGAAAGTGAAAAAAATGTCCTCCGCAAGTGTGTGTTCCCGTTCCTGATACGTCTAGTTATCCAAGCCTGCTGCCACACGCCGGCTAACCACACTAGACTAAGGAGACTCCATGACTCATGCGCAACAACATATACCTTGCGATCTGTGCAAACTGACCCTTGCGATAGCATTGGCGTTACCCGCACTCGGTACGTCGTTACCGGCATTTGCAGCCGACACCGGCGCCCAAAAATCCTCAACGCCACCAAGTGCCAAACAGAACTTCAACATTCCCGCCCAGCCGTTGGCGAATGCTCTCAATGCTTTCATTGCCACCAGCGACTGGCAAGTTGGCTTTCCGGCCGGATTGGCGAAAGACGTTCGCGCGAATGCGGTCAGCGGTTCTTATACCCCGCAACAGGCGCTGGAGAAATTGCTGCAAGGCACAGGGCTGGTTTATCGGGTGACTGGGGATAATAGTGTGACGTTGGAGAAGGTGGCGGTTGCGGAGCCGCAGACCGGTGAAACTACCTTGAAGCCGATGACGGTGACAGGAGCAGCGATTCAAGACCCGAATGATCCTTATAACAAAAGCTACAACGTTACTAATGCCAGCACAGGTACCAAAACCGATACACCGCTAATGGAAACTCCGATGTCAGTGCAAGTGGTACCAAAAGCAGTTCTGGACGATCAGCAAGCTATTCGTATTGAAGATGCTTTGAAGAATGTCAGCGGTGTGGTAAAAGGCTTCGGTTTTGGCACACTGGAAGATACCTTTGTCATCAGAGGCTTTGAAAACTCAACCAATAATTGGGGGTTAACCCAAATTTATCGGGATGGCGCACTGGCTACCGGTTCGCTGTTTTCAACGGCCGATGTCCAGCGCATCGAAGTGCTCAAAGGGCCGGCAGCAATGCTGTATGGTCGTTTGGAACCCGGCGGCCTGGTTAATGTGGTTACTAAACGCCCGCAAGCTGAAGCGGCTTATTCCCTTCAGCAGCAATTTGGCTCTTATGATACCTATCGCACCACGCTGGGCGCCACCGGTTCGCTTACTAAAGATGGTTCATTGACGTATCGTGTGGACTTTGAATATCTGAATAAAAATACCTTTCGGGATTTCACCTTTAACGAACAGGCTTATATTGCGCCCAAGCTCACTTGGCACGCGAGCGATAAAACCCAAATCGATCTTGAATATCAATATTTCGATCAGGAAACCATGGTCGACTGGGGCATACCCGCCATTGGCAACCGTCCTGCCAATATTCCCAATACGCGATATTTGGGTGAACCTACTGACCGGTTTCTACACAAGGCACAAGGCGGTGGAATAACTGTTACGCACAATTTTACCGATGACTGGAAGATTCAGGGAAAGTATTTTAAATACAGCGATCAATATGATTATCAGCCGAATCATGGCGCTAATGCATCGCAGTCACTGAACGAGCAAACCGGTGACTTGAACCGGTACTTTATTTCAAGTGACCACGATCTCAATTCGGATTTTGTGACGCTAAACCTGACCGGAAAATTCTCAACCTGGGCATTGGAGCACACCTTATTGGTGGGAGGCGACTGGTTCGACTCCGGTTTTACCGAGGATGGTATATATTTTAGTAGCGGCGCAGCCAGTGGTCCGAAGCCCATCAATATCTTCAACCCGGTCTATGGTAATGGGCTTGTCGATACTTCCAGCTTGCCAAAGAACAATTTTACCAAGATAACGGACGAATGGTACGGGTTCTACTTGCAAGACCAAATCACCTTTGCGAAAAACTGGCATTTGTTGGCCGGTTTCAGGTATGACAATGCAAAATCCAGTAGCGCATTTACAGCCGACCGTTCAGACACAGTCAAAACGGATGCCAGTGAGCTTAGCCCACGGGTGGGCTTGCTTTATCAACCCTTAAAATGGCTGAGCATTTATGGCAGCTATATGAATGGCTTTAATGGCTCGGTCAGTGGGCGTACTGTGGATGGTTCGGCGCTCGCGCCGAATCGTTCCCGCCAATATGAAGCCGGGTTAAAAGGCGAATGGTGGGATGGCAAACTGACTTCCAGCTTGGTCTATTATCATTTGACCAAAGAAAACTTGAGAACGCCCCATGCCGATCCACTATTGGCTCAGAAGGGCTTTGTGCAACAAACTGGTGAAGCGCGTAGTCAGGGTATTGAATTTGATCTGCAAGGACAGGTGGCGGAGAACTGGAACGTGATAGGTAGCTATGCTTTTACCGATACCAGACTCACCAAAGACACCGATAGAAATGGCGGCATTGGTAATCAGGGACATCGCTTGTATGGTGTACCTGAACATTCTGCAAGTTTATGGGGTTATCATCAATTTGGTGAGTTTGCCTTTCCTGAGTTGAGTGCTGGTCTGGGTGTTTTCGTTGTCGGTCAACGTCAAGGCGACTTAGCCAACACTTATCAACTACCCGGTTATGCAAGGCTGGATGCGTCTCTAAAATATAACCGCCCTATTGGTAAAACCAACCTGACGGTGCAGTTTAATATTCAAAATTTACTGGATAAGGATTACTACGCTACCGCCAGACCGAATCGCGTAGGCATTACACCTGGCGATCCGCTGACCTTTTTAGGTTCGGTGAAGTTGGAATTTTAACGTGCGCCGACTCTGGCTAAAACTGCATCTTTGGCTTGGGCTGGTTCTGGGTCTGTGGCTGTCGTTGATCGGTCTGACTGGATCGTTGCTGGTGTTCTATCACGAGCTGGAAGAGCTGGTGCATCCGACCACCTTTGCTGTCGCGCCGCAGCTGGGCGGCGAAGCGGCATTCAGACCGTTCGGCGAAGTGTACGCCGCGATTCGCGACGGCGTGCCAGAAGGGGCGCAATTTGATTCGAAGTACTTTTCGATGTATTTTCCGCGTACCACGACCAGTGCCTGGTGGGGACGCTACGAAGTTCAGACTGGCCCCGAAGTCGGGTTGTGGTATGTGTTCGTCGATCCCTACACGCTGGAGGTGCTTGCTCGTTGGCGGGTCAAGGAAGACGGTCAATGGTTTCGCCACGAGTTTTCTGGTTTCCTTTATGACCTGCATTACAAGCTATTGTTGCCTAGCGACATTGGCTACCCGCTGGTGGGCATCATCGCCACTTTGGCGTTCGTGTCAGTGGGGTTTGGTGTCTATTTGTGGTGGCCGAGGTCGGGAAAGTGGCATCGTGCGCTCAGTTTCAAACGTGGCACATCTAGTCAACGCTTCGTGTTCGACTTGCACAATTTGTCTGGCATTTATCTGTTGCCAGTGTTGGTAGCCATATTGATCTCGGGTGTTTATTTCAACCTGCCCGAGCAGTTCTACTGGGTAGTCAGGCGGTTCTCGCCCAATACCGTCGAGTATTACGGCTACAGCATCAAGTCGAATCTTCCAGCACCAGATGCTCAGCCAATCGGGTTGGTGCGTGCCTTCGACATCGTCCGCACCCGTTTCCCAGAAGGTCGTCCTGAGCTTTTAAGTAATGCTAGCTCGCCCGATTCGACCTATCGGATTTGCAATAAGAAGGTGGTAAGCGTGAGTGCCTTTGCCGATACCCGTTGTGTCCATGTCGATCAATACACTGGAGAAATTCTTTGGTTTTCCGCATCCGATACACACACTGGCGGCGACACTTTCGCCCGCTGGCAATTGCCGCTGCACTCCGGCAAAGCCTTCGGTTTGCCGGGGCGTATTCTGGTATTCCTCTCTGGCCTTGCGCTGCCGGTATTGTTTGTCACAGGTGTGATTCGCTGGCTGCAAAAGCGGCGGGCAAAACACTCAGTAAAATTACACTGACTGAAAATAATTGCGTCTTGATCCGTTGAAACCGTTTTGGGCGTGAGGACCGTAAGATTTTTTTTACAATGCTTGGTGAGCTGATGTAAAAGGTTCATTTATAATTTCAGCCAATCCTTATACTCAGCTAGTGTCATGATCGGCGTTGCCTGAAAACCGGGTCTAAGGGCAAGAATATCCGCATCGCCTGTTACCAATACCTCGGCTTGTCCGGCTACTGCAAGGATTAAAAATTTTTGATCATCGGGATCACGAATGACCGGCAAGTCACCGGGGATTTTGTCAATAACTACTGTTTCTGTGTAGGGTAAAAAATCGGCAAGTAATAACGCTTGCTCGTCTTTACTGAGTTTAAATTTTGGATACGTCAGAACACGTATTAATTCGGTCACAGAATCTTTGCTGGCTAATGGGGTGATCTGTGCGTTTTGCCAACTGTGCCGCAACCACGCTAGGCTGTGCTTGGAAAATAATAAGGCCGAAATAACGCAATTAGTATCCAGCACCACGCGATGCCTCATACCTGTTCTTTCCTTGCCCAATGTATGGCGTCACTAACATCCTGCTCATTTATGCCTAAAGCTTCGAGTTTAGCGCGAACCGTATCCGCTTGTTGAATCCTTACCGGGGTGAGAATAATGCGCCCTGATTCGATGGCTACGTCGTAATAGTCCGCTTTGCCAACCGACATGATGATTGATTTTGGCAAGGTCAGTTGGTTTTTACTGGTTAGTTTAGCTAGCATGACAAACTCCAAAGTAATGAAGTAAGATTATATTACTCAAGCGCAGCTTGCGTCTTTTATTTGTTATTTCAAAAGGTAAATGTTGGATTGAAACAGCATCCCCATGTGCGACGCAAGTACTAAGACTTAACTCGAATTTCGCCATAATCTAGCAGTGAGTGAATGGTAATTGAGCTGGTTTAAAATCAAACTCGGCAAATATTCATCAATAAGCTTGTTACTTTAGGCTGCGTCAGTTTTGGCGCTTTGTTATCTAAGGTTGCCAGATAGTTTTCTGGCGACATCATCCTAATGCGTTAAACGGTTAGTTCGTTCAAACCTTTCTCAAGCAATGGTTAGTCATCGTTAGCATTTTTATTTTCGACATTTGCGATAGTAGTATTAGTGCTTTCTGATATTGCGTTGGTGTTTATATTCATGTATTTCCTCAACAAATCCAATTAACTTTCTGATAAAGAATGGTATTTATTTTGCCTTAATATCTTTGGGTTAATTGTTCCTTAGTTGTACTGTAAGTCATTGTGAAAAAAGAAAGAATCTAAATTAAATCATTCTTGACTAAGCACAAGCAGGAATCTATAGTGCAGTCGAGTGGTAAAAAGTGGTGAAGAGTGGTTTTTTAAGAAATTATGAGGTAGGTTTTGTTTCGAGGCATTAGTTCAATCAATCTGGACGTTAAAAGTCGGCTTGCGATTCCAACTCGTTACCGAGAAGAATTGCAAGAGTGCTGTGACGGCCAAATGGTATTGACTGTTGCGGTTGATGATCGCTGCGCTGGCGAAAATGGTTGTTTGTGGCTTTATCCTTTGCCTGAATGGGAGAAGCTAGAGCAAACAATCAGTAAATTACCTACCTTGAATAAGATGGCTGGCAAGTTAAGACGATTCCTTATTGGTAATGCGACGGAGTGCGAGTTGGATAGTCAAGGGCGCTTGTTGTTGCCGGAAAAATTACGCAAATTCGCAGGTATCGATAAAAAAATTGTTTTGATTGGGCAGCTCAATAAGTTCGAATTATGGAATGAAGATGCATGGGCGACCAAAGAAGCTGAGTGGATGACTGGTGACGATAATGAAGGATTGGAAGAGCTAGGCTCTTTATCATTTTAAGACGGGGAGATTGGAAGGTGGAACATGTGCCAGTTATGCTCTCTGAAGTATTGCAGCAGTTAGCTCTTAAAAAAAACGGTATTTATCTTGATGGTACGTTTGGGCGGGGCGGCCACAGTCGAGAGATTTTGAATCAGTTGGGTCCGGAGGGCAGATTACTGGCTTTTGACAGAGATATTGAAGCTATAAATTCTGCCTATGCGCAAGAAATAAGCACGGATCTGCGTTTCCAGCTAAAACACAATTGGTTTTCAAAGTTAGAAGAATTTGTAGCCTCCCAAGGTTTGTCAGGAAAAATTGACGGTATTTTGTTAGATCTTGGCGTTTCATCTCCTCAGCTTGATAACCCGGAACGCGGTTTTAGCTTTTTACGGGATGGTTTGTTGGACATGCGAATGGACACGCAAGTAGGCGTTTCGGCGGCCGAGTGGCTGGCGAATGTTGATGAGGCCACGCTTGTGAAAGTTTTATTTGAGTATGGGGAAGAACGGTTCGCAAGACGTATAGCGCGTGCCATTCTTGAAAAGAGAGTAGAAACGCCTATCACGACAACTCTGCAATTGGCAAAGCTGATTGAAGACGCTGTGCCAATTAAAGAAAAACATAAACATCCGGCTACACGTAGCTTTCAGGCGATACGGATAGAAATCAACAGGGAATTAGAAGAATTAAAAGACGTCTTGCAGCAAGCTGTAAACGTCTTAAAGCCAGGTGGGCGATTGGTGGTTATTTCGTTTCATTCGCTTGAAGATCGAATCGTTAAACGATTTATTAGGCATGAATCTGGAGCCAAGCATGTTCTCGGAAGGCTACCAATTAAAGAAGTTGACATCGAACGTGGTCAGCTAAAAAAAATAGATAAGGCGCTGAAAGCTACTGCGCAGGAAGTTGCATTAAATCCTCGCTCAAGAAGTGCGGTGTTGCGGGTAGCGGAGAAGATCTCGGTATCTTCAGTCGAGGCGTAAGTGGTTAAGGTTAAGGCGTTGATTTTTATCGGGCTGTTATTGGGATTAATCGCCTCGGCAATTGCTGCTATCTATTTCAAGTATAACGCCAGGCTGATGTTTATTGAGATTCAAAAACAGGAAGCCGCACTGGATCAATATGAAGTGGAATGGGGGCAGTTGCAATTGGAGTTAACTACGTTAACTGAAGAAAATCAGCTTGAGCAGGTAGCTCGCGATAAATTGAAATTAATAGTACCGCAGCGGGACAAAATTATTTATATCAAACCGTAAATGATAAGTTTTCATGGCAAGCACAACAGGCCACGGCGGGCAGAGGATTTTAGTGGAAGGAGAAAGTTTGTAATCGGATTCATGATGGCCTGCATGGTCATTCTGGTCGGACGAGCTATCTATTTGCAAGTTTTTAATAAGCAATTTCTCCAGCATGAAGGTGAAATTCGTTATGTAGACGAAGTCGTGGTGTCTGCATATCGCGGCATGATCAAGGATAGAAATGGCGAGCCTTTAGCAATTAGTTCACCGGTGCAGTCTGTATGGATTAATCCTTTACAGCTTAAAGGTATAACTAAAGAGGAACAGGCGGCGGCTGAAAAAGCGCTAGCTAAGGAGCAGCACAAAAGCTTAACGGAAGAACAAAAAGCAGCAGTGCGGCAACGGCTACAGCAAGAGAAAGTGTTAAAAGTCGCCCAGATGGAAACTATTCTTGGGCTGGAAGCAGGCAAAGTCAGCGATCTTCTTAAAGATGACACGCACAGACAATTCGCCTACATAGTCCGCAGAATTAGTCCGCAGATTGCTGAGCAAGTTAAAGGGCTGAAGCTAATTGGGGTAGGGTTTGATAGAGAATTCAAGCGTTATTATCCTGCCGGAGAAATATCAGCGCATTTGGTAGGTTTTACCAATGGCGATGACGTTGGCCAAGAAGGCTTGGAAGCCGGGTACGAAAAATTGCTAAAAGGTATTCCAGGCAGTAAGCGTGTAATAAGGGATGGGCAACGTCAAATTATTGAAGACGTTGAGAATATTAAGGAACCAGTGCCAGGTAAAAACCTGGAATTGAGTATTGATCAGCGCATTCAATATCTTGCTTACCGAGAGTTGCAATTGGCAGTGGATGCCAATAAAGCTAAGTCAGGCACATTAGTGGTATTGGATGCCAAAAATGGTGAGGTTCTGGCGGCAGCCAGCCAGCCATCGTTTAATCCCAATACACGTAAAAATATCAAGGAAAGTTTATACAGAAATAGGGCGATGACCGACGTTTTTGAGCCCGGCTCCACGGTAAAGCCATTCGTTGTGTTAGCAGCCTTAGATGGTGGTTACGTCAGGCCCAATGAGATTTTTGATACCCATGGTTTTTTGCAAGTGGGCAGACACGTAGTTAAGGATGTTCATAATTACGGGGCAATGGATCTGACGCATGTACTAAAAAAATCAAGCAATGTCGCTGTCAGTCAGATGGCGTTGCGCATGCCGGCTGAACATTTTTGGGGGGTTTATCATCAGCTGGGCTTTGGCGTTGCGGCCGGGGCAGGATTTCCTGGAGAAGCTAGCGGTAGTTTACTGGGGTATCAGCGCTGGGATGATTTTACCAAAGCAACTTTGTCGTTTGGTTATAGTCTAAATGCTTCTGCGTTACAGCTGGCAAGGGCTTACACAGTGCTGGCTGATGACGGAATTTTACATTCGGTTAGCTTGTTAAAACGAGACGAAGATCCTGACGCGAAGCGAGTTTTTTCTGCCAAAAACGCTAAAAAAGTTCGAGCCATGATGGAAACCGTCATCATGAAAGATGGCACAGCCTATGAAGCAAGAGTAGATGGTTATCGTGTCGCCGGCAAAACCGGCACAGTCAAAAAGGCCGGTGCGGGCGGTTATGTTGAGAACAGTTATTTTTCTGTTTTTGCAGGTCTGGCACCCGCTAGCGATCCACGCGTGATCATTGTGGTGATGATTGACGAACCCTCGGCCGGACAGTATTACGGCGGGCTGGTGTCGGCACCGGTGTTCTCCAAAGTGATGGCGGGCGCATTAAGAGTGCTTGAGGTTGCCCCTGATCAAGAAGGCACGATGCCAATTCTACTGACAGGCAAGAGCAATTAGTAGGCTTGTGATGACCCTGAATGAATTATTGGCAGATCTTAATATCCATGTAAATGCTAGTTACACACTAGACACAGTCATTACTGGCTTAGCATTGGATAGTCGTAAAGTTGATGAAGGCAATGTATTTATTGCGCTGGCGGGTGCCAAATTTCATGGCCTGGAGCATTTAGATCAGGTTGTGCATAGTGGCGTAAGTGCCGTGCTGTATGAGCCAGCAGCAAATGGCGTGCAGTTGGCAGAGGCTTCTAAAGTTACCCATGTTCCGGTTATTCCTGTCGAAGGACTAGCCGCTAAATTGGGAGCAATAGCGGCGAGATTTTATCAGGATCCTTCGACAAAGCTTGATGTGATAGGCATTACTGGAACCAACGGTAAAACCTCATGCAGCCAGTTTTTGGCACAAGTACTGGAAGATTGCGGAATTATCGGTACCTTAGGTTGGGGCCAGTGGGGAGGCCTAAATGAGACTCTCAACACCACACCAGATGCGCTGGAAGTACAAAAAATACTGGCTGAATTATTAAAGCAGGGCAAGCGGACGGTGGCAATGGAGGTGTCGTCTCACGGGTTGCAACAAGGAAGAGTAAATAGTGTTCGGTTCAAAGGCGCGGTATTTACCAATATTAGTCGTG
>Ga0208509_1000815_pt1 | contig 10579 bp, 10 predicted proteins | sample LakWasMeta7_HOW4_2_FD_183857 | JGI IMG/M metagenome (GOLD analysis project Ga0208509, IMG submission 183857) | Freshwater sediment methanotrophic microbial communities from Lake Washington under simulated oxygen tension - Sediment Metagenome... | ecosystem: Environmental > Aquatic > Freshwater >...
CTTCGATCAGCTTGACCAGATAAGACCTGCCGGCCTGCATTTCGGCGGTTTGTTCGTTGAACGGCACCAGCAAATCCTTCGGTACGCCCCAGTCCAGAAACGCCCCGTAATAGTTGACCGCGGCGACTTTCAGCCAGGCGATGTCGCCGACTTCGGCCAGAGGCGTTTGCAGGGTCGCCGCGAGATGGCCTTCGCCGTCGATATAGACGAAGGCGGTGACGCTGTCGCCCATCTGGTAGGACTTGGGCGGTATTTTGCCGGTCAAGAGCACCATTGGTGATCCGGGGAGGCCGAGGTAAATGCTCGGGCCTTGCACTTTGACGACTTTGAGTTGATTGGTTTTGCCGATGTTGATCATGGGGGAAATAAGGTTGTGCCGGAAGTTTTGTAATGCTGTTTGGTAAACTATCTATCAGTTTACCAATCAAGCGCCTTGGCGTTATGGAGAAGTTGTTTAGGTTTCATAAAAAATAATTTTCCGGCTGAAGACCTGCCAGGTTTATAAAAAACCTGACAGGTCTGTGGTGACTGCAAGAAATTATTTTGACCTAATCCTTAGTTTTAATTGGTGATGATGAACCGCACCGCATCCAGTTTTAGCTCGGCCGATTCGATGTTGTCATGCGCGAGCATCGTCATTTCCTTCAGGTGTTCGATTTCTTCGGGCTTGATCGACGGATTGACTTTTTGCAGGCGCATCATGCGTTTGATTTCCTCGGCCAGCGATTCGAGCATCGCACGGGTCGCGTCCTGAACGAGCGTCTGCATGTCGGTCTTGGCGCGTTGTTCGGCAGCGTCGAGCATTTGATTCAGGTGACTGCGCTGGTTGTTGATAAACGTGACGATCTTGCTCTTGTCGAAATTGACGCCGGCATCGATCAGGTCGTCATGGTCTACCGTATCGGTCTGGTCCTGCTTGTTTTGATCGATCAGCACGCGCACCGGGGTATGCGGCAGGAAGCGTCCGAGCTGCAACTCGGGCGGCGCGCTGCATTCGACCACGAACAGGCATTCGAGCAGGAATTGGCCGGCCTTCAGGCCCTTATGCTTGACCACGTTGATCGAGGCATTGCCGGTCTCGCTCGAAATCACCAGGTCCATAGCGCCCAACACCATCGGATGCTCCATCGTCAGGAACTGGAAGTCCTCGCGGGCGAGCGCTATCGAGCGATCGATCGTGACCGTCATGCCGTCTTCGGACAGGTTCGGAAAATGCGAGATGCGCAAATGCTCGCTCGGTTTGATGATGAAACAGTCGAGCGAATGGAATTCGGTATCGACGCCGTAGCTTTCGAACACGTCCTCCATGTATTGCCACAGATGGCTTTGCCGTTCGTAGCGCTGCAAGGCGTCGATGTATTGATCGGCGACTTCCTTGCGGCAGGAGTTCAATTCGAGCAACTGGTCGCGGCCTTGGTGCAGTTCGATTTCGATCGCGGCGCTGCGTTCTCGGGTAAGCGCAATGAAGGCGTCGAGCGGGGCGAAGTCCCGCGCCGTCAGCAGCGAACTCAACTCGCCGGCGAGCTCGTCGGCGACGTGTTGCGCGGCCGAGTTATTGTGGCGGAACACGTTCAGGCCTTCGTCATACCAGCGGAACAGCAGTTCCTGTTCGCTGCCGCGCAAATACGGCACGTGGATGCGGATGATGTGTTTCTGGCCGATCCGGTCGAGACGTCCGATCCGTTGTTGCAGCAAATCCGGGTTGGCGGGCAGATCCCAGAGGATCAGCTGATGCACGAACTGGAAGTTGCGGCCTTCGCTGCCGATTTCGGAGCAGATCAGCAGGCGCGCGGAGCTTTCCTGATCGGCGAAATAGGCGGCCGCGCGGTCGCGTTCGATGATCGTCATGCCTTCGTGAAACACCGCCGCGGCGATGCCGGTGCGGTTTCTGAGCGTTTCTTCCAGAGCGATTGCGGTTTGCGCCTCCTTGCAGATCAACAGCGCCTTGTCGCCGGCGAACTGTTTGAGCGTATCGACCAGCCAGGCGAAACGCGGATCCTGTTCGAGATCGCCGAGGTTTTCCCGGCCTTCCAGCGCATAGCCGTAGCGTTCGCGGTCCGGAAAGCCCTGCACCGTGTGCCGGGAGTTGCGGAACAGGATACGGCCGGTGCCGTGATGGTCGAGCAAGACGTTGATCAATTGCGCGCGGGCATGCGCGGATTTTTCCGGATGGCTCAGGTTTTTCAACAGGCCTTCGACATTGTCATCCTGGACCAGCGCCCGCAAGGCGGCTGCGGATTCTTCGGTCAGGGTCCGCTCGGCGAGCAGCGCCTGCGCCGCCTTCGCGACCGGCTCGAACAGGTGTTCGTCTTCGAGGTAACGGCTGTAGCTGTAGAAACGGTCGGGGTCCAAAAGACGCAGGCGGGCGAAATGGCTCAGCTTGCCCAATTGCTCGGGCGTCGCGGTCAACAAAATCAGGCTTGGGGTTTGCAGGCCGAGCTGTTCGATGAACAGATATTCGGGGCTCGGATGGTCTTCGCTCCATTCCAGATGGTGCGCCTCGTCGACGATCACCATGTCCCAGCCGGCTTCGAGCGCCTGGCGCTGGCGGTTCGGGTAGCGGCTGAAGAAAGACTGGCTGCATAAGACCAGTTGTTCGTTTACGAACACGTCTTCGTTTTCGCCGGGCTCTTCGTCTGCTTCATCGTCGGAGAGTTCGTTTTCCAGATTGACGTTCCGGCAGCGTTCCTCGTCGATGATGCTGAAACGCAGATTGAAACGGCGCAGCATTTCGACCAGCCACTGATGCAGCAGCGTCTCCGGCACGATGATCAATATCCGGCTCGACAACCCGTTGATCAGCCGGTGATGCAGGATCATCCCGGCTTCGATCGTTTTGCCGAGGCCGACCTCGTCTGCGAGCATGATGCGCGGCGCGAGCCGGTTCGCGCATTCGTGCGCGATATAGATTTGATGCGCGATCAGGCTGGTGCGGCCGCCCATCAGGCCCTTGACCGGCGACTGGTGATGCTCGCGCAGCCGGCGCCAGGTCTCGTAGCGCAGCGAAAACCAGGCGGGCGGATCGAACTGGCCGGTAAACAGGCGGTCCTGGGGCTTGTTGAACTGAATATGATGGTTCAGTTCCATTTCCTCCAGGCGAACTTCCTGGCCAATATTGTTTTTGCCGATGTAAGTGATCAGGCCATTGTTTTCGGTCAGATTATGAACGGTGATCTTGGAGCCGTCGATGGCTTCGATTGTGTCGCCGACTGAAAATTTAACGCGCGTCAGCGGCGAGTTGTCGCTCGCATAAATTCTTTTTTCGCCGGTTGCGAGGAACAGCACGGTGACCCGGTTGTAGGCGGCTTCGAGAATCAGCCCCAGTCCCAATTCCGATTCGGTGTTGCTGATCCAGCGTTGTCCCGGAATGAAATTTTCCATTTATCGATTCGCTCATATTTTTGCTATAGAAGAGGGTGACTATTATAAGCGTTGTATAAGCGTTGTAGATAAAAGTTACGGCTAAATGATCCTGAAAGAGGGAGGTCGATCAATGTATCCTGATGCATTACAAGGCATAATTGAGGCGCGCAGGACTGTCTGTTAAGTCTCTGTTCAGTTGATGCGGCTTATGCTATTCTCAAGAAAATCGCGTTACGCTTTATGACACCCCATCATCTCTTAACTCACTATACCTAAACGACTATGAAAAAATTACCGATTGCATTACCCCTATTTGCGGTAGCCCTGTGTTTCGCGGGCACTGCCGATGCTTCCGGCGGCCATGGCAAGCACAAAGGTCATTACAAGCATGGGCACAGAGACGAGGTTGTGCATTATTATGTGCCTGTGCAACCTCCTGCTCCGGCCCCCCGTTACTATTCGGCTCCTGCGCCGCAGCCTTACCATGCCCCGGATCGCCGCTCGACATCGGGATTGGCGGGCAGTGTGGTCGGCGGCGCCGTGGGTTATCAGGTCGGCAACGGCAATCCGCTCGCAGCCGGCGTAGGCGCGGCGGCCGGCTCCCTGATCGGCAATGAAATCGGCAGATAGCCCCGATCCAATTATCTTTTTCGTTAAGGCATCATTCAGTTACAAGCATGCATAATTTAGTTAACAAAAAAGATTACCGTTGTTATTTTTAGCGTTTGATCAACAGCATAGAGAACGATCTTATGAAAAAATCATTGTTATTCATCTCCTTGACGGTTGGTGCAATGATGCTGCCGGAAGTTTCCCAGGCCGACGGCTGGGGACATCACCATGGTCATGGCCATGGGCACCACCATCATCATGACCATCATGTCGATTATTACGCTGCCCCTGAAGTGCGCTATTACTACCCGCAGCCGGTCGTAAGTTATTATGCGCCGCCACCGCCGGCAGTGGTTTATCAGGCGCCACCTCCACCGCCTCCGGTCTCGTATTATCCCGGCGGCCGGCCGTCCACGAACGGTTTGGCGGGCGGTGTAATCGGCAGTGCGCTGGGTTATCAGTTCGGTTCGGGCGACCCGCTGGCGGCCGGTGTCGGCGCCGCAGCCGGCTCCTATCTGGGCAATGGCTTCGGCGGCTACTGAGCGCCAATCTTCTCTTCCGTTTCTCAAACGGACATCAAGACCTCTCGCCGGTTCGGCCGGCAGGTCTTGAGTTTTTTTGCCTCCATAGGCTGGCTTCATCGCGCCGGCATAGTCAAAGCGGGAAATTGCATTACACTTTAAGCCGTGTTGTTGGTTTATTTTCAACCGGCTTAGAGTGGATGCCATGACTATCTTTTCGCGTATTGCAACAATCCTCCTGTTTTTATCGGCCGTCGGTTGCGCCAGGACCTATCAGGCCCGTTATGTCGATACCAGCGACTTTCTGAACGACTATTCGATCCTGAAAGATGATCGGGACGATGACGCGTTGCTGAGTTACTGGAAACCGGGCGCGGATTGGTCGCATTACAAGAAAGTCATCGTCGCCCCGGTCTTGATCCGAAAAACCAAGGATTCCGGTTTGAACGACAGGCCGCAGATTGAAAGCAGTCGGCTGAAGGAATTGTTCGAATACCGGGTGCGCGAAGCGCTGAAAAAGGACTTCAAATTGGTCAGCAAGCCGGGCCCGGATACGTTGCGGGTGCAGTTGGCGATTACCGACGCGGAGACCTCGACCCTGTTGTTGGATCAGTTCACGACGCTGTATCCTTCGGCGCGCGCGTCATCGTTGCTGAAGCACCTGGTTTTGGGCACCGAATCGTTTGTCGGCAAGGCCAGCATCGAAAGAAAAGTGACCGATTCGACGACCGGCGAATTGTTGATGGCCTCGGCCGACTGCCGGGCCGGTGGCAAAACCTTGGCGGGATCATTCAATGATTGGGATGATGTCGAGCAGGCTTATCTGTACTGGGCTCAGCAATTGAGTTATCAGCTTTGCGAGAAGGCGGGGAATCCGAATTGTCAGGCGCCGGATGATTCGTTGTTTGGCTTCTAAGATTTTGGCGGGACTTTAGAGAACAATGAAAAAAAGGGCTTTAGCGGTGACCAAACGCAGCTAAAGCCCTTTTTGTCGGATGCGAATAAAACGGCTTACTCGTTTTCCAGGTCGCTCAAAAACATATCCTGAATCAGGTTCCGTTCGCCATGAGTCAGCTTGAACCGTGCATATTGAGTGCCGGGCGGCAAAATTTCATGTTCTTGTTGCACATCGGACGGCGATCTTCTGCGATCCTTCTGGCGTCTTTCCGCTTTGCGGCGGTTCAATTTGGCAAATGTCGATTCTCTGCCGGGTATTTTTTCCTGCAATTCAGCCGTGCCGAATTGGCTGGAGGCGCTCCGGCGATCCTCATTTGGGCGCGTATCCGAGGTGCGCCGCACGTTTTTGCGTAAATTGATGATATTCATTGTAATAGTGACTCTGTTAGTGATGGCGGTATTCCGACCTTAAAAATGCGGGCATTGTCATTTTTTCCATTAGCTAACTATAGAATAAAAACCGCCCGGATTCTATAGGTATATTTATCACATTATGTGAAAATCCAGATTGCGTTCCTTGTTGAAGATCGATTAGCCGAATAGCGCTTTGCGATGGAGTTGTTGCATGGTTGCGTTTCCTGCGGCGACTCGTAAATCATTGATCTGCCATCGGATATTGCCGGCGCCGCCTTTCTGTTTGCAGCAGAATGGCGGTGCGTGCGGCCGGGTCCATTTGCCGCCATTCCTTGATTTCGTCGAGCGTGCGAAAACAGCCCATGCAGAGATTGTTTTGATCAAGACAGCAGACGTTGACGCAAGGCGAGGCGGGGGCTTCCTGGCAAGTGCTCATAGTGTTTCGGGTTTGTTGTGAAAAGGGGCGAGGCATCAGCGGTGCAAAATCAGTTCCAATACCAGCTTGCTGCCGAAATAGGCGAGCAGCAGCGACAGAAAGCCGCACAGCGTCAATTTGATCGCGGTCCGTCCGCGCCAGCCATAGCGGAGGCGGCCGAGGATCAGGCCGGAAAAATTGATCCAGGCCAGAATCGACAGCACCGTCTTATGCACGAGATGCTGGGCGAACAAATCTTCGACGAAAATAAAGCCGCTGATCAGTGAAATCGTCAAAAAAAACAAACCGGCGCTGAGCATCTGAAACAGCAGCGATTCCATCGTCTGCAACGGCGGCAGCGATTGAATATAGCGTTTCGGCGGATGGCTGCGCAATTGCTGATCCTGAACCGCGAGCAATATCGCCTGCAATGCGGCGATGTTCAGCAGGCTGAACGCGATGATCGAGGTCAGGATGTGCGTGCTCATCTGCCAGTTATGAATGTGCAAAGGATGCGGCTTTTCGGAAGCGCTTAAATCCAGCCCGAGCATCAGGGCGGTGATCGGAAACAGAATCACGCCGAGTTTTTCGACCGGCTTGTTGAGCGTAGCAATCAACAGCAGCAAGGCGACGATCATCGACACCAAGGAGGCGGTGCTGAAAAAACTGAAATTAAAACCGTGGTAGTGTGTGAAATTGACCGCGATATAGGCGAAATGCGCGATGACCGCGATCCAGCCGGGCGACAGCGGCGCTTTTTCGCTCCGATCCTTATGAAAATGCCGGGCAATCAGCAGCGCATTGCAGACATAGGCGCCGATGGCAAGAAGAGCAAGCTGGATAGTGGTCATTAAACAATTTCGTGGTCGAAAACGGGTCTGATTCGGATCGCTGACGCGGCTTTGAGCGCGGATTGTGCCTGCCACTGTCTATGGGAAAAACGGTGAGGATTACAGGACCGCTCAAGGTATGTTAGTATAGCCTGTTAGCGTGTCCTGATCCTAGCGCATTTGCGCGGGTCTAGTTTTCCTTGTCACCCAATAAGTTTACGCCATGTTTGATAATTTAACCGATCGATTAAGTGATACCCTCAAAAAACTGAAAGGCCAGGGTCGCCTGACCGAGGACAACATCAAAGAAACCCTGCGCGAAGTGCGCATGGCCTTGCTGGAAGCCGATGTCGCCTTGCCTGTGGTGAACGATTTTATCGATCGCGTCAAAACCGGAGCCTTGGGCAAAACCGTGCAAAGCAGCCTGACACCGGGTCAGTCGATGGTCAAGCTGGTGCAGTCCGAATTGGTCAAGGTGATGGGTGAGCGCAATGAAGCGCTGAACCTGCGCACCACGCCGCCCGCGATCGTGCTGATGGCGGGCTTGCAGGGCGCCGGTAAAACCACCACGGTCGCCAAACTGGGCCGCTGGCTGAAGGAAAACCAAAAGAAAAAAGTCGGCGTGGTCAGTGTCGACATCTATCGTCCGGCCGCGATCAAGCAGCTGGAAACGCTTGCGGATGATGTGGGTCTGACATTTTATCCGAGCGATGACAGCCAAAAACCGATCGATATTGCGAATGCCGCAATCGACGCCGCGAAGCGTAAATTTTTAGACGTGTTGATCATCGATACCGCGGGCCGCCTGCACATCGATGACGAGATGATGGGCGAAATCAAGGAACTGCATGCCGCGGTCAAGCCGATCGAAACCTTGTTCGTGGTCGACAGCATGACCGGTCAGGACGCCGCGATCACCGCGAAAGCCTTCAACGACGCCTTGCCGTTGACCGGTGTGATTCTGACCAAGGCCGACGGCGATGCGCGTGGCGGGGCGGCCTTGTCGATCCGTCATATTACCGGCAAGCCGATCAAGTTCATCGGTGTCGGCGAAAAAACCGACGCGCTCGAACCTTTCCATCCGGATCGGGTGGCTTCGCGTATCCTCGGCATGGGCGACATGCTCACGCTGATCGAGGAGATCGAACAGAAAGTCGATAAGGAAAAAGCGCAAAAGCTGGTCCGCAAGATTCAAAAAGGCAAGGGCTTCGACCTGGAAGACTTCCGCGAGCAGTTGGTTGAAATGCAAAACATGGGCGGCATCGGCACGATGCTCGACAGGCTGCCAGGCATGAACACCGTGCCGAAAGAAGTCAGAGAGAAAGTCAACGACAAGGAATTGGCCCGCCAGATCGCAGTGATCAATTCGATGACGCCGCAAGAACGCCGCTTCCCCGATCTGATCAAAGGCACTCGCAAAAAACGGATCGCCGACGGCTGCGGCCAGGATTTGAATGCGGTCAACCGGATGCTGAAGCAATTCATGATGATGGAAAAAATGATGAAGAAGCTGAAAGCCGGCGGCAACATGGCGAACATGATCCGCGGCATCAAGAGCAACGTGCGCGGCTTGCGGCGCTGAGGTTTGAAAACCCTCTCTCCCTCTGGGAGAGGGCAGGGTGAGGGCGATCAAAAAGGCATTTTAAACTCTCGTCCTATTCCCTTTCTCAAAAGGAGAGGGAATTGGCTTTGTGCATCGCTTCCGGCGTCAGTCCAAGTCACATCCGCCACGCAACAAAAATCAACAAACCCTAATTTTGTGCCTATTCATCGCTTTACATATCAGTAAAATCGCGTAGAATAGGCAGATTAATTTTTTTGAATTAAATGTTTTGAGGAACTTTAATGGTAACCATTCGCCTTACTAGAACCGGCGCGAAAAATCGTCCTTTTTACCACGTCATCGTCGCTGACAGCAGAAGCGGTCGTGACGGTCGTTACATCGAGCGCCTCGGCTTCTTCAACCCTCTGGCACGCGGCAGCGAAGTCAGATTGCGTTTGGACAGCGAGCGCGTTGAATACTGGAAATCTCATGGCGCGCAACCTTCCGACCGCGTTGCGAGATTGATCAAAGACGCTGCGAAGGCAATTGCCTAAACCGGATTTTGACCAGAGAACACGATAATACCGTCGACGTCGGCAAAATTTCCGGCGTTTTTGGTATCAAAGGCTGGGTAAAGATTTTTTCTTACACCAGTCCGAAGGAAAATATCCTGAATTATTCGCCCTGGCTTTTGATAAAAAAAGGCGAGACGAAGACGGTTGAAATCGTCAGCGGCCACCTGCAAGGCGGCGGCATCGTTGCCCAGATTAAGGGTGTGGATGATCGCAGTCAGGCGGAAGCCCTGGTCGGTTGGGAGATTTTCATTCGCCGCGAGCAACTGCCCGCAACGTCCGAAGGCGAATATTACTGGTCCGATCTGATCGGATTAGAGGTCGTGACGACCGACGGTGTGGTGCTGGGCGTGGTGGATAACCTGCTCGAAACCGGCGCGAATGATGTGTTGATCGTGAAAGGCGAACGCGAACGCGCGGTGCCGTTTATCAAGGGTCAGGTCATCGTCAAGGTCGACCGCGAAGGCGGTTGCATCGTCGTCGATTGGGACCCTGAGTTTTAACAGCCGACATGCGTTTTGATGTCGTCTCGATCTTCCCGGACATGGTCGCCGGCGCCGCAAGCTATGGCGTGACCGGCAGGGCGATCGAGCGGCAGCTTGTCAGTCTGAACGTATGGAACCCCAGGGACTATACCGAAGACCGGCACCGAACCGTCGATGACAGGCCTTACGGCGGCGGCCCGGGCATGGTGATGAAATACCCGCCCCTGCATGATGCGGTAACGGCGGCGAAAGCGGCGGGTGCAAGCCCGGCCAAAGTGGTTTATTTAAGTCCTCAAGGCAAGTTATTGACCCAGGAACTATTGGCCGAGGCCAGTCAGCTCAGTCAATTGATTCTTGTCGCAGGGCGTTATGAAGGCGTTGACGAACGTTTCGTCGAGCTCGATTGCGACGAGGAATGGTCGCTCGGCGACTATGTGATCAGCGGCGGCGAACTCGCGGCCCTGATCGTAATCGACGGCATTACGCGCTTACTGCCCGGCGTGCTCGGCGATGAAGCCTCCGCGGAGCAGGACTCGCACCGAAACGGATTGTTGGATTGTCCGCATTTTACCCGGCCCGAGCATCTGGATGGTTATCCGGTGCCGAAGGTGTTGTTGGGCGGCAATCATGCCGAAATCGAGCGCTGGCGGATGAAACAGGCGCTCGGCAGAACCTGGCAGAGACGCCCGGACTTGCTGGAAAACCAGCAGCTAAGCCCGGAACAGCAAGCCCTGCTGAACGAATTTAAAATTGAAGTTGATGTTTATTAGGTGTGGTAATGAGCAATATTATTGAAGCATTGGAAAAAGAACAATTAAAGCAGATCCCGGACTTTTCGACCGGCGATACCGTTGTCGTACAAGTACGCGTCAAGGAAGGCGAGCGTGAAAGAATTCAGGCGTTCGAAGGCATCGTCATCGCGAAGCG
>Ga0208509_1000816_pt1 | contig 10563 bp, 8 predicted proteins | sample LakWasMeta7_HOW4_2_FD_183857 | JGI IMG/M metagenome (GOLD analysis project Ga0208509, IMG submission 183857) | Freshwater sediment methanotrophic microbial communities from Lake Washington under simulated oxygen tension - Sediment Metagenome... | ecosystem: Environmental > Aquatic > Freshwater >...
AAATCAGCTCGTCATTGGGCAGCTTCGGCGGAAATTTATAAAAATAGGTATTCGGCTCCAGCGTCAGCTGATAAAACGAAATATGCGTCGGATTCAGCCTGATCGCGGTGCGAATATCGTTGACGCCGTTGTCCTTGCTCGCGCCCGGCAAGCCGAACATCAAATCCAGGTTCAGATTGTCGAAGCCGGACTTTTGCGCGATGTCGACCGCGCGCAGCGCCTCGCGCGCCGAATGCACCCGGCCCAGCGCCTGTAGAAAGGTGTCGTCGAAACTCTGGATGCCGATCGACAGGCGGTTGATGCCGAGCGCGCGAAACTCGGCGAATTTCTCGCTTTCGAAAGTGCCGGGATTCGCTTCGAGCGTGATCTCGATATCGTCTACCCATCGGATCTGTTCGGCAATGCCGCTCAACAGACGGTCGAAGGCTTCCGGCGAAAACAGGCTCGGCGTGCCGCCGCCGACAAAAATGCTGTGGAGTGGCCGGGTGATGCGATAGCGCCGAATATCCTCGGCCAGATCGCGCAATAAGGCATCGACATAAGCCGTCTCGGGCGCGCCCTCCTTGACCGCGTGGGAATTGAAATCGCAATAGGGACATTTTTTGATGCACCAGGGAATGTGCACGTAAAGGCTGAGCGGTGGCAAGGACTATCGGGACAAATGATTGGAGAAGCGCGCAGTTTATCATGTTCACCCTCCGTCAAGGCGAACATTCCGAACGTTCCCGCAAACTCTTAAAAATTTATTCTGCCCGTCTGCTCACTTCATCCAGCAACTTGATGAAATTGCGCTTGGGTTTGAAGCGGCTGCGCAACTCCGCCAGATAATCCATAAACTCGCGCTTTCGCTCCGGGCCGTTCAGAATGCTTTCGACCCTGCGCACGAGCGTGATGGCCTCGGCATAGGCGGCATTATTGGTCTGCTCGACAATGGCCGGAATGATCCGCCGATACAGAGCCACGGCATCGTCCGGGCGAACCGTTTCCAGTTTGCCGGCCAACTCGATCAGCAAATGCCGCTGGCAGGTTCCCACATGCGCCGCCGTCCAGGCATCGTCCAGATTGTTTTCCCACAAGGCGATTTGGAGCCGGACCGAATAATCGGGAACGCCGGGCTTCGTTTTCCAGAAGTTTACGGCGGCGGCTCCTCCGGCGATGGCGTCGGCCAGTTTCGCCAGCGCGCGCTCCCGCTGTTCGGGCCAAACGCCGAGCCGTTCGGCGACCGCGTGCAGCTTTTTATAATGGTCCAGGATTGGCCGCTCTTCGAACTGCACCCAGGTCAACTGCAAGGCTTCTTCGTTGCGTTGGCTTTTGAGATAAGCCGCGACCAGAAAATCGCGCAATCGATTGTCGGTGGCAGTAGGGAAAGCGTGCAGGCCGCGTTCAGCCCATTCGAGCGCCTTGTCATCCCGGCCGTTCACGGCCCATATCTCGGCAATGGTCAGATAACGGTAAGCTGTACTCAAATCGCGCGCTTTGATCGTCACCAGTTCTTCCACGTTGCCGCTCGCCTCGGCCAGGAACTCCATGATGCGGGTAATACGGTAGCGCTGGAAATCATAAGGGCTGTCGCCGTCACGAAAACCGATCTTGGCCCATTCCGCCTCGGCCAGCTCCCGGTAACGGCGGAGGCCCGCCTCGCCCAGAAGATCGCGGTAGGCGATCGAATTGATATCGCTGTAATCATTGGCAGGCGAGATTTCCATCCGGAACAGCCGCTCCGCGAGCGCTTGCGGATCCGGTTTCGCCAGCCGGCAGGCTTGCAGGTGCAAATCGCCCAGCCTTCCCAACACGCCGCCGACCTCGCCGTTGGAATCGTCAATATTGCCTTGCGACTCTGCCACACGGTCGATCGCATGTTCGACCAAATCGATCAGCATGGGTGCATCCTCCGGAGTCAATAAGGTCGCTATCGCATCCACGACCTGATCGAGTTCCTCCGCAAAAGCCCCCGCTTCACCCCAGTCCATAAAACCGCGAACCTGGGTGGCCTTCTCGATGGCCTCGCGATAGGCCTTGACGGCATGAGCGCCGCCGGCAATGGACTCGGCCTTGAGCAATAGCGTCCGGTACAATCGATCATCCTGTTCCGCCGCGTCCAGCAGCCACGCGATCAATGTGTCCGGCGACTGGATCTCCAGATAGTCCCGGATCGCGCGCCACGGATCGGGACGCCGGCCGCTGCCGTCTTCGCGTTCGGCAAGCCAGGCCAGACCGACCGCCACGCCGTGTTTACAGAAAAAACCGTCCGCCGCGTTCGGACAGTTGCAATCGTGTTCAAGAGCTCCCCGATCGTCCCACAGTTCGACATGGTAGGTTTCGGAGCCTTCGACGCGCGCGCTGATTTTACCGCCCGTCTCGCGCAGCGGCCCTACTCGGCCGTCCTCATAATACGCCTCGCCGCGCGCGAAAACCGCTGGGCCGGCCAGGTTTTTGAGGGCGTTGCGGGTAATAAGCTTTTCAAACATGGATAAATTATGAGGGGGGTAAGATAAAATCACTGGTAAGCCGTAGGTCGCCAATAAACCACGACGGTGTTTTGCATTCGTTAAGGCGCACTGCACGGATCATCCATTTTGTAGACGGCATCGCCATTGCGCCATAATTCATATTCGCTGATATCGATAGCCCGCGTAGGTCCTTATCCGCATAGCATGCTGGAATTCATTTGCAAATATACGGCACTACAAAACGAATGTCCTTGCCATTCTGCCGAATCAAATTCCTAAGACCCAAAGACTTGAATTTTGGGTCTTTATGCAACCCTTTTTTATAATTCTCTTCGATGCTCACCGCGTCTTTATCGTAAATGGTAAAGTCACCATCGGCCAACTTTTTCATCCGCTTGACAAAACCACGAGTCAACTCAAAACATTCAATTTTATCTTTTACAAAGCCTAAAGCTGTAGTAAAGCCTTGTCTGCTAACCAAAATAGACACCATGCTTTCTTTATTTTCCAGTTCATCCTCCGCAACCCTAAACGAAAATAATTCATCGGCAAAGAAAACCGTTTCAGGTCTGATTGACAACCGAAATAAGCGATCCCGGCGATTTTCCATCACCAAATCTCTGCCGTTTAGAAAAGCCGCCAGTTCCATCAATTCCGCCCGAATGGGCGAATGTTCGTCCACTTCCAGCCAGCCATGAGGATGAAAACCGATATTTTTTTCGAGCGATGCGAATTCGAATTCAAAACCACGCAAATGTGCCGCCAGGCCAAGAATCAACGCTAATTGACGGGGAGTTAATGCTAAATCCAGCGGTTTTTCCTTACCCAGCACACCCGCCATGACGGGTTTTTCTGGATTTCTTGGCAGGGTAATGCCGTATTTTTCCTTATCCGACAAATAGCTCGGAACAAAGCTGTCCGGCAGGGCCGATAACTCGGCGGCCAGCGCCGCATGATTGCCGGCAAATTCGTCATACAACGCCTTGATGTACGGAATTTTGTTGTCAGTGGTTTCACCCCGTTCGATGTCGGTAAGTGAAAACCAAGTCAGCCGCGAATCGCTATTCACGCGCTGCTGTAAAAACAAATAACCGTCCAGCGTCAGTTCGATATTAAAAATATCCAGATAATACTCGGTCAAGGCATGATTCGGCGCCGCGCCTTGAACTTGTTGATACGGTTGCAAACGACGCCAGAGCTCGAATTTGTAGTGTGTATCAAACACCAAACCAGCCTCTTCGCGCAATTCCCGCTTCAGGGTTTCCGGCAAGGCGTTTTTAATGAGGGGCGAATCTGGCGATTGTAGCGCTTTTAGTAATTCGACCTTGTCGGCGACGCCAGGCACGTCATGCTGATTGGCGCGTCCGCCAATCAAACCGTAATCGCCCGCTGTCTTGTCGAAATGCTTTTTTGTATCTTCGCGTTGGTAGAACAGAATTTTGCCGTCTATCTTGATGATACTCCAGGCTACGTAACAGTACCGAATCGGTTGCGCTTGTTGACTGGCATGATGCTGAAAACGCGCCTGCTCAATCCATCGCAACACGTCGCGTTGTTGCTCTTTGCGGTCGTTGTCGATATCCCGAGTATTCCAGAAATGAGGCGTAAAAAAACGTGATTCGGCATCGCTCATCGCCGTTAAAACCGAAGTTGCCATCAACTGTGCCGGAAAAGACGCAAAACACCATTCGCCTTTCAAAAGATAATCAACGTTCAAAACCGACAAGGTATCGAGTAACCGTTCGCACAACATCACCGTATTTTCGGCAATATCCGGTTCAACGGCGTTACGCCCGCAAATCGCGTTGATAAGACTATTTCGATTTACACTGTAAAAATCGCCTTCCTCTTCCGCATAACGCGGCAACTCCCGAATGAGCGTTTTGATTTGGTTTTTAAGCATGGATAGTTTTGGGGTTGAGGTGCAACTTTTGTGATTAAATTAGCTGTGCCTATTTGGCATCGGTTTCCACATGAGCAATGACTTCCTCCAGTAAAGACGGCCGAATATGCAAGGTCGATCGCGTCGGAATATCTCGCAGCAATGCCAATACCTCGGATTTTGATCGGGATTGTCTGCGTATTGCTCTGATTAATAGACCGAGCGTGCCATGCGTGGGAGTACCCAGGTTTTTGGCGGCAAGACGGGCGGCCGTGTCATCCGTCAGCAACAGGCAATCGCCAAGTTCCGCGCATAAATGCAAGGCTTCCTGCTCACCGGCATGCAAGGAATATAGCGGTGTTAAGGCCTTGACTATTGGGGAAAACGTAAGCGCGCTCCGACGAGTAAACAACCCTTTCGCCGTTTCCATTGCCTGCGGTCGATGCCGCTGCACTTCCAGCCAAACCGCCTCGGGCACAGCGACTTTGCCAAAATCGGCCAAAATATCGAGACATTCCAGCTCATCCAGGTGAATGATAGGCCCAGCGTCGGCGACGACTACCGGGTTAGTCTTTTCCATGCAATCCCCAGTCGACATCTTCCCGGATGAATCTCTCGTTCATCTCTTCAAGATGGGACTCCAAATAGCGGCGGATGGATTCGGTAATCAGTTCATCCATGTTGGCGACCCAGCCGCGCTCCACCATGGATTGCGCTTGTTGCCATAGTTGATCTGGGATTTCTGTTTTTACGGTTGTGGTCATGATGGTTACGTCTCTTGAAAGCTACGATTGTAGATATGACTGGAAAACTTTAGCAAAAACTCAGACTGAGCGTAATCGAAAAAATAAAATGTATAGTGCCTTGATATGTAAACTTGATTTGGATTGCGATTATTTTCTACGGCTTTATCTTTTTTATCGTCGTGCTCTGAAGTTAAAAACCAAAATGAGTGATAAAGTCCGGTTATAAAAAAATCATCACCTTTCGCTTTTAACTTGGCTTTATAGTTTTGTAAGTCATGCAATATGTTATGGACCTGAATTTCCTTAGTCTTTTGATTAAAGTATGAAACATAGTGCTTAACCAGCGGAATACGTTTTTCTTTAACGATTGATTCAGCTTCTTTCAACTCTTTACTTTCCTCGCTTTTATTGAACAACAAAAACAGATTTTTTTCATAGCCTTTTGCATCATTGCCTAAATCGAAAATTGCCCGCATATTGCAAATGAATAAATAAGCAACGTCTTGTTCCGTCAGATTATTAAAAATAGCGGTGGAATTATGCGCCATCCAATTACGGGTCATTTTCATTATCCATGAAAATGCAAGCGTTGTTTGATCATCATCTATTTTTTTAGGCTCAACCGAGTTTTCCCATTCATGAGCTAACGTTCTGATAAAAAGTTTATACAATGAGGCTTTGTTATTGGGTTCACGCAAAGGTACAAAGTTTTCTAAAACATCCAAATAATCATCTGCATCCAAGAAAGCTGGCTTTTTATCATCCTTGCTGAATTTGTCAAAACGTAAACTTTCCTTTAATGCTTTTAAATATCGACAACCTTCAATAATCCCTCGTCTTAAAATAGAATAATCAGATTCTCGTGTTTTAACCCATTGTCTTAACTTCCCATACTCAGCATCGCTTTTTTCAAAGCCTATGACTTCTGGAATATAAATGTCATCGCATTGTTTTTTAAAACCGCTAAAAGAACTCTGTTCTCCGGTCATAAAACACATCTTTTCGGCAGGAAACCCTAAATGCACCAAGTCATTAAAGATATAAAAACCGGCATTGATATGAAAGCTCTCTTTTTCTTTGGGATCATTAGAACCATTCGGGATAGGATTGTCAAAATCGACATTATTATCCAAGCGAATATCGATGATGACCGCATCAATTCTTTTGGCTAATTCGTTTTTCGCCTTAAATTCGACATAATCGAAATAATGACGGCATAAAAAGACGCAATGCAAAGCCGAATTTTCTTTAAAAAAGTTTTCCAAATCGCTCGGCTTGTGCAACAAACTAATCTCGTCTTCATCCCAATTGTCAAAGCTGATTAAATCCTGAAACATCGAATTTAATGTACCGGTGCCTGTGGGCAAACCACCGCCAAAATCTTCAACCCACAAAATGTTCATGATTCCCCTTTAAATAAGGCTTTATTTAAAATTAACTCGGCTGTAAAAAGCTGGTCCTCACTTTTACAGACAAACTGCGCTTGTTCGCCCAACAATTCCACCAACCGCTTGATAAATGCCAAGCCTTTATGGGTTCCGGCTAAATTGCTGGTCGCATTGGCTTTGCAATGGTTTTTAACCGAAAACACATAGTTATCTTGCTCTGCCAACTGCCAGCTAATTTGAATACGGTTCTCGCCATCCCAATATTTTAAAGCATTCAAAATAAGCTCGGAGGTGATGGCAAACAACAAAGAAAAGCGGATTTGATTAACGCCGAAATTTAGCTTATCGCAGTCTGCTATAGACACATCAATAGCCGAAATATGCTTATCCGTCCAGGCATAGAATACATCAACACCTAGACTATCGACATTAAGCGGCAAAACTTCTTCAATAAAAGACTTGCGCGTTGCCTTAATTAACGCTGTTTCTGGATTATTCAGCAGCTTTCTTAGTTCGGTGGTATCGCTCATAAAAATGATGCGGTTTAACGATTGCCGTAAGGCCGAAGCAACCACCCACTTAAGCGTTGCATCGCCCGCGTGATCTTTTTGCCAGGATTGTTTAAATTCTTGCGGGTCGCTGATGGACTGCTTAAATGTGTCAATCAAACAATCCGTCAAAGAGAGGGTAGAAAATAAAGCAGCAATTTTGTTGATCGCTTGATAGTGCTTGGTGTCTTTTTCGTAGACCTCACTACCTAACAAATGAATGGCTTGTCTAAGCGATTCCGGCGCAGTAGCTAAGGCATTACGCATGGTATGGGTAAAAAAAGATAGCATTTCCCTTTCTTTTTCTAGGATAGCTTTGTCAAAATCTTCTCTTCGTTTGTCAGCTCTAATTTGTAGATTTAACTTTTCTTTATATACTGCATTAGAGACAATTTCCAATTGCGATGCAGTTTCATTGTCGATTTTACCTTCAGACTTTAATTGTGCTAATAGAGCACGTAACTCAATATCTATTAGGCTAGATTCCTCTGAAAGATTGTGTCCATTTTTGTCGAGATATAACGATCGATCCAAATGAGCGATTGCCATATCAGGATATTTCTCTACACCTTTTCCACGCTGATAGCATTGACTAAGCGCTAAATGCGCTTCAGGGGAACCATAATTAGCTGCTTGCTGGAGGCAATGAATAATCATTTCCTGTTTTGCCTTGTCATGTCCGTTATCGGCAGCTTTTTCCATCCACTCCCAGCTTTGCGTATAGTCCTTCTCAACACACCTACCGCTGATATATTCCAAAGCCACTATATATTGTGCATCGGCATTATTGAGGTAAGCAGCCTTTTCATACCAGCCAAAGGCTGTTTTTAAGTTTTTAGTTACACCTCTGCCATTTTCATACATAAATCCCATTAGATAAATGGCATAATCATTATTCAACTCAACAGCCTTATTCAGCCAGTGTAATGCCAGGCTATTATTCGATTCGACACCTTTTTCTTCACGATAACTGAGTGCAAGGAATAGCATTGCATCCGACGAACCTTGTTCGGCAGATTGTTTGAATAATTCAAACGATGCTTCGTGGTTCTGTTCTGTTCCAAATCCATGGTAGTAACAGTGAGCCAACCAGAATTGTGCGTCCCGGTTTTCTTGTTTCGCCGCTTTCGATAACCATTCAACTGCCGCTTTGTCGTTATTAACCTCGAATAGTTTGGCGATGACCAAACTTACGGCTAACGTCAATGGGGTATTTTTCTTCGAAGAACCATGCTGATCTTCGAATCTTTTCCCAATCAGCTTTCGTTCTGATTTATAAAGATAATAAAGCCCCATAGCCAACTGCGCATCCGAATGTCCTTGGTTGGCCGCTTTTTCCAGCCAAGTTAAAGAGCGTTCGCCGGAATCCATAATCGGGTCGGCATATTCGTTTTCGATAAATGCCATTTCATATTGCGCAGCTGCGTCGCCTGCTTCTGCTTTTTCTTTAAAAGCGTTTAGATTGATGCCATTAGCTGTTGACATGTTTATGTCCTTAAATTTCGATTCTTTTTGAGTTGTCGATTGTTCGGTGAAACTTCGCCTAATTAGGAGCATACCTTTATACACAATTCCGTCATTCCGGCAGGGATTGCCGGAATCCAGGCTACAGGGATGTTCGGGCTTGCCATCCCTGGCCCTGGATACCCGCTTCCCGGCGGGTATGACTGTATTTGTGTATAAGAGCATGAATTAGGAGGCTTGGTTTTTATTTTCAATCGACTCGACTTTCAAAGGAACTTGCAATTTTTTACCCACATCCTGCAACATTTTAATTGCTGTCGGTCTATTGAAATGCGTGGTGATATACCAGCCTTGATAGAGTTTTTGAGTTTGATAGCCGTTAGCCGGTGTTCTGGCTAACAACGGTATGCCGGAAAGCCTTTTATTCAGTCGTGCAACTTTATCCAAGCCGAGCGTTGCCAGAGTTTGCACAAAGGTATCCGAGATCGTGGCCTGTTCGATAACTTTTTCGCCAATCCTTACCCTTAGCGTACCACTCGACTTGCGGGGAATCCGGCGTGAACGAATCCGGACAGGTTTCGCAACCGCTTTGCTTGGTTGCCTTTCCTCGAATCGTTTTAAACAAGCTCTCAATTCCATGTCCAGCATCTGTAATCGTTTGCAGTCATCCATTTTCTCTGCTACCGAAGCGAAATCCCCTAAAAGGCTCGCCTCGGCACTTTCGATTTTGAGATCATCGGCAGCGTAGGTAATAGCGGCAAACAGTTCGTTGAATTTGCTGGTGACGGTTTCGGGCAATCTGTTCATTGTGGTGTTCTCCAAGTTTTGTCCGGTTGTTGGCGGTAATGTATATCAACGCCATTGCATTTTTCTAATCGATACGTTACGGACCGTGGCTGTCGGCCGTGTCATTGTGCAGCCATGCCGTCTCAACATGAGATTTAGTATCGGGGAAACTTTGCGATTTGTAATGGGAGAACTGTGGGAGTTTTTCTGCGAGAAACAATCTCGACTTACAAGCGGAGACAATCCGTTTTCATGTTTGAAATGATTTTCGCAAATGCTTCTTTTTCATTGACATCCGCCCCCCACCCTCTATAATTGCCGCCTGCTTTAAGGTTCCGTTGGTCCTTTAGGATCAATGATTAAACGGGAAGCCGGTGAGGAAACTCCAAGGCCGGCGCTGCCCCCGCAACGGTAAATAAGTTAAGCATCATCAACAGCCACTGTGCGCGAGCATGGGAAGGCGATGATGCAGGGAAACCGCTTATGAGCCCGGAGACCGGCCTGAAAGTATCACTCGGAACAGCGGAGGGCTGTCCGCGACACGATCACGGCGGTTTTCCCGTCTGCCTGTGCGTTCGTCCTCCGCTGTGTAACTCACCCAAATGCGCGGGCGGCGCAGAGGACAACATGCAAAAACTGCTTTTCGGTTCGCTATTGCTGGCGGGCTTCCCTACTCTTGCCCAGGCCGAGGACACCTCTCCCGGCGACTCCAACGCTTTACCCGAAATGATCGTGACCGCAACCCGGTCGGAAATCGACAAAAATGAGCTCGCCACGGCCAGCACCATCTATACCCGCAAGGATATCGAACGGCTGCAGGCCAAGACCCTTCCCGAACTGCTGAAAGGCACCACCGGCATCGACCTGACGCAACAAGGCGGCGACGGCAAGACGACCAGCGTGTTCATGCGCGGCACCAATTCCGATCATGTCTTGGTGCTGATCGACGGCATCAAGGTCGGCTCTGCGACCTTGGGCACGACGGCTTTCGAGTTCATTCCGATCGATCAGATCGAACGCGTCGAAATCATCCGCGGCCCGCAATCGAGCCTTTACGGTTCGGAAGCGATCGGAGGCGTAATCCAGATCTTTACCCGCAAAGGCGGCCAGAGCGAAAAACCCACGGTCACGCTGGATGCCGGCGGCGGCAATTACGATACGATGCGAGCAGCCGGCACGGTCAGCGGCAAGTGGCAAAATTCCTGGTATAGCGTCGGCGCATCGCATTACAACACCCAGGGATTTAATACCCGCGAACCGGTGACCGGCTTTTTCGGCGTGGATCAACCGGATGACGAC
>Ga0208509_1000817_pt1 | contig 10554 bp, 7 predicted proteins | sample LakWasMeta7_HOW4_2_FD_183857 | JGI IMG/M metagenome (GOLD analysis project Ga0208509, IMG submission 183857) | Freshwater sediment methanotrophic microbial communities from Lake Washington under simulated oxygen tension - Sediment Metagenome... | ecosystem: Environmental > Aquatic > Freshwater >...
CTCTGCATTCAACTCGCGCGGCTGTTGAAGAAGGCGTAGTTGCCGGCGGTGGTACTGCTTTGGTTCGCGCATTGTCTGCCTTGGTTGGCTTGGAAGGCATCAATCATGACCAAACTGTTGGTATCAATATCTTGCGTCGTGCCATTGAAGAGCCTCTGCGTCAAATTGTTGCTAATGCGGGTGACGAGCCTTCAGTAGTATTCAACGAAGTAGTTAAAGGCACTGGCAACTATGGTTACAACGCTGCAACTGGCGTTTACGGCGACATGATCGAATTCGGTATCCTTGATCCTGCCAAAGTAACTCGTACTGCGTTGCAAAACGCAGCGTCAGTTGCCGGCTTATTGCTGACTACTGAAGTGATGATTGCTGATGCACCAAGCGATGATAATAATGCTGGCCCAGATCTACATGGTCATGGCGGCATGGGTGGTATGGGCGGCATGATGTAATCATGCAGCCTTAAAGCCAAGTTGCTTTAAGCAAAAAGCCCCGGTTGTTGAAAAACAGCCGGGGCTTTTTATGTATTAGGCATAATGCGGAGTTCTATAGAGACAAAAATATAACCACGAAGAACACAGAGAGCACGAAGTTTTTTGGTGTTTTTTTCTTCACGGTTTAAATTCCAAGGTGGGTTATTTAACCAAAAGAACGGTTTGTTTCACGATACCTCTGGAGCCTTTGGTATTAGCGGCTTGCAGCCGAAATATCGATTTCATATTCGCCAATAAGTTTCTTGGTAACCCATTGAATATTAACAATATGTTTCCGATTATAAAATTCATACTTGCCAATGAAGTTGATATGCTGTCAGGCAACAGGTGAAAACCGGACTATTTCTTTCGCCTTTTTCTGGATTAATCGTTAAATAATGCTGATAAAGGGCCGATAGAATCGGCCGCATTATAAAAAATCACCGCGTTGGCAATGAGCCGTATGGATTCGGCATTTAAAAAAATGTCTTCATCGCTTTTCCAAGTGCTTGCCGTGCGATCATGTCAGCCGTTGATTACCGTATCGAGGCTTTATCGATACCACTATCCGATGAAGAAATTGTCCAGCCGCCACCAAAAGCTCGGTACAGTGACACCATCGCCACGCTGACCGCTGTTTCGGCTTTGGCACGTTCGTCGCTGACGGCCAGTTTGCTGCGCTGCGCATCCAGAACGGCCAAATAATTGCCTGCACCGCGCTTATACAATGCATCCACCAGCCGGTAAGCTTTTTCCGCCGAGGCTTCCGCTTCAGTCAATTGGCCGAAGCTATCCGTGGCGGAACGATGCGCGACGAAGGCGTTTTCCACGTCCTCCAGGGCCAGTAAAAAGGTAAGCTCGTAATTTGCGGCGACCTGATCCAGCCGCGCATCGGCGGCGGCAATATGGGCGCGGATGCGACCAGCGTTAAATATCGGTGCCGAAAGGCCGGAACCCAGCGCGTAAACGCTATCCGCCAGACTCGGAAATCCGCCGACCGCCAGCGCGCCGACGCCACCACTGGCCGACAGTACCAGCTTGGGATATAGATCGGCCCGCGCAGAACCCAGGCTGGCCGCCGCCGTGCTGACTTCGGTTTGCGCCAGGCGCAAATCGGGACGTTGCGCGAGTAAATCGGACGGCAACAAGTCGGGTATGCTTGGTGCGGCGACCGGCAACGGGCCGACGACGGCCAGCCGCTTTTCCAGACTTTCCGGCTGCTCACCCAATAACACGCCCAAACGATGGATCAGGTTTTGCTCGGCGTTGGCCAGTCCAGGCAGCGTCGCTTCAGTGCCCTGCAGCAAGGTTTGCTGACGGGCCATATCCGCCTCGTTAGCCAGTCCGGCTTTAAGAAATACCTGCAAAGTCCTCAACCGTTCGCGTTGCAACTCGATATTTCTTTGCAGAATGCCGGTACGTTGCTGCACGCCGCGCAGCTCCAGATAGTTTGTCGCCACCTGGGCCAGCAGACCCACTTGCGCCGCATGCAAGCCTTCCTGACTGCCTTCGGCTTGTGCGACGGCGGCTTCAGCTTCCAAATGCCGGCCGCCGAACAAGTCGATTTCCCAGCGTGCCGCCAATCCGCCGCTGACGGCATCGGCGGTGGGTGTAATCAATTTGATGCCTTGCCCGCTCGGCACGCCGACGATGCGGTCGATGCGTTTTTCCCGGCCGCCGGAGAGTGAGAAATCGAGGCTGGGATATAACGCCGCTTCGACGACGGTGACCATCGCGTTGGCTTCGCGGACGCGAGCGGTGGCGATCTTGAGATCGTGGTTGGCGGCCAAGGCTTTGTCTATCAACTCGTTCAGCAAGGGATCGTTGAATCCTTGCCACCAAGTCTTCAGGTCCGCCGTTTCGGCGGTTTGAGCATTGGGCGCGTGTTGCCATGTTGCCGGGCTATTGAGCGCTACTTGGTCGCCGACGCGGGTCGGCGTACAGGCGATTAGACTAGCCAGGGACAGAAGGGCTAGCGGTGTTAAATATCGATTATTCATTGTAAAACTCCGTTGGCACCGCGTAGGGTACGCACTGCGTACCTTCTTGGGCTTTAACAATTGCAGAGGTTTTAAAAGGTACGCAATGCGTACCCTACCGCCATTCTTACGCCCCTCTTTGGAAAAGAGGGGCTGGGGGAGATTTTTCAAACCAATCCCTCTCAATCCCCCTTTTTCAAAGGGGGAAGAATCGTTGACTCGATGGCTTTACCATCAGGAAGGGTCTTTATGACGCGACCTCCTCCCGCGCACGCTCCACCCCGAACCACGCCGCATACAGCGCCGGCAGGAAGAACACCGTCAATGCGGTCGCCACCGTCAGCCCGCCCATGATGGCGATAGCCTGCGGCCCGAAGAAATCGTTGCGCGACAACGGTATCATCGCCAGGATGGCCGCCGCCGCGGTCAGCATGATCGGCCGGAACCGCCGCACCGTCGATTCGACGATGGCCGACCAGGTGTCAAGCCCTGAGTTTTCGTCCTGCTCGATCTGATCCACCAAAATCACCGAGTTGCGCATGATCATGCCGGCCAGCGCCAGGATGCCCAGCAGCGCCACGAAGCCGAACGGCGCCCGGAACAACAGCAAGGCGAAGGCGGCGCCGATCACCCCCAGCGGCGCGGTGCTGAACACCATGAAAGTCCTGGACAGATTCTGCAACTGCATCATCAACAAGATCAGCGTGACGATCAGCACCAGCGGAATCCAGATCAGAATCGACTTCTGCGCGGTCACCGCGTCTTCCTTGGAGCCGCCGGTTTCGATGAAATAACCGGCCGGCAAGCTATCCTGTATCGGTTTAAGTTTCGGGATAATTTCCGCCGCCACGTCCGGGGCCATCTTGCCGTCGGCCACGTCGGCACGCACCGAGATGGCAGGGAAGCGGTTACGCCGCCAACGCACGCCATCCTCGAACACGGTCTCGAATTTGACGAACTGCGACAGCGATACCGACTTGCCATTAGCGGTGCGAACCGCGACGTCCGGCAATTCGTCGGCGGCGGTGCGCAATTCGGGACTGGCCCGCCAGATGATGTCGATCAATTTATCCTGCTCGCGCAATTGCCCGACCGGAATGCCTGTGTAATGCGCCTGCAAAGCTTGCGACAGGCTGGCCGTCGACACGCCGAGGGCGCGGGCCTTGTCCTGATCGAGACTTAAGCGGAACGAAGGCATGCGGTCATGCCAGTCGTCGTTGACATCCACGGTGCCGGGATGGTTGCGTACAACCTCGGCCACCTGCTCGGCAATGCCGCGCACGATGTTGGGGTTTTCGCCGAGCACCCGGAACGCCAAAGGATAATCCATCGGCGGCCCGACATTCAGCCGCTTCACCCGGCCGCGCACAGCCGGAAAATCCGTCGCCAGAATCTGCCGGACGCGCTGCATCACCCGTTCGCGGGCCACGTTATCCTTGGTCATCACCACCAATTCGGCCAGATTGGTATTCGCCAATTGCTGCACGATCAACATGAAAAACCTTGGCGTGCCGCTGCCGATATAGCTGGCGACATGTTCCACGTCCTCGTCCTTAGCCAGTAAATCTTCCATGCGCTTGGCGGCGGCTTCGGTTTGCTCGAAGGAACTGCCCTCCGGCAGCCACAGGTCGACGATGACTTCCGGCCGGTTGGATAGCGGGAAGAACTGTTCGGGGACATGGGCTAAAGCCACGACACCGAGACCAAACAACGCCAGCGTGGCGATAATGACTTTCTTACGATGTGCCACGCAGGCATCCACCCAACGACGCAATCGGTTATAAAAAGGCGTATCGAACAGGTCGTGGGCCGCGTGGTCGCCGTTGGCATGCACCTTGAGGATCAAAAACCCCAAATACGGGGTGAAAACCACCGCGCCTATCCACGACAGTATCAGCGAAATGCCGACCACCTGAAAAATCGCCACGGTATATTCGCCGGCCGAGGACTGCGCTAAACCCACCGGCAAGAAACCTGCGATGGTAATCAAGGTACCGGTCAGCATCGGAAAGGCCGTGGCACTATAAGCATAAGTCGCGGCGCGCATCCGATCCCAACCTTCTTCCAGTTTGCGGGCCATCATCTCGACGGCAATCATCGCATCGTCCACCAGCAAGCCTAACGCCAGAATCAAAGCCCCTAAGGAAATACGTTGCAGATCGATGCCGCACAGCAGCATGACCAGCAAGGTGGCTGCCAGTACCAGCGGCACGGTCAGCGCCACCACGGACCCGGTGCGCCAGCCCAGGCTCAAGAAGCTCACCACCAACACGGTAGCCAGGGCTTCGAAGAAAGTACGGCCGAATTCCGTCATCTGATTTTTAACCACATGCCCTTGATTGGCGACCGGCTCCACGTCCAGACCTAACGGCAACTCGGTTGCTATGTCGGCCAGCGTCTCATCCAAGGCTTGCTCCAGATCGATTACATTGCCTTTCTTGTTCATCGTCACGCCGAGGCCGAGGGCCGGCTTGCCGTTGAAACGCATCTTGAATTCGGCGGGATCGATATAGCCTCGATTCACCTTGGCAAAGTCGCCGACCTTGAAGGTGCGATTAGCTATGCGTACCGCCATATTGGCAACGCTGTCCACCGAGTCGAACGAGCCGGTCAGGCGTATCGGCAGATTGCGCTGCGCGGAAAATACCGTGCCGGCCGGCGCCATGCCGTTCTGCGCCTGCAGGGCCTGGGCAACCGCCGCCGTATCCAGGCCCAATTCGGCCAGCTTTTTGTCGGAAAACTCGACGAAAATCTTTTCGTCCTGTACGCCGATCAGATCGACCTTCTCGACATCCTTGACCCGCAACAGCTGTTGCCGGACCGAATCGGCCGCCTGTTTCAGATCGGCATAACTAAATCCGTCGCCGGAAAAGGCGTAGATCAGGCTATAAGTATCACCGAATTCGTCGTTGAAAAACGGCCCGATGCTGCCGGGCGGCAACGTCATCCGAATGTCGTCGACCTTCTTGCGCACCTGATACCAAAGCTCGGGAATGTCCTTGGGCGGCGTATCTTCGCGAGGGGTGACGAAAATCACCGATTCGCCGGGTTTGGAATAACTGCGCAGATAATCCAGATTGGGTAACTCCTGGATTTTCTTTTCCAGCCTATCGGTCAACTGTTGCTCGACTTCCAGCGCGGTGGCGCCGGGGTAGAGGGTTTTGACCACCATGATTCGAAACGTGAACGGCGGATCTTCCTGCTGACCAAGCCTGTAATAAGCGAATAGGCCGCCGAGCACCACCAGGGCGATCATGAAACCGGTGAAGGAGCGATGCTTGAGCACCCATTCGCTGAGGTTGAACTCTTTCATAATTGTCCCTCGCCGCCGCGACTCTTAGGCAATCCCGATTCTTCCGGCAAGCGGACAGCCTGCCCCTCGGCGAGGCGTTGAACGCCGGCGCTGACCAACAATTGGCCGGTGACGAGGCCCTCGACGGCAATCCGTTCGCCGGCCAGCGTTTCGCCCAACCGAACCGGCACGGATTTGACGGTGGCCGCCTGCTCATCGACCAACCATACCGTGGAATGATCGGGCTGGTTTTGCGGGGTATAGACGGCGGCAAGCGGGATGGCGATACCAGAAGCGGTGTTCGCAGCGATATGAACCGTCGCCGTCATGCCTAATTGCGCAACGTCCATGCCTTCCAGCAAGGTTGCCTTGACGCGATAGGTGCGGCTGGCCGGATCGGCGGCCGAGGCGATTTCGCGAATTTTTGCCTTGAGCAGCCGTTCGTCGTCTAACCACAAAGACACGCTAACGGCTTGTTGGCGCTTGATTTCCGGCAGGCGATGCTCGGGCACGTCGAAATGGATTTCCTTTTCGTCGAGCTGGGCCAGACTCACCACGGCCTGGCCGGCAGCCAACACCTGCCCCGCCTCGACAGCCAACGCCGTGACCACACCGTCGCGGTCGGCATGCAATTCGGTATAGGTCAGCTGGTTAAGCGCTTGGTCCAATTGTGCTTCCAGAGCCGCTGTCCGCTCCCGCGCCGTGGTATAAGCCGTTTCGTGGCGCTCGAACTCCGGCGGACTGATGACTTGCTGAGCCAACAGCTCGCGGTATCTCACCAGATCGTCCCGCAAGAAAGTGCTGTCGGCCTGGGCGGAAGCCAGCTGAGCCTTAAGGCCCTGCACGGCGAGGCGGTAATCATTACCATCCAATATTGCCAGAAGCTGACCTTTACGTACCTGGTCGCCAACGTCTACTTTCCGCTCCAGCAGTTTACCGCCCACCCGGAAGGATAACGGCGTCTCGATTCTTGCCCTGACTTCCCCGGCAAAGCTCATAACACCGACCGTAGCGGTTTCCTCGATTCGAAACACCTTTACCGGTCTGGAAACTGCTTGTGTTTGTTTATCTTGATCGCTACATCCGACACTTATCGTCAGCGGCAACAACAACACGGCCAACAACCGGCTTTTGTTTGTGTATCGGAACTGAAGCCGATCAAGGGTAATCGGCATTAACGGAATGTTGGGTTTCGGCATGTTGCTTCCTCTTTCGGTAAAAGGTTCGGTAATATTCGAAATAATCATTCGATGCTGTTTGCTATCAGTATCTCGGCGGCCAATTTGGCTTCAATGGCCGTACCGGAATGCCGCTGCAATTGTTCGGATACGATGGCGCCTTGGAACAAGGCACTGAGTTGCCCGGCCAACCGTTCCGGAAACCGCGCTCCGGCCCGTGCTGACAGATCGGTCATATGGCTTTGTAGCTTGCGGTAAAACGCGGCGGATAGTTGATGCACCGCATGGCTTTGATCGGGAAATTCCGCGGATGCCTTGATCAATGGGCAACCTTGGAAATCTGGGTCGGCAATCCATTTCCCAAGCACATCGAATATCGCCAACAGTTGGTCTTTCGATGTATAGGTTCCATCGCCCTGATCAATAAGCCGGGTCCAAAATTCGGCAGCCCGATTTTTCAGATAAGCGACGATCAATGCCTCTTTGGACGAAAAATGCTTATACAGACTCATCTTATTAATGTTCGCCGATTTGACGATGCTATCGACGCCGTGGCTCGAATGCCTTGGGTGGAAAAGAGCTCTTTCGCCGCCAACAAGATTCGTTCGCGCGCATTTGCGGTTTTAATAGACATCGTTACTCATAGCTCCAAAGAAATGGCCATGCTTGATCGCGGCATGCGCCATCGTCTTGGTATGCTTTGAAAAATAGATCATGTCGTTATCTTTCAATGATTCAGACTAACGGCAGCTGGTTAAACTTGCGCAAGCTCTTGTCTACCAAGGCTTCCGGGAGGAAACGGCGCAGAAAGCGCACTTGGGTTGCCTGTTTTCCAGCCGTATAGCGCCGTCTCGGTGCTACAGTAGTCGCCGCTTTTACCACCGTATGCGCGACCACTTCAGGAGCGTCGCCTGCATTCACCCCATTCCGCATGAGCACTTCCATGCCGGTACGCGCCGAGTCATAGACGGCAAGCGGTTGATCGGGCTTGTTTAAGCTTGCTTCGAACGCGGTGCGGGTAAACGCTGGCTCCACCAGCACCACCCGGATGCCGAAGGTGCGCAGTTCGTGGTCTAGCGATTCGGAGTAGCCTTCGACCGCATGCTTCGTGGCGGCATAGAGTGCATTGTAGGGAGACGGAATCAGACCCAATACCGAGCTGATATTGATGATGCGGCCTTTCCCCTGACTGCGCATGGTCGGCAACACGGCATTAGTGACGCGGGTAATGCCGAAAACGTTGACGTCAAACAAAGCCTGGGCTTGCGCGGTGGAGGACTCTTCCGCGCCGCCGAGTAGGCCGACGCCGGCATTGTTGACCAGCAGGTCGATGCGTCCGGCCTGTTTCAAGACCTCGGCGACCGTGTTCTTAACCGATGCTTCGTCTGTCACGTCGCAGCTCAGCATCGTGATGCCGTCAGTGCTGGCAAGGGCTTTGCGGCTGGTTCCAAATACGCGATAACCCGCTCGTTGAAGGGCCTTGGCCGTTACCAGCCCAATGCCCGAGGATGCGCCGGTGATCAGGGCTACAGCTAGGTCTTTATCGCTCATATCAAATCTCCTTGTTGGGGGTGGATTGTCTATCGGTTAAGTGTTACTATCATTTCGATAGCAATGTTACTATCATTTTGAAAGTAAGTCACTACTAAAACAGTATGAACGATAAAAATATTTGTGCCGACCCTTGTCCGATCGCTCGCTGCCTGGCTTTTCTCGGCGACACATGGAGCCTGTTGATTCTGCGGGACGCCCATATTGGCCTAACCCGTTTTGACCAGTTTCGGAAAAGTCTTGGCATCGCGCCGACGATTCTTACCCGGCGCTTGGCAACGCTGACGGAGGAAGGACTATTGGAAAAACGGCTGTATTCGGAGCGTCCGCCGCGCGAGGAGTATGTGTTGACGGCCGCCGGTCGCGATTTTCTGCCGGTGCTGGTTATGATTGGCGCCTGGGGACACCAGTATCGCGGCGGCGGCCCGTTGGTGCGTATCCAGGATGTTGAAACGGGAAAGGATATTAAACCGGTGGCCATCGACGCTGTCACAGGGGCAAAGATTGGGACTCGCCCGTTACGCTTTGTGCTGCCGGATGACGGCTGATGACACGACTGCTTGCTCTACCCATATTAATGAAGAACTAAGCATGAGTTTTACAACCGAGACAATCTACTTTGTATTCAATAAGTTATTGAATATAGTGCTAATGAATTTAAAATCGATATTTCGACTGCAAACCAGTGATACCAAGGGATCCAGGGGTGTCGTGGAACAAACCGTTCTTTTGGTTAATTAACCCCGAGATGGGACTTGATGACTACAGCCCTTCCCAAGGCGTATACAAACCATCCACATTAACGCCAAACATATCCAGCACCCGGCCGACAGTCTCATTGACCATGCCCATCATTGAATCAGATTTACTGTAAAACGCCGGCATCGGCGGAAACATAATTCCCCCCATTTCGGTTACGCTGAGCATATTTTTAATATGCACCAGATTTAACGGTGTTTCCCGCGGCATAACGACCAAACGACGACGTTCTTTCAAGACCACATCGGCAGAACGCGAAATTAAATTGTCCCCAAAGCCATGCGCGACCGCTGATAGCGTTTTCATCGAACAAGGCGCGATAATCATGCCCTCAGTTTTAAAGCCGCCGCTGGAAATGCTCGCAGCAATATCGTTAACGCCATGCGTCACATCTGCCAGCGCCGCTAAATCAGAGCGCTTCATGTCCATTTCGTGTTTTAAGTTAACTACGCCCGCAGAAGAAATCACCAAATGTGTTTCCCATTCCGGCTGAGCCTGTAAAACTTGCAGCATTCTTACTGCGTACACCGCGCCGGTCGCGCCGGTTACACCAATAATCAGACGTTTTTTCTTGAGCCCTTCAGTGGAATTGTTCATTATTTTTTAAACAGAAAGTCTATTAACCATCGTATCCGTGGCATTCACCAAGGCATCAATCATCTCATCGCCTTGTGCAATATGCCCGGCATTGGCGAGCACAATAAAATCGGCATTCGGCAATGTTTTATGCAAACTAAAGCCAGCTTCCATAGGGCAGACCAAATCTTGTCGACCGTGAATGATGATGGCAGGGAGGTTGGATAGATGTTTGCTGTTATCCAGAATTTGGTTTTCGGCGATAAAGTACCCATGCTTGGCAAAATGCAATTCCATGCGGACTTGTTTGATCATGTCCTCAGTCACTGACTCATCTGCCAAGCTGCCTGCTTGATAAGCGCTACCCAAGGCCACTTGTGCGCCCCAGGCCATCCAAGCATTAGCTGCGCGCTGTTGCAACGCAATGTCATCATGCCAAACGGTAGAAAATAATCCCGCCAATAAATTATCACGCCAGTGTACCGGAATGCTTTCAACCAATTCCTGCCAAAGCTCAGGATAAATCAGCCCGGCGCCATTACCCAGAAACCAATTCATATCCTGCAGCCGAGCCAAAAACGTGCCGCGCAGAATCATACTCAAGACCTTGTCTTGATGTTTTTGGGCATACAACAATGCCAGCGCTGCGCCCCAGGAGCCGCCAAATAACAGCCATTGTTTGATGGCTAGCTGTTCGCGAATGCGCTCCATATCATCAAGCAAATCCTGCGTGGTGTTATGTTCCA
>Ga0208509_1000820_pt1 | contig 10532 bp, 9 predicted proteins | sample LakWasMeta7_HOW4_2_FD_183857 | JGI IMG/M metagenome (GOLD analysis project Ga0208509, IMG submission 183857) | Freshwater sediment methanotrophic microbial communities from Lake Washington under simulated oxygen tension - Sediment Metagenome... | ecosystem: Environmental > Aquatic > Freshwater >...
CGCCGCAGTCACGGAAGTTTTTGTCGGCGCCCGTGCCGATCTGACCTTGTATAAAGTTCAGAGCGAGTCCGAGAAAGCCTACCATTTTGGCGGCATCTACATAAAGCAGGACCGTGATGCTCGCTTTGCCCATCATAACTTTGCTTTTGGGGGCTTGCTGGCGCGCAGCGATATTCATGCCGATCTGGATCATGCCGCAGAGTGCGAACTGAATGGTTTGTACCTGGGCGCCAAGCGCCAGCACATCGACAACCATACCCGCATCATCCACTTGAAACCGCACGGCATCAGCCGCGAAATCTATAAAGGCGTGATGGACGACAGGGCTCGCGGTGTTTTTCAGGGTCGGGTCATTGTTGCTCAAGATGCCCAAAAAACCGACTCGCAAATGAATAACCGCAATTTATTGTTATCGGATGATGCCGAGGCGGATACCAAGCCGCAGTTGGAAATTTATGCCGATGACGTGAAATGCGGACACGGCGTGACGGTGGGGCAGCTGGATGAAAAATCCATTTTTTATCTGCAGTCGCGTTGCGTCGACGAAGAAACCGCGCGCAACATGCTGACTTTTGCCTTTGCCAACGAAATGGTGGACAAGGTCAAGATTAAAGGCCTGCACGATATGATCTTGGAACAAGTATTAACGCGTTTCCCGCAGGAAGGCGTTAATAAGGAATGGTTATGACACACATAGATGTACAGAAAATACGTCAGGATTTTCCCATTCTTGGCGAAAAAATCCGGGGCAAGGATCTGGTTTATCTGGATAATGCCGCCACCTGCCAGAAACCGCAGGCCGTTATCGACAGCATCGTGCATTTGTACAGCCATGATTACGCCAACGTGCATCGCGGCGTGCATACCTTGAGCGTGCGTTCAACCGATAAGTTCGAAGGCGCGCGCACCAAGGTCAAGAACTTTATCAATGCCGCCAGCGAAAAAGAGATTATTTTTGTCAGGGGTGCCACCGAGGCCATCAATCTGGTCGCTCAGAGTTATGGCAAAGCCAATATTAAAGCCGGCGACGAGATTGTCATTACCGCCATGGAGCACCATTCCAATATCGTACCCTGGCAGATGTTGTGCGAGCAGACCGGCGCGGTATTGAAAGTAGCGCCGATCAATCTGCACGGCGAACTCATTTACGACGAATTTGAAAAGCTGCTCAGCGACAAAACCAAACTGGTTTCCGTCGTGCACATGTCCAATGCCTTGGGCACGATTAACCCGGTTGAAAAGATCATCGCCGCGGCGCACGCAAAAAATATTCCGGTGTTGCTGGACGGCGCACAGGCGATTCCGCACATGACGGTGGATGTGCAGAAACTGGATTGCGATTTTTATGTCTTCTCCGGCCATAAACTCTATGGACCTGCCGGCATAGGCGTTTTATACGGCAAACAGGCTTTGCTGGAAGCCATGCCGCCCTACCAGGGCGGCGGCGACATGATTCGCAAGGTCACTTTCGAAGAAACCGAATATAATGCGCTGCCTTACAAGTTTGAAGCGGGCACGCCCAGTATTGCCGATGTCGTCGGCTTGGGCGCCGCCATCGATTATCTGAGCGCCATCGGCATGGACAACATTGCCGCCCACGAGGCCGAGCTGCTGGCTTACGCTACTGAAAAAGCCCGGAAAATAAAAGGCCTTCGGATTATCGGCGAGGCCGAGCATAAGGGCGCAATTCTGTCTTTCGTGCTCGATAAAATACACCCGCACGATATCGGCACCATGCTGGACAGTTTGGGTATTGCCGTCCGGGCCGGGCACCATTGCGCCATGCCGGTGATGGACTTTTTTAAGGTTCCGGCGACAGCCAGGGCGTCCTTCGCCCTGTATAACACCAAAAATGAAATTGACGTATTAATGAAAGGCATAGAGTCTCTGATCGAGGTATTTGGCTAATGTTTGATGAATTGAGGGATCTCTATCAAGAGGTTATTTTTGACCATAACCGTAACCCGCGTAATTTTCGGGTCATGGAAAATGCAGACAGACAGGTCGAGGGCTTTAATCCCTTATGCGGCGACCGTTTGACCCTGTTTTTGAAGATGGACGGCGACGTCATTGTCGATGCCAGTTTTCAGGGTTCCGGCTGCGCCATTTCGACTGCGTCCGTTTCCTTGATGACCGAGATCATCAAGGGCAAGACCGAAGCCGAGGCCGAGGAGTTATTTAAGCAATTCCATGAAATGACCACCGGCAAGGATGAACAGATCAATCTGGAAGCCGTCGGCAAACTGGCTGTTCTGGCCGGTGTGCGCGAATATCCGGCGCGCGTTAAATGCGCCACTTTAGCCTGGCATACGCTCGATGCGGCCTTGAAAAACGAACAAAAATCGATTTCGACAGAGTAATACTTGGGCGCGCAAAAATACACCGGCGTCGCGCCTGTTCCCGACAGGCTTGCGGCATACACACCATCCCTGGCGATAAAACTGGCCGTCGTTTTCGAAGGGCAGGGCGATATGCAGTCGTTTCAACAGCTTGCGGAAAGATTGCGGGTGCCGTTGTACCCATCGCTTGCTGAAGCGGGCCGGGAAAGCTTCTTTTTAAGCTGGCGCGACGGCTGTCTAAAACTGCTCGATAGGGAATTGCTCAAAAAAGGCGGCTTGACCGTCGAAATTGAGCCTCGAAATGGCGAGCAGCGATCCTGGCCCGCGCCCAAAGACGGTGCTTTAGCCCAGGCGCTGGGGCGGAAAACCAGAACCGTGGTCGATGCGACCACGGGCTGGGGTCAGGATAGTCTGCATATTTTCCGGATGGGCTACGAGCTGATCTGCATTGAGCGCTCCCCCGTTATGGCGGAATTATTGACGGACGGCTTTAACCGGCTGGCGCAACTAGACTGGATGCAACGGCTGCAATTACAGCCGCCGAAATTGGTCCAGGGCAATGCCATCGATGTGTTAAGCCATTTGGAAACGCCGCCGGACTGCATTTATCTTGATCCCATGTTCCCGCCCAAACGCAAAAAATCCGCACTGGCCAAAAAGTCCATGATGGTCTTGCGCGATCTGCTCGGTGATGACGAGGATAAGGAGTTGCTGTTTGCCGCGGCTTTAAAAGCGGCCGGCAAGCGCGTGGTCGTCAAAAGCCCCGATTATGCCGAACCCTTGGGCGGCAAGCCCCATGACAGTTTTCAGGGCAAGTTGCTACGTTATGATGTTTATTTAAAAGGCTAAAGGTGATCAATGTCTGAATGGGTTGATGTAATAGATGCAAGCGCTATGGCGAACGGCGAAAATGTGGTCGTGGATGTCGATGGCACCGATGTCGCCGTGTTTAAAATAGACGGCGATTTTTATGCGATAGAAGATGTGTGCACGCATGATGGCGCTGAAATAGCCAGCGGTGAACTGGACGGCGATGAGATTATCTGTCCGCGTCACGGCGCTCGCTTTTGCGTCAAGACCGGTGAGGTCAAGTCCGCGCCGGCTTATGAGGATATCGCCTGTTTTCCTGTGCGCATTGAACAGGGCAAAGTGCAGGTCAGGGATAATCGCTGGGATTAACGGCCTGCCGATAGACACCGTTCGTCATTCAGGCGGGTATGATACGGATTTCTCTGTATCACGCCATTGATTAACACAGCACGCAAAGATTCAACGGGATACTAAATTGTAGGCCGTGACCCAAGGGATGAAGGCCTAAGCACTATATTAAAGCGTGATTGTTTTCGTTTTCGTGGACTGACGGCGGTTTTCAGGATTAAGGTTTAACCTGAGTTCTGGATGAACACGATGGCCTAATGGTTTATAATCCTCCCCTTTTTCAAATTTTTGTCGGCTGGGGTCATCATGTACACCGGTCTCGATTTTGGGTAAACACAGCTCATGCAAGAAATAAATCCGATCAAGAATAAAATAGCCGACCTGAAGAGCCGCGGTGATGCGCTTAGGGGGTATCTTTGACTTCGACGTCAAAAGCGAACGTCTGGTTGAAGTCTTAAGGGAGCTGGAAAGTCCCAAGATTTGGGATAATCCTGAACAGGCTTTGGCCTTGGGCAAGGAGCGCGGCCAACTGGAGACCGTCGTCAACACCATTAATGAGCTGGATCGCGGTCTTGCCGATGCGGCAGAACTGTTGGCGATGGCCGTGGAAGAAGGCGACGAGGAAACCGTCGCTACTGTTGTCGACGATTTGGCGCATTTGGAAAACAGGGTCGCCGATCTTGAATTCCGGCGCATGTTTTCCGGTGAAATGGATGCCAATAATGCGTTTCTGGATATTCAGGCCGGCTCCGGCGGCACCGAAGCCCAGGATTGGGCGTCCATGCTAGAACGTATGTTCCTGCGCTGGGGCGAGCGCAAAGGCTTTAAAACCGAATTGATTGAAGAATCCGATGGTGATGTGGCCGGCATTAAAAGCGCCACCATCCGTTTTGAAGGCGAATACGCTTTCGGCTGGCTGCGCACGGAAACCGGCGTGCACCGTCTGGTCAGAAAGTCGCCGTTCGATTCGGGAAACCGTCGCCATACCTCGTTTGCCTCGGTGTTCGTCTCGCCCGAAATCGATGACGATATCGATATTGAAATCAATCCGGCCGATTTGCGCATCGATGTCTATCGTGCCAGCGGCGCCGGTGGCCAGCACGTCAACCGGACCGAATCGGCCGTGCGTATTACCCATAATCCCACCGGCATTGTCGTGCAATGCCAAAGCGACCGTTCGCAGCACAAAAACAAAGACACCGCCATGAAGCAGTTGAAAGCCAAACTGTACGAGTTGGAAATGCGCAAACGCAGTGAAACTCAGCAGGCTTTGGAAGATACCAAATCAGACATTGGCTGGGGCAGCCAGATCCGGTCTTATGTGCTCGATCAGTCTCGCATCAAGGATTTACGCACCGGCGTCGAAACCGGCAACACCCAGGCCGTGCTCGATGGCGATCTGGATCCGTTTATTGAAGCCAGCCTGAAGAGCGGGCTGTAAAAATATAAAACCACAAAGAACGAAAGACCTCATTTTTCTGATCTTCGCATTCTTTGTGCCCATCACGATATAAAGAGTCAACATACACATGTCAGAAATTGAACACGACGAACAGGAACAGATTAAACAACGCCGCAGCAAACTGAATGAACTGCGCGAAAACGGCATCGCATTTCCCACCGATTTCCGCCGCAATGTCGTCGCGGGCGAAGTGCTGGCCGAATATGGCGAGAAATCCAAGGAAGAGCTCGAAGCAGAACCTGTTCGTGTCAAAATCGCGGGCCGCATCATGACGCGCCGCGTGATGGGTAAAGCGAGTTTCTGCCATATCCAGGATATGTCCGGAAAGATGCAGTTGTACGTGACCCGCGATGCGTTGCCTGAAAATGTCTACAACGAACAGTTCAAGAAGTGGGACATCGGCGACATTATCGGCGCCGAAGGCGTGCTGTTTAAAACGCAGACCAACGAACTCAGCGTCAAGGTCGATGACATCCGCCTGCTGACCAAAGCCTTGCGGCCCTTGCCGGAGAAATTTCACGGCATCGCCGATCAGGAAATCAAGTACCGGCAGCGTTATCTGGATCTGATCATGAGCGAATCGACTCGCAGCACCTTCTTGATGCGTTCGAAAATTGTCGCCTATATCCGCCAGTTCCTGGTCGATCGCCAGTTTCTGGAAGTGGAAACCCCGATGATGCAGGCTATACCGGGCGGTGCGACCGCGCGCCCTTTCACCACGCATCATAATGCGCTGGATATGGGCCTGTATTTGCGTATTGCCCCGGAACTGTACTTGAAACGGTTGGTGGTCGGCGGCTTTGAGCGCGTCTTTGAAATCAACCGCAACTTCCGTAATGAAGGCCTGTCTACCCGGCATAATCCTGAGTTCACCATGCTCGAGTTTTATCAGGCGTATGCTGAATATCATGACTTAATGGACCTGACCGAAGCCATGCTGCGGGGCTTGGCCGAAGAAGTTGTCGGCCAGACACTGATCACCTATCAGGGCGAGCAATACGATTTCGGCAAGCCGTTCGACAGGATGACCGTGGTCGAGTCGATTCTGCACTTTAACCCCGACTTGACGTCGGCCGACATCGATAATCGCGAGGCTGCGGCCAAAACCGCACAGGGCTTGGGCATTCCGGTTAAAGACAGCTACGGATTGGGCAAGATACAGATCGAAATCTTTGAAAAAACCGTGGAACATCGCTTGATGAATCCCACCTTCATTACCGCTTACCCGGTGGAAGTATCGCCCTTAGCCAGACGCAACGACGATGACCCGCATGTCACCGACCGCTTCGAATTTTTTGTCGGCGGCCGAGAAATCGCCAACGGTTTTACCGAGTTGAACGACGCCGAAGACCAGGCCGCGCGCTTTCAGAAGCAGGTCGAAGAAAAAGAAGCCGGCGACGACGAAGCCATGCATTTTGATGCCGATTATATCGTCGCGCTGGAACACGGCATGCCGCCGACAGCGGGCGAGGGCATAGGCATCGACCGTCTGGTGATGCTGTTCACCGATGCTCCCTCGATTCGTGATGTGTTGTTGTTTCCGCATATGCGTCCCAAAAACTGATGGCGGCATCGGGACTCTATATCGCGTTCATATTGGCTGCCTTCTTCGCGGCCAATATTCCCTGGCTGAGTGAACGCTTTCTGTTTGTTGTGACTATGCGTAAAAACGCCTGGCTGCGCTGGCTGGAGTGGCTGCTGCTGTATGTGATGATGGGATTGTTGTCGGTGGGCCTGGAATACAAGGTGACCGGCGTAAGGCAGTCCCAGGACTGGGAATTTTATGTCGTCACCCTGGCTTTATTCATGGTGTTCGCATTGCCCGGTTTTATCTATCATTATGACCTGAAAAAGCTGTTGCAGCGGGCCAAACAAGAATAAGCCCTCAGCGGGCAATCAAAATACATCCTTGCGTTTTCTCACCTCGGTAAAAACGGCTAATGCCGATTGCTCCGGGCAATTCAGAGCGGCCTTGAAAGCCGGGTCATCGGCCCTGAAAAACGGGTTCGTGGCCTGTTCCTGCGCAATCGTGGACGGCACGGTGGGCCGATTTTCGGCCCGAAGCTGTTGAACCTTCAGCATTCTTTGCTGCAGTGCCGGATTATTCGGCTCCAGGGATAAGGCAAAACGGCCGTTCGTCAGCGTGTATTCATGCGCGCAATAAAGCCGAGTCTCCGGCGGTAAAGCCCTCAATGCCTGCAGCGATTGCCACATTTGCGCTGCCGACCCCTCAAACAGTCTGCCGCAGCCCATCACAAACAGCGTGTCGCCGCAGAAAAGCACTTGCTCCTCGGGCGCATAATAAACGATGTGGCCGCTGGTATGCCCCGGGGTCTCCATGATTTCAAAAACCACCTGCCCGAGCATGACTTGCTCGCCACCTGCCAAGGCAATATCGATTCCCGGAATGCGATGCCGGTCGGTCAATGCCCCCACAATCTTGCAGCCGGTCTTTTGCTTGAGCTCCAGGTTGCCGCCGACATGATCGCCATGGTGGTGGGTATTGAAAATGTAGCTCAGTTGCCAGCCTTTTTTGGCAAGCGTCTCCAGAACCGGCCCGGCAACAGCCGGATCGACAGCGGCAGTTGCACCCGAGACGGGTTCGTGAATCAGATAAATGTAATTATCGTTTAGTACCGGGAGCTGGATTATGTCTAGCATGGTAAAAGGCTCTAAGGTTTAAGTTAAAATGCTGATGCATCTGGTTTTTAGCATACAAGCGGCTATAAGTGAATAGCAACATCGTCTATCAAATTCGGGCATTTCAATAGACTGCATACTCTCCGCAATCCTGACATTGCCTTCTTCAGAATCGCAGGGGACGGTAACGGCGAAAACCATATCGATAGTCTAAAAACTCTGGCTGAACGGGGCGGAGCAGTGGCTGCAGTATTGATGAACTTACCCAATCAACCGCTTTACGAAGACCGGCGTGAAGACGCCTTGATCACCTACACCTTTAATTAATACATCAAGACCGGCGATGAAACCTGGCCCTTGCTCTTTCCCATGGCTAAAAGCACGTTCAAAGCGATGGATGCCATTCAGGAAATCCTCAAACTACAGCTGGTTTCGAGCAGGATGGGGAGCCGGAATGGCATCCGGCAACGGCGAATTTATTGAACGAAGCCCAGGCGAATGCTTTATTGATTCAAGGTTTTACGCCATTGATCGGTTTCCGTCGGCACCAGGGCATTCGCTTAATCGCTATATCAACCCTGTCTGGTCATTTATAACTCCCCGCGCTCAACAAACAATTAAGACTTGTAGGGTGCAATGACGACTGTACAGAAGTAGGGCAATGCCGGGAGCAATTGGCGAAGACAAGAAAGCCCAACAATTCGAAGCTTTGAACGTTGGGCTTTATGTTTAATGAATGTGGCCAGTTGCCACTATTCGGAAGTGAAGGCTTAAGACTTAACTGTTCTCTTTCGAATTTTGCTGATCGCGTAATAACGCCAGGGCCAGGTTACGATCCAGGGGTTTAATGACAACCTCACTAACTCCTTTTATACCGAGCTTTTTAGCGGCTGCATAAGACAAGTCCATGCCCCTTTTGCCGTAAAAAGGTCCCCTGTCATTAATGCGAACGATAACACTATGATGATTCTTAGGATTAGTGACTTCTACGTAAGATAACAGCGGGAGGGTTTTGTGTGCAGCAGTCATGGCGTACATATTGTATATCTGACCACTGGCGGTTTTTTTGCCGTGAAATTTTGCACCATACCAGGAGGCTGTTGTGCGTTTGCCAGTTTTTGCTAGCTTATTGGCCTGGTGTTTTTTGCTTCCGAAATGCTTGGAGACCTTATGAACGGCGTTGTGTCCAGCCGCTGCAACGGTTTCGATGGGGGAATAGAAAAAACTGAATATTACAAAGATAGGGAGTGCCAGTATGATTTTATTCATAAGGTAGTGCCTTTATTTGTGGAGATGGGTAGACTTTACTTGGCAAGTCTTAAAGAATCCTTAAGTTGTCTTTGTGATTGCGAATTCGCTATGTTATTGATTTTTCGGTTCGAGGCGATTTTTGTCTCCAAAAAATCTTTTAAATTGGGGTGAAGTGCAGCGCGGCAGGGTGGGCTGACGACTGCGTGGACAGATTTTGCTCCCGGTCTTAGGCTAATGGTGACTTTACTATTTTGGAATTGAATAACGCCGGGGGATATCGTTTATCGTTATAAAGCTGCCGTCGAATCAGACGGGACAGAAAAGGCTCGATAGTTGCTACAGAGCGCTGACACTTTAAGTGATAAAAATGCGGTTGAACATTCAGACACATTAGAGACTTCGTTTGACGCTAATAGGCTTTCTAAAGACATCGACGATGTGGCGAAGTCCATTTTTGCTTGTGGTTTTTCTTTTAACATCACACTTTTCATTGTCGAAGTGGGCTCCGCCATAAAATGCGCAATGCTCGCTATGCTCTGGCGTAACTGTTTGGCATTGTCTGCCGGCATGATAAAAGTGTACGCATTCTTGCGTGATAAAATTGGCGTCAGATAACCCGGGTTCAGGCGGCTGAATTGCTCGTAGGTTAAATTAGCAAGCTTGGCAACCGTGCGGATGTCTTTTTCCGCTAGATAGTTAGTATCGAATTCGCGGTCAAGTGTAACTTTGACAAAATACGGTTCATTTCTAATTTTGGGCAGTTTTATGCCATATCTGGAGGGGTTCGCAAAAATATTAGCTAGGGCCAATAAGCGAGGGACATAGTTCTGGGTTTCTTCGGGCAGACGTAAAGACCAAAAATCGGTCGCCAAACCCTCTGCTCGGTTGATGGAGATCGCATTATCCACAGTCAGTTGTCCTGAATTATAAGCCGCTAAAGCAAGTAACCAATCACCATTAAAATGATTTTTTAATCGGGAAAGAAAACGTATGGCGGCTTGTGTGGATTCAGGAATGTCAAGCCGTTCGTCATAATCCATACGTTGTTCCAAATTGAAATCCATTCCCGTGCTGGGGATAAACTGCCAGAGTCCCGCTGCATTTTTAGGAGATTGAGCGGTGGGCTGGTAAGCGCTTTCAACAATAGGCAGTAACGCTAATTCTAAAGGCAGTCGATTTTTGCTGAGTTCTTCTACGATATGGTGTAAATACGGATGTGCTCTTTCGGCAACGCGATAGATAAAGCCAGGGTTTCGGGTGTAGGCGGCAATTTGTTTATTGATACGTTCATTAATCATTGTCTGTCTATTCTTTTGCGGTTCTGTGCGATCTGCGCAAGATTTCGCTAGTGTAGTGTCAGGATTAGTTTCATTGACTGATGATGTTAATGTTAATGCTGGCTTTCCAGCCAAAGCAGTGGCGTTGAGCAGGCTTCTTGGCCTTACCAGACCGGTGCGTCGAGGCAATTCGGGGTAAGAATCCATGCGGGATCTAATTATTTTGTTCCCCAGATCGGATGCGTTTTTATTTCTGATAACGGTTGAGTGCCGGAACTGAGCAGGGCTAGGTGGTGTATGTTTGATGGTGGTCGTCGGATTTTTCGCGCTCAATCTTATCCGATCTAATGCTGCGGTATTGTGCCTAGATGCAATCCCTGTAGATGGACTAATGTTAAGGGTTGG
>Ga0208509_1000821_pt1 | contig 10512 bp, 7 predicted proteins | sample LakWasMeta7_HOW4_2_FD_183857 | JGI IMG/M metagenome (GOLD analysis project Ga0208509, IMG submission 183857) | Freshwater sediment methanotrophic microbial communities from Lake Washington under simulated oxygen tension - Sediment Metagenome... | ecosystem: Environmental > Aquatic > Freshwater >...
CGAGCCATTGGGGATGAGCGGCATGAAGCTGGAAGTTAAAGTGCATATCGTGACCGGTGCCGTTGCTGCAGCACAGAATATCGTGAAGTGCATCAAGCGCTGCGGTATCGAGGTGAGTGATCTGATCCTGCAGCCGCTGGCATCCAGCCTTGCTGTACTGACGGAGGATGAAAAAGAGCTGGGTGTATGCCTCGTGGACATCGGCGGTGGCACAACTGATATTGCCGTGTTCAAGCAAGGGGCTATCCGCCATACCGCAGTGGTGCCGATTGCCGGTGACCAGATGACCAATGACGTGGCGGTGGCTTTCCGCACACCGACGCAGGCGGCAGAAGAAATCAAGATCAAACATGGTTGCGCTTTGCGCCAACTGGCTGACCCGCGCGAGATTGTGGAAGTGCCGGGCGTAGATGGCCGTGATCCACGCCAGCTATCGGTACAGACCCTGGCTGAAGTATTGGAGCCGCGTATCGTTGAGCTGTATGAACTGGTGCTTAATGAGCTGCGCCGCAGCGGCATGGAAGAAATGATCGCATCTGGCATTGTCATTACAGGCGGATCTGCGATGATGCGCGGCATGGTGGAGCTGGGTGAGGAAATCTTCCATATGCCGGTACGTCTCGGTATGCCGCGTTATGTCGGCGGTTTGTCCGAGGTGATCAGCAACCCCCGCTACGCAACGGGCGTAGGCCTGGTGCTGATGGGTAAGCAGCAGCTGGAGCGCCACTTGAGCGGACAGATGGAATCAAGCTCATTCGGCAGGATTATGGACAAAATGAAAAGCTGGTTCCAAGGGAATTTTTAGTAGCAGGCAAGTGTAAAGCAGTGAAATGTAGTTCAGGCAGATGTAAATAAAGTTAAAAAGAGGAGGCATTAAAATGTTTGAGATTATGGAAAATAATTCACAGGAAGCTGTGATTAAAGTCATCGGTGTAGGCGGTTGCGGCGGCAATGCGGTTGCACACATGATTGAGAAGAATGTAGGCGGCGTTGAGTTTATCTGCGCCAATACTGACATGCAGGCTTTGAAAAAGAGCCAGGCTAAAACCGTGCTGCAGATCGGCGAGGCATTGACCCGAGGTTTGGGGGCTGGTGCCAAGCCGGAAGTTGGCCGTGAAGCTGCCCTGGAAGATCGCGATGCGATTGCAGAGCTGATCGATGGTGCCGACATGCTGTTCATCACTGCTGGCATGGGTGGCGGTACCGGTACCGGTGCCGCGCCTATCATTGCACAGATTGCAAAAGAAATGGGCATTTTGACAGTTGCCGTAGTGACCAAGCCTTTCGCTTTTGAGGGAAAACGCACTAAAGTAGCTTCTGATGGTCTAGATGAATTATCCAAGTTCGTAGATTCACTGATTGTGATTCCAAACGAAAAACTGATGGAAGTATTAGGTGAAGATGTGCCGTTCCTGGAAGCTTTCCGTGCCGCAAATGATGTATTGCATAATGCGGTATCAGGCATTGCGGAAATCATCAATTGCGCAGGTACGGTGAACGTTGACTTTGCTGACGTACGCACAGTGATGTCCGAGATGGGCATGGCCATGATGGGGTCTGCCATGGCAACAGGTCCGGAGCGTGCACGTATCGCTGCTGAGCAGGCTGTAGCCAGCCCATTGCTGGAAGATGTCAACTTAGCCAATGCGCGCGGCGTTCTGGTTAATATCACGACTTCGAGTTCTTTCAAAATGAAAGAATACTATGACGTGATGAATACGATTAAAGCCTTTACCGCAGAAGATGCAACTGTGATTGTAGGTAACGTATTTGACGAAAACATGGGCGATGGCTTACGCGTAACGATGGTGGCAACAGGCTTGACCGGCACACAGCGCCGTCAGCAAAAACCTGAGCTGCGAGTGATGCCGCAACAGGTAGTGCGTGATGGTACGACTAACCAGCCGGTATTTGTCGGCAGCACTGCCGTTATTGAGGATGAAGCACCGGCAGTATTCGGTACGAATAGTCGCCGTGCACAGGTTGAAGCGATGAAAATGTCAGGTGTGGAGGAGTATGATATTCCTGCATTCTTGCGCAAACAGGCTGATTAAGTAACGCGCCCGGAGCAGACTTGCCGATAGGCGGTAACGGGTTAGCTAAAGCGTGGTTTGGCTAAGTATGTTATTATTTGCTTGATTATTAAGATAAAAAGCTAACATGCAGAACAAAAATTCTGCGTGAGTGGCACTGTCACCGAAAGTTTTAGCTTAATTCGTGGCGTGATCTTTAAAGCAGGGCAAGGCAGTTTGCAAAACCGATAAAAGGGATTAGCCTTTAAAAGGTTTATTTGGGATATTGATATTAAGCATGTTAAAGCAACGTACATTGAAAAAAGCGATCAGCGCCACAGGCGTTGGGTTGCACAACGGCGAGAAGGTTACTCTTACCCTGCGCCCGGCTGCACCTGACACTGGCATTGTTTTCAAACGGGTGGATCTGCCTCTGCCTAATGAAATCGTGGCTACTCCTGATGCCGTGCACGACACAAGAATGTGCTCGGCGCTGGAGGCCAATGGCGCGCGCGTTGCGACTGTTGAACACATCATGTCGGCATTGGCTGGCTTGGGTGTGGACAATGTTTATATCGATGTTGATGCTTCTGAAATTCCTATCATGGATGGAAGCTCCGGCCCTTTTGTATTTTTGTTGCAGGAGGCAGGCATTATGGAGCAGCCTGCCCCTAAAAAATTCATACGCGTCAAAAAAACCGTAGAAGTGATTGAAGGCGATAAGTGGGTGCGTTTCGAGCCTTATCATGGATTTAAAATAGACTTCACTATTGCATTCGATCATCCGGTTTTTGAACAGTCAGGCAATAATGTCAAAATAGATTTTGCTGCTGACTCGTATATTAAGGAAATCAGCCGTGCGCGTACCTTTGGTTTCATGCATGAGGTTGAGTATCTGCGCTCTCATGGCTTGGCCAGAGGCGGTAGTTTAGAGAATGCAATTGTGCTGGATGAGTATCGGGTGCTGAATACCGATGGCTTGCGTTATGACGATGAATTTGTAAAACACAAGGTGCTTGATGCCATTGGCGATCTTTATATGCTAGGGCATCCTGTGCTTGGCGCCTTTTATGCGTATAAATCCGGCCATGCGCTGAATAATCAATTGCTGCGTGCATTGCTGCAAGATGAAGCCGCATGGGAATACACAACGTTTGAACAGTTGCAGGATGCGCCTGATGCATTTCAGCCGCAGTCCAGGCAGCTAATGCCAGAACCGGTCTTTTAGTATCAGATCCGAAATCTGGCTGGCCTGGGAAACACTCGGGCAGTAGATGAAACAGTAAGCAAATTGTAATATCAAGAAAGGGGCGAATGAAGTGTTAATGATGCGCCTGACATTTGTGCTGCTAGTGATTGCCGCAATGGTGTTACTAGGATTATATTTGCTGTTTGATGATAAAAAATATCTGCAGTATTTCAAAAAGTTAATCAAATACTCGTTCTATTTAGTTTTGGTGGCGGCAGTGCTCTTTGTACTGCGGCGTATATTCTATGTTTAAGCAGCCAGTCAATTTCATTCGCAGTTACGCGCCAGCATTCAGCGGCCTGGCGCTGCTGTGCCTGTCATGTTTTTCTTCACCGTCACTGGCCTTGTCTGACCAGGCTTTATTCCAGCACGCGCGTGAATCATACAATGCCAAAAATGAGGCGGCGCTTGCTGATGACGTCGCTGAGCTGAATGCGCAGGAGTATCTGCTGGCGCCTTATGCTGATTACTGGCTGATGCTGTTAAGGCTGGACAAGGCGGATAGTGATGAGGTGCAGAGTTTTCTTGGCAAGTATGGTAATTTTCCGTTTGCCGAGCGCCTGCGTGGTGAGTGGCTGAAAAAGCTGGGCAAGCAGCAGGACTGGCAATTGTTTTTTGAGCAATATACCAACTATAAACGTGAAGACATTGCGGTGCAGTGTTATGCCCTGTTAGGTAAAAGCATTGCTGAAGGTGCGGGAGCCGATATTGCGGCCCAGACCAGAAAGCTGTGGATGACTACAGCAGACTTGCCATCCAGCTGCAGTCCGTTATTTGATAGCATGCAGAAAGCCGGTGCGCTTACGTCAGACGATCTCTGGGAAAGATTCAGGATGGCACTGCAGAATGGAAAACTGCCTCTAGCCAAAAGCATTGCAGGGCGCATAGCCGATTTTGATGAAACTGATCTTAAGTTACTGGATATTGCTAACCAGACACCCAAAGCCTTGCTGGATGATAAGGCCAAAGTTGTAAAAACCATTCGCAAAAAAACGGTGACGACCAAAATCAGCGCGTCGTTTAAAACCCGTGCCGGCATAGAAGCTAATCTGTTCGCGCTTGATCGGTTGGCACGCAGCAATGTGCCGGATGCGGCCGCAGTACTGGGGCAGATGCAGTACAAATTCGCCGCTGATGACCGTGCTTTTGCCTGGGGTCGGCTTGCTTATCACGCAGCGCGAACACATCACCCGGATGCGCTTGAGTATTATGCCCTCGCAAAAAATACCGGCCTGGATAAGGAACAGCTTGCATGGAAAGCCCGTGCCGCCTTGCGCATCCAGGATTGGGATGCATTGGATGCAGCAATTTCAGCAATGCAGTCAGAACAGCAGCAGGAAGGCGGCTGGCGCTACTGGAAGGCACGGGCCCTGAATGAAAGGGGATTCACTGTCGAAGCGAATAAGATACTGGGGCCTTTATCAAGAGAGCGCCATTATTATGGCTGGTTAGCAGCAGAAGATATGGAAAGCAGTATCGGGAATGTAGAGCAGGAATACAAAGTGACGGATGCCGAGGTGACTGCGGTAGCCAGCCAGCCGGCTATCAAACGCTCACTGGAACTGCAAAAGCTGGGAATGCGCTGGGAAGCAAAAGCCGAGTGGGTTTGGGCAACACGTAACTATGATGATAAGCAACTACTGGCGGCATCAGCTTACGCGATGCGTCAGGAATGGTATGACATTGCAATCACCACTGCAGACAATACGAAACAGCTGCATGATTTTAATTTACGCTATCCAACGCCTTATCGTGACTTGTTTCGTGCGGCAGCCGAGAATGAAGGGGTAGATGAGGCCTGGGTTTATGGGCTGGCACGTCAGGAAAGCCGGTTTATGCACTATGCAAAATCCGGTGTAGGTGCTGCCGGCCTGATGCAGATTATGCCGGCCACTGCGAAATGGGCAGCCAAGCGCATGGGTCTGGATGGTTATAATAATGACCTGATTCATGACCTTACAACCAATGTCGGCATCGGTACCTATTACATACGCTATACATTTGAAATGATGAATGGTCAGGCTGTCATGGCGACGGCCGCTTATAATGCCGGGCCTAGCCGTGCCAAACGCTGGATGGGGAGCGAGCCTATGGAGGCTGCAATTTATATTGAAACTATTCCGTTTGCCGAAACCAGGAGTTATGTGCAGAAAGTGATGGCTAATGCACAGATGTATGCGCCCAGGCTTGGGCGATCTGTCTCAAGCCTGAAATCCCGTTTGGGGGTGATTCCGGGAACAAGCAAGCCGGAACTCGTCGTGGCCGAAACGGATGAAGAATAAACGGGCTCCTGTCACGGAGCCTGCATAAAGAAAATAAGGAAACTTAAAGGTTTAACATGCAATTAAGAAAAATATGTGTATTAGGCGGTTCAGGTTTTGTTGGTAGCAGTGTTGTCGCTAAATTAGATCAAGCCGGGTATGCAGTCACAGTGCTCACGCGCAGGCGCGACTCTGCCAAGCACTTGTTTCTGTTACCCAATGTGAACGTTGTAGAATGTGATGTGATGAATGATCAGGCATTGGCTGCCGCGCTGAAAGGTGCAGACGCCGTAGTGAACCTGATAGGTATACTGCATCAGAGCGGCAGTGCCAGTTTTGATGCGATGCATCATCAGCTGCCTGCGCGTCTTGCAAAAATCTGTGAGGCATCGGGTATCAGGCGCCTGATACAGATGAGCAGCCTGCGTGCTGATGCCCACGCACCAAGCGAATATCTGCGTTCTAAAGCTGCCGGCGAGGCTGCTTTGCAGGCATCTGCACAAAAAATCAACATTACTGTATTCCGCCCATCTGTCATATTTGGCCGTGGTGACCGTTTCATTAACCTGTTTGCTACTTTAATCAAGATTCTGCCAGTGGTACTGCTGGCGAAACCTGAAGCTAAATTCCAGCCGGTTTGGGTGGAGGATGTAGCCAGCTGTTTCGTAGCAAGTGTTGACAATATTCAGGCTTACGGCCAGGTTTACGAACTGGCAGGGCCTAAAGTGTATAGTTTCCGCCAGCTGGTACAGCAGGTTATGACCGCACTCGGGGTTAAGCGTCCGATTATCGGCCTGTGCAACATGCTGTCTTATATGCAGGCTTTTATGATGGAACTGCTGCCAGTCAAATTGATGTCGCGCGATAACGTACGCTCGATGGAAGTCGACAGCGTCAGTCAGCAGCCGTTTCCTGAAGTTTTTGGGGTGGAACCGGCAAGCCTGGAGGCAATCATCCCTGAGTATCTGGTCGACTCTACCCAGCGTGGTAAATATGATCGTTTCAGAAGCTTCGCAGCGAGATAGCCTGGCGGAAATGATGCAGACCTATATCGTTGGTGGCGCTGTACGTGACGAATTGCTGGGGTTTGCGGTAAAGGATAAAGACTACGTTGTAGTCGGCAGTACGCCGGAAGCGATGTTGGCCGCTGGTTTTAAACCGGTAGGCAAAGACTTCCCGGTTTTTCTGCACCCATCAACCCGCGATGAATATGCATTGGCGCGCACCGAGCGTAAAACCGCCAAAGGCTATAAGGGATTTACGATACATGCCTCGCCGGAAGTCACGCTGGAGCAGGATCTGGCGCGGCGTGATCTGACGATTAACGCGATTGCGAGAGCCGATGACGGTCAATTGTTTGATCCATTTAACGGTGTTGCGGATATCCAGTCGAGAACGCTGCGTCATGTCAGTGATGCATTTGCAGAAGACCCGGTTAGGATCTTGCGAGTTGCACGCTTTTCGGCGCGCCTGGTAGATTTTGACGTAGCCCCCGAGACCATGGCGCTGATGCGGCAGATGGTCGAGGCCGGTGAGGTGGATGCACTGGTGGCTGAGCGCGTCTGGCAGGAGCTGGCCAAGGGGTTGATGGAAGAGAAACCGTCGCGGATGTTCGAAGTGCTGCGGGCGAGCGGCGCGTTGCAGAAAATACTGCCGGAGCTGGACAGGCTCTGGGGTGTGCCACAGCCGGAACAGCACCACCCGGAGATTGATACCGGCGTGCACGTGATGATGGTAGTTGATTACGCAGCCAGTCAGCATTTCAGTTTGCCGATACGGTTTGCTGCACTCATGCATGATATCGGCAAAGGTACAACGCCGCGTGAGCTGCTGCCTAAACACATTGGGCATGAACAGCGCAGTGCCAATTTATTAAAGGACGTATGCAAGCGCCTGCGCGTGCCGAATGACTGCAAAGAACTAGGTGTGATGACGGCGCGCTTTCATGGCAAGCTGCATCAGGCACCGCAGATGCGCCCCGGTACCTTGCTGGAGTTTCTGATTGAGCTTGATGCCATTCGCCAGCCGCAGAGATTCATGGATTTTCTTAAAGCCTGTGAAGCTGATTCACGCGGTAGAACCGGCTATGCGGATTGCAAAACCCCAGCCGCTGAGTTCATGGTTAAAGTCTTGGAAGCCGCTGCTGCGGTAGATGCGGGTGCGGTCGCGGCAGCCTGTGAAGCGCCGGAGCAAATAAAAGAGAAAGTATTCCAAGCCAGGCTGGAAGCGGTAAAAATGGTTTGCGGATAAAACGCGCGCTGCGCAGCTTTAGCTGCGCCCGCCGTACTTGTGATTGGATTCAGATGCCCAGTGAATGCTGGATGATATATTTGGCGATAAATCCAACCAGGCCGAAAGTCAGGCCCAGGAATAAAATAAAAGTGCCGAACTTGCCAACACGGGCTTCCCAAGCCAAGTGCCCGACGATAAATACCATCAGCAGCATTAAGCCACCTACACCATAAGTCATGCCAAGCTCGGTGATCTGAGCTTCCGTTAGGCCAAAAATTGTACCTTCCAAGTCATTCTCCTGTTCAGCCAGTTATTATAGTCAAGATACTGGCTGTTCACGTATGTTATTTAATGCCTAGTTACAGCAGATTAGACAGTTGCTGCACTACAAATTCCGTCGGTTTGCGTTTAAACCCACTCTTGGCGTACTGCTGCCAGCGGCCGATGATATAGCAGATAATCAGATTGGCCTGGGCTTCAGCGTTGCCGGGCCTGCCGGATTGGGTTTCCGCAATGCGCAGGCTTTGTTTCAGCGTGACTTCAATACGGTCATAAAGCTGGTTGATGCGTAGCTGTAATTTTTCATCTTCATTCACCAGAGCATCGCCAATCAGGACGCGTGTCATGCCCGGGTTTTTTTCTGCAAACAGCAACAGCATCGTGATTGTGCGATGCACTTGACGCAAGCCTTCAGTTTCTTCGCTGCTGATTTTGTTGATGAGGCCAAAAATGGTTTCTTCAATGAATGCGATCAGGCCTTCGAACATCTGCGCCTTATTGGCAAAGTGGCGATAAAGCGCCGCCTCGGATACTTCCAGTTTTGCTGCCAGTGCTGCCGTGGTGATCTTTTCACGTTTAGGAGCTTCAAGCATTTTGGCCAGTGTTTGTAATATTTGCTGTTTGCGTTCGCCTGCCATTTTATTGTCCTTATCGAGTAGCGGTGAAATATTATGAAAACTTTGTCAAGAACGCAGTCATGCGTGACAAAGGTTTTATTATATCTTAATGTGAGTAAGTGCTAACACTGAAGAAGCGCGGTAATCCACATAACTGGGCTTATGCAGTTTTTTGCTTATCCAGACTGTTTTCATGCCTAGTCTTTTTGCGGTTTTTAATGCCTCTAGATTGTCTTCCAGCATAATGCAGTCACTGGCTTTGGCTTTGATGGTTTTAAGCAGCTGCTGGAAACCGCGCACAGAAGGTTTGGCGTGGAACTTGGTAGATTCAACGCTGAAGATCAGTTCAAAAACGTCTTCAATATCCATAATGTCCAGCACGCGCAAAGCGTAGCTGCGCGGTGCGTTGGTAAATACCAGTTTCCGCCCTTTAAGGTTGTTGAGTGTGTGGCGCAGGCGTTTAACCTGAATCACCATGTCGTGCAGGTTCTCTAGCTGGTGTGTTTCTTCAAGGAAATGGTGCGGGTCTGTATCGTGATGCCGCACCAGCCCTTTGAGCGTGGCGCCATAAACGCGCCAATAATGTTTGCGCAGGTTATGCGCCTGATTTTCGTCCAGATCAAGATGATCCATGATGTACTGCGTCATGGTCTGGTTCATGACAGGGAAAATATGTGCCGAGGCGTTATGCAGCGTATCGTCCAGGTCAAATATCCAGATTTTGGTCATGTTTTTAAAAGCTTTGGTTTAGCCACAGATGAACACTGATAAACACAGATGTAAACCAATCACTTTTAAAATATGCTGTCTGATTGCATCGATTCGAAGTTTGCTGTTCATGCTAATAAACATCACAGGTAATCCCTTATAACCATGAGCGTATAGTCGCTACAGATGAACCCACAACCCATATTCAATAGCATGAGTTATCTGTGTATATCTGTGTTCATCTGTGGCTAAATAAGACTATTTAGCCTTAATCAACGTACCTACGCCTTCATCGGTCAGCACTTCCAGCAATAGCGCATGCTCCACGCGGCCATCGATGATATGCACGGCTTTCACGCCGCTTCTGGCTGCATCAAGCGCAGAGCTGATTTTTGGCAGCATGCCGCCTGATAATGTCCCGTCTGCAACCATGTCGTCAATCTGCCTAGGGGTTAAGCCTGTCAGCAGCTCACCGTTTTTATCTAGCACGCCGGGTGTGTTGGTAAGCAGTATCAGTTTTTCTGCGTTCAGTATCTCGGCTAGCTTGCCGGCGACCACATCAGCGTTGATGTTGTAGGTTTCGCCATCGACACCGACGCCGATAGGTGCCACGACCGGAATAAAATCACCGGTATCGAGAAAGTTGATAATACTGGGGTCAATTGCAGTGATTTGACCTACCTGGCCAATGTCGATGAATTTGGTTGGATCGTTCTTGTCTTCCATCATCAGCTTGTGTGCATGGATGAAATTGCCATCCTGTCCGGTCAGGCCAACAGCCTTGCCGCCATGACGATTGATCAGGTTGACGATCTCTTTGTTTACCTGGCCGCCAAGCACCATTTCTACTACGTCCATGGTTTCTTCGTCGGTAACGCGCATACCTTGGATAAACTCACCCTTCTTGCCGAGTTTATCCAGCATTTCATTGATTTGCGGGCCGCCGCCATGTACTACAACCGGATTCATGCCCACCAGTTTCAGCAGGACGACATCTTTGGCGAAACATTCTTTCAGATGCTCATCTGTCATGGCGTTGCCGCCGTATTTGATCACGATGGTTTTGTCGAAAAAGCGTTTGATGTAGGGCAGTGCTTCAGCAAGGGTCTTGGCTTTTTTTGCAGCAGTGGTCTGGTTTAGCATAGGGGTTCCGT
>Ga0208509_1000824_pt1 | contig 10479 bp, 6 predicted proteins | sample LakWasMeta7_HOW4_2_FD_183857 | JGI IMG/M metagenome (GOLD analysis project Ga0208509, IMG submission 183857) | Freshwater sediment methanotrophic microbial communities from Lake Washington under simulated oxygen tension - Sediment Metagenome... | ecosystem: Environmental > Aquatic > Freshwater >...
AACTGGAAGCATCAGCATGGCTATGACTTGCCCACGCTCTGGAACGAGCAGGCGCAGGGCGGCGACAAAGTCACCGAGACGATTTTTTATCAAAAATCGGTAGGCCTGTTCCTGTTCCGCTTCGGCGTCTCCGACAGCGGCCGCAACATCGGCGCGGACATTCAGCAGCGCATGTGGCCGAGCTTGGCGCTGGCGCTGCCGAGTCTGGTCGTCGGCCTGTTGACCAATATCGGCTTTGCCTTGCTGATGGTGCTGTTTCGCGGCAGTTATCTGGAATTCGGCGGGCTGGTGCTGTGCGTGGTCCTGATGTCGATCTCGTCGCTGTTCTACATCATCGGCGGCCAGTTCATGATCGGAAAATTGCTCAAGCTGGTGCCGATTTCGGGTTACGACGAAGGCTTCGGCGCCTTCAAGTTTTTGATCCTGCCGGTCGTGATCGGCGTGTTTTCGGGCATCGGTTCCGGCGTGCGCTGGTACCGGACCCTGTTTCTGGAAGAAGTCGGCAAGGATTATGTGCGCACCGCGCGCGCGAAGGGCCTGACCGAAACCCAGACCTTGATCAGGCATGTGCTGCCGAATGCGATGATTCCGATCCTGACCGGCGTGGTCGTCGTGCTGCCGCTGTTGTTCATGGGCAGCCTGATCATGGAGTCGTTTTTCAGCATTCCGGGTCTCGGCAGCTACACGATCGATGCGATCAACAGCCAGGATTTCGCGATGGTGCGGGCGATGGTGTTTCTTGGGTCTATCCTATATGTGCTGGGGTTGTTGTTGACCGATATTTCTTATACGCTGGTCGATCCGCGGGTCAGGTTGTCTTAAACGATATGAGAAAGTAGCCTCGATGAAGTGCAACGGAATCGAGGATCGACAGACTTCTATTATCCTCGATTTCACTTTATTACATCGAGGCTACTGGCTTTAAAATTAGGTATTCGTGACGAAAACGAATACTGCAAATACCTGTATCAATACAAAACGAAATAATAAATATTGATCTATCAGATATAGATAATGAAGGTGAACATAGAGAGGATAGCGTTTTTTTAAGCCATCTGAAGTATGATACAGAAACAGCCTTTGCTCTTCATAGAGAAGATGCAGAAAAACGAGAGTTGGAAGATGTGAAACGATCACTTTTGGAGAAAACACCGTTGGCTCAATATTTATTAAATGGAGTAAACAAGTTAAATGCGAATTAAGTGCTAACGCGTAAGAAATTCCAGTAAAACATAGCGGCAGCCAATTTGCCGAAGACATGCACCATAAGCCCATTGAATGACCGGACGTTGGAAGCGCACTCAATGCCGGTCGTCATCACTCCTTCATCGTTAAATCTTAGATCGGCGTAGGGGCTCATCCTTTGGCAATAAGTCCACAACGTTTGCCGATAGTGCTTGCTTGCATAGAGATAAAGCGTTAGCGCATCGGCGTCGGCTACGAAGATCGGACCGCATCGGGGCTTGATTGATCAAAAATAGATACGCAATGTGTATCTACTGTGCTAGGATTCATCCTTAAGATGATGAAAGAGGTTGCCATGCCGACTCACAATTCCACAACCGATACCCAAACGCATGCTGTCAATTTACGGGTGCGCAGTGACATTCGTTCATTGATTGACAGAGCCGCCAAGGCCCAGGGTAAAACGCGCTCTGACTTTATGATTGATGCGGCACGCCGCGCCGCCGAAGAATCCTTGCTCGATCAAACCCTCGTGCGCGTCGACCAAAAAACTTATGAACATTTTCTTGAGGTGCTGGATCAGCCGCCGGGCGGGGAAGGGTTTGAACGCCTGATGGCGGCGGCCAAACCTTGGCAGGATTAATGCTGTCCTCGCCGGTTCCGCTCTCGGCGGAACATCGGCTGGATGACTTTGTCTGCGGAGTCGGTAGCCTGGACGATTGGCTGAAGCGGCGCGCTCGCTCTAATCAGCTCAGCGGCGCCTCACGCACTTATGTGGTGGCGGAAGGCGGCCAGGTGGTCGGCTATTACTGTCTGGCTTCCGGGGCGTTGGCCTTGAGCGATGCACCGGCCTTAGTACGTCGCAACATGCCCGATCCCGTGCCGGTGGCCATACTTGGCCGGCTGGCCATCCATCAAGCCTGGCAAGGCCGAGGCATGGGGGTCGCGCTGTTGCAAGACGCGGTGTTGCGTACGCTGCACGCGAGTGACATTCTCGGCATTCGGGGGCTTTTGGTGCACGCTCTCTCCCGGGAAGCCAAAGCTTTTTATGAACATCATGGCTTTGTGGCTTCGCCGACCCAACCGATGACGTTGATCTTGTCATTGAAGCGAAAAGTCGTGGAATAGGTAAAACTACTAGCACATCGGTCGCCTAATTGTCGTAATGGAGGTCGGGTCTTGTTTCTTGCAGAGGCAAGCCTTGATGCAAATTTCAAGGCCTGGTCGTTCGAAGTATAAGGATATGGGCTTAGGGCCGTAGTAAAATCAAGCTGCCGTGATATGCATTCCGGTTTCCGTGCGTCGTCGGAAAACCTACTTTTGTTCCAGCGTAACGATGCCGTCCCAAACCGATGGCGGCTGTTGCTGGTAAGCCTGCGCCAGTTCCAGATAATAACGGCTGGGATTGTCGTTACCATGCTCGTGCAGGATGTTTTGAAAAACCAGTGCGGCTTGCTCCCAATTTCCTTGTTGAAACAGTTGCAGGCCGTGCGCAAATTTCTTGTATAGCAAGTCATTCGGATCGTTGCCGCCTGATGCCTTGTCGATGATTTCAACCAGTTCCAGCGCTTCATTTTTGCCTTCCACGCGAAACTTGCCGACCGGGCGACACATCACCTGGGTTAAACTGTCGGCGACGGCTTTGGATGCCAATATCTTGGTGCCCAAAAATTTATTGACGCCCTGAATGCGAGAGGCGGTGTTGACGGTATCGCCGAACGGGTTGTAAAACCTGAATCCGCCCGACTCGCCGCTGCCCAGCACGATTTCGCCTTCGTGCAGGCCGATTCGGGTGGGTAGACGGCCGGCGCTGGAGGTTTGGTTGAAGCGCTCGACCGCCTGATCTATTTCGAGCGCCGCCAGGCAAGCCGAATGGCGTTGACTGTCCGAGCACAAATCGATCCATAACGCCATCATCTCGTCGCCTTGAATGTTCGCGATGACGCCGTCGTGCGAGGTGACCGGTAAACCCAGCACCTGGTAATAGGACTTCAATAACTCCCACATTTCGCGCGGCGAATGTTGCGCGGCGACCGACGTATAGCCCTCGATATCCGTGGCCAGACAGAGCGCCCGGACATAGCGCTCGGAACTCATTTGCGCCGCGCTTTTTTCCGGATACCATTGTCCCGGCGACGCCGGCAAGAAATGCATCCACTGCGGAAACACCTGGCGCACAAAATCGAGAATCCGCTTGCGCTCGTTCAACAAATCGCGCCGCGACCATGACAATGCGATCAGCCAGGACAGCGGTAATTGAATCAATATCGGCACTGCCGCCGGCAACCACATGCCGTAACGGGTAAAGCTTCCAAGCGCCAGGCCGGCGTAAGCGCCGCCGGCCAGCAAACTGGCCAATAGCCCGTAAAAACCGGTCAGTCGCGTCACTATCAAGCCGATGCAGAAGCCGAATGCGACCGGTGGCAACCACGGCGGCAGCGGCGATTGGACAAAACGGCCTTCCGCTAAATTGGCGAATTGCGTCGCCATGATTTCGACGCCCGCCATTCTGCCGCTGTGCGAATCGGTGAAAGGGGTTTGAAAATAGTCCGTTTTACCGGAAGCGAACAGGCGGTTGGCCTTGCCGACAAAGACGACCTTGTCCCGTAAATCGGCGACCTTGCCGTCATGGACGTCGCTGTACGACTCCATTCTGAAGGTGTGCGGCGGGCCGTAATAGTCGAGATAACGGCTGTCTTCCCCACAAATGACGTCGTCGATGCGTTTTTCCAACATGGATTTTTCCGCCGAGTTTTCTGCACGATGACCCTTTGCGGCCAAGCATCGTCGGCGCCGCTCGGTCAACCCATGCGATAGCGGCGCCTCAAGCCCATTACTCAAGCCGCCGCTGCGCCGCAGAAAGTTCAACCACACGACAACCGGCAGGCTGGGCGCTTCCGCGAGGGCATCGTAGTAAGTCCAAACTTCGCGCACCGTCGCGTCTTGGGCGTCATTCACCAAAACAAACGGCGCGTGATCCAGAACGGACTGGATCAGCGCCGGTGTAGCGGAAATTTGACGCATCGCGACCAGTTGCTCGGAGAGCGGCTGGCTCACGTTGCCTTCCTTGCGGACGGCCGGTTCCTTGTAGTTTTCCGAGCACTCCTCCCGGCCGTAATAATCCTCGGTGCCGTGCCTGAATTTCTGTACGCAATCGGTCAGCAGCACATTTCCGGCAGCTTTGATGGCCGCGGCAAGGACTGCATCAACGTCCGGATGCGGCACGATAAACTGAAGATCGAAAACGATCAACGCCGCCCCCTGGCGCTGCAATTGCCGGATCAATCCGGCATGAAACCCGCGCCAACGGGTCAAGTCCTGGCCCACGCCTAAACGGGTTTCGGACGCTTCATCCATCGCCACGATCACCACGTCCGCCGGCGGCGGACGCACGCCGCGCAAGCGGAACAGCGTATCCAATCCTACTGTGGATTCCAGGTTTGTCAGGTAATCGATGCCGCTGCCTAACAGGAAGGTGATCAAGGCAATGACCAGTGTCCGAAGGATGTGGTGGTTCATCGGAGGAGCATTTTATACTCTGGATGGCTATGTTTTCTGATGTATCGAGGTGAGGATTAGTGAATTTAGTTTTCTAAATACTATGCGATCAACGGAAGTCTTGAGGACGGGGTAATATACCCCGTCCGTCAGAGTATCTCTCGCATTTCATTTCTTGGCTATCGTTGTAAAGCCTTAATTTCCATTCGCCAAGCGACTTGTTGTTAAATGCTTAACAAGGGTAGCCATCAATTGTAGTGCATTTGGTTCTCGGATCCGGATTGCTATAAAATAAGATGGACCTTTCTCCTTGTTCTGTCTTTTGGATTCCTGGAGTCAGGATAATGGTTTTTTGTTTTGAGTATTCTGGTGTAATCATGCCTTTTTCACCTTTTAAGCATTCGGGGGGGATTATGGCGTGGTTTTGTTCGTCGTATTTTAAGCTTTTTTCTTCCTTGCAGTCTGCAACTTTTGAAAGAGTTTTACTGAACATTTCTAAATTATCCAGATGGTCGGGTGCAAGAAATAAAACGCCATGAACGTTTTCTAGAGGATTTGATAAAGCACTGCTGAAATTATTCATGTTGGTGTTTAGGCTATTCCTAAGCAACAGTGCCAGCAATATGATAATGAATATAAACATGCCGATAATGATCTCTTTGCCGCGTTTTTCGATAAGGCTGTTCATGGTAGTTGTCTCCAAGGTGTTGTGAAATTATTTTTAACTGTTGATAGACTAAATTTTAATGTTTGTTTTTAAGCGATCTAATTATGCAAGTTGTATGTTTTTAATCGCTTAAAAGGCCAATGTCAGCCTTGCAAATATAGTCCTTCCAGGTATGAACGGCGGGGGTTGTCCGCCATCCTGTGCACTCGTTTGGGGGGAGCGTCCGGCTAGGCTCTGAAATTCAAATTGCCGATCAAAGATATTTTTAACATCCAAATTAATAATGCCTAGGCGTTTGGGTAGCCGTATTCCAATTCCTGCATTAAAGAGCACAAATTCATTGTGCTTTATATCATAAATTCCGGGCCAGTCTGCCCGTTGATTTACGTATTCGGTCTCCATATTGCAAAAAAAACCGGAGGGATCAAAATAGCGAAGCCCCGCTTTACTGTCGTAAGTTGTGGATTCCAGTTGAGCAAAGTCGTTGGTTAACTCGTCGCCATGGAACTGTTCTAAATTAAAAGATATATTGGCAGCCAATCTCTCCGTTAAATTCCAATTTATATACGCCAGATAATTATTCTCATTCCATTTGGCTTTGCCATTGCTGGCTGGCAGGGCGAGGTCGCGAGATCTGAACTCCAAGCCGCCGTACAAATTTCTATTGAATTTATGATCTATGGCTGCTCCGTAAAGCCAGGCATCGGTGCCCGTATAATCGTCAAATAATTGGTTAAAACCGGCAACCTGTGTAGGCTCAATTGTTTGATCTGTAATTAATGAGCGTTTTAAAGTTTTGGAAACAGTCCAGCGAAAGGTTGTCCCTGGCAAAGCACGCCAAATCATCCCGATTTTGGGATTGACTTGATTTTTCGTTGCCGGATATTGTCTTGAGTCATTACTATTGCGCTCAAAAGAATCCACGCTTATGCCCAAAGTCCAATCAATATCGTGAGGATAATGTGTGTATGTGTAAATATAACCGGTGGCATGAGATGTTGAGTTTCCGATTATGGGGTTATCAATGCGTGAAAAACCCGATTGAGCAAAGCCAAACCCTGAGATGGCGCTTAAATACTTTGACTTGAATAAATGTTGTATTTCACCTTGGTCGCCATCGATATTGAAATCTTGTCTCATAGGATTGTTGCCAGCAACAACCGTAAAGCTTTGGCCATTCAAATGCAAATAGGAGGAAATTAATTCGGAATGTTCATTGAAGGAGTAATGCATTCCTGCTCTATAAGTGTCTTTGTCGCTCCCTAATCGAAAAAGCGGATCAAAATAGCCATCAGCATACATGTCTATATCTCCTCGCTCTGTGGTTTTATGACGGATTTCGGCTTGGAGGGTCAGGTTTGGCGTAATATTGGCTTGAATAAAACCCGTAAACAAATCGACCTGCACATCATTATTTTGGCGGAACCCATCCGTGTCATAATGAAACTGGCCAAAGCTATAAGATAAATTTTTCCAGAGACCTGAGTGAACAACCTCATCTGCTAATGTGTTATTGCTGCCGGCAAATCCTGAAGCCTGCAAAGCAAAGTTGTTGCGGGTAAATAAAGGATTAAACTCGTAAAACGAAGATGAGCTTGGTCCCAAAGATTGAAGGGTAAGAAAATTTTTTTCGCCCAATTGTGGCTGAATAGGCGTTATGTTTAAAGGTTGCAGTAATTGAGATTGTAAAAGCTCACTCACTCTGGCAATTTCAGAACGCGGTTGAGACGCATAGTTGTCCGCTAAAAGCCGATGGGCAGAATAATTTGCAGGATCGTTACTGACGGATTTCCAGCCCTCTACGCTTCCTAAGCGTTGGAAGCCTAAATCATTATAAATCCGCCCTTGAGCAGCGCTTCGAGCGGCCAAATCTTTATCTAACGATAAATTGGACCGATAAACCCCTCTATTGCCATTCAAGTCAATGGCTTTTTGAATGTCCTGTAAGGCTTCGACCGGGCGATTGGCCGTTTGCTTATTCAGCGCATCATAAAAATACGGCGTCGGGTCCTTGGGGTCGCGCACTTTCGCCAGAGCGAACTGATCCTCCGCGAGTGGGATGCGCTTTTCTTCATAGTAAGCTTTTCCCAGATAACTGCGGATAAGCGAATTGTTCGGATCGAGGACTGCCGCAATTTCAAGGTCATGACGGCCTTCTGGGAGATTTCCGTCGTGGATTTTTGCTAGCCCGAGACCTAGCCGTGCTAAAGGCGAGGTGGAGTCTAATTCTAACGCTTGTTGAAATGCCTTTCGGGCATCCGCTGTCTTCGAGCGCAGTAGAAAGGAAAAACCCGTCACTGTTTGCGTCCGCTCAAGCCCCGCGTCCAGTTCCAGCGCGCGCTGCGCGGCTTGTTGGCTTTCGGTTGTCGCCCCTTGGGCGAGTTCGATCTCGGCTTTGCGCGCCCAGACCATCGCATCGTGCGGCGCGTAGCGAGTGGCTTGCTCGGCGGCGGCCAGTGCCTTGTCTAAATCGAAACGGCCCTGCTCGGCGTAAGATAGGGCGGAATAGGCCGCCGGCGAAGCCGGATCGGCGGCAACGGCCTTGTTTGCGAGTTGCAGCGCTTCCTCTTTGCGGTTTTGCGTGAGCGCCAAGACCGATTGCAAAGCCAAAGCTTCGGCATCGTTCGGGTTGCCTCTGAAAGTATTCCGGATGTCCTCCTGAGCCTGCGCGACCCTCCCCCCCGTCAGGCGAACGGCGCCGCGAACCTTGAAAAAATAAGGCGTTTGTTGCTCGGGAGCTACCCTGTCCAGCCGTAATAACGCCTGATCGACCCGTCCCCGGCGGAAATCCTCTATCGCGGTCCGAACAGCGTTATCGATATTCGCCGAGGGCTTGGGGTAGGGCAGTATCGGCGGATAATAGAGCGCCCAATTGACCGCATCCTGGGGTTTGATCTCGATTTGTGATCGCGGCGCCTGCCCGCTGAGTGCCTCGGCGCCTTGTCCCGGCGTCAGGCGAATGCTGCCCTGGGGATTGAAAAAGCGAACCGCGCCCTCGTAAACCCAGAGCGAAGCCTTGGTATCGTCAACCTTCATCGCAAACTCGGTGCCCTCGGGGCCGGCATTCGCGATCGGGCTGGTAATTTCCAGATGTTTGGGGGTTCGGCTGATGAAGTGGACAAAGCCTTTGAGTAAATCCAGTGCCGTCGGTTCGTCGCGGGTGATGTCGTGCAGCGACAGGATGGTGCCTTCGTCCAGACGCAAAACGACACCGTTCGGCAATGATAACGAGGCCCGGCTGTAAGGCTCCACCCTGACGCGGCCGTTTTGGCATATCGCATCATCGAGTCGCGCCTGCCGCCATTGGCCTTTGCTGTCGGCATCGAAAAACACCGTGCCTTGCAGCGAAACCAACGTTGCGCGTTGATCAGGTTTGCAGTTTGGGTCGGCGGCGCCCGCTTTAGCCCAACCCAGAGAGGCACATAAAAACAGTAATGGAACAACCGTAGAGCGCATTATGTTTGTAAGTCGCCGAGATTTTAGTCATACGTTAGAGTCGCTCTATTTGCAGGTCAAGTCAAGGTAATAGTTCACTCAGTCGGCGGAGGAAAAAGGTTAATGCGGGTGGCGTATGTCGGTGGGTTATTTTTTTATAAAACGGGTTTTTACAGAGTGGCAAGAGAAGAGATAAAGCTAATATTAATCTAACTTTATTGTTGAGGCTTAATTTTTTCTGAAGCCGCTGACTTCGTGGCTGAAGTATCCCGTCCGTTCAGGCTTGTGAGCAATAACGCGGTATAATGGAAGCATCTTTTACTATATCGAAGCGCCTCATGAATCCGCAATGGAAAAACTTTCTGCTTGCCAGGCAGGCCGTGATCGAGAACGATGGCCGCATCATTTTTGCCGAGTCTAAAGCCGATCAGCCTCATCTCTACCCGATTTCCGATCTGGCCGTCTTATCCGTCTCCGGCAAGGATGCGGCGAAACTGCTGCAAGGCCAGTCCACCTGCAATGTTTTCGAGGTGACTGAAACCCAGGCGCGGATCGGCGCATTCTGCAATCCGAAAGGCCGGGCGATCGCGACGTTTCTGATCGCGAAAAAAGCGGACGCCTATCTGCTGGTGCTGCCGCTGGAGTTACTGGAGCCGATCAAAACCCGCCTGCAAAAATATGTGCTGCGTTCGGATGTCAAATTTACCGACCGCTCGGACGATTTATGTCTGCTCGGCATCAGTTCGAACGAAGCCCCGGCCGAGACGCGCTTCGCGGCCCGCCACGAGGCGGATGCGGTATCGATTGCTTTGGGTTCGACAGCCCAGCGCAGGCTGGTGATCGCGGAAGCAGAACAGGCGATCGCGCTGTGGAACGATTACCTGAGCCAAGGCTATGCGCCCGGCAATTCGGAGGACTGGCGCTTGCTCGATTTACTCGCCGGCATTCCCTGGCTAAGCCTGGCCACCTCCGAAGAACACGTGCCGCAGATGTTGAATCTGGACAAACTGGACGGCATCAGCTTCACCAAGGGTTGCTACACCGGCCAGGAAATCGTCGCGCGGACGCACTATCTGGGCAAGGCCAAACGCGCGCTGTTTCTGGCCGAATGCGCGCTCGACACCGCGCCCGCCGCCAATACGGCCATCATGGATCGCAGCGGCGGCGAGCAGAGCCGCGGCGAGGTGTTGACCGCGATCAGCCGCGGTGGCATCTGTCATGTGCTGGCCGTGCTGCTGGTCTCCGACAGCGGCGAATATGACCTGGTGCTGAAGGATCATCCCGAAATTTCCCTCCGATTGTTACCTTTACCTCTCGCATGAACGATCAAGCCATTCTGAACTTCCGCCGCCTGGGCCTATTGACCATTTTCGCGGTTTACCTGGTGATCCTGGCCGGCGGCATCGTCCGTGCCTCCGGCGCGGGCATGGGCTGCCCGGACTGGCCGACCTGCTTCGGCCGCTGGATTCCGCCGACCGACGAGTCGCAGCTGCCGGCCGATTATCATCAGATTTACGCGCAGCGCGGCTACAAGAATACCGAGTTCAACCCGGTCAAGACCTGGACCGAATACTCGAACCGGCTGGTCGGCGCGACCACCGGCCTGTTCGTACTGCTGACCGCCTGGGTATCGCGTATCTTCCTGAAACGCGACAAGGCGATCTTCTATTTGTCGCTGACGAATCTGTTCCTGA
>Ga0208509_1000825_pt1 | contig 10478 bp, 7 predicted proteins | sample LakWasMeta7_HOW4_2_FD_183857 | JGI IMG/M metagenome (GOLD analysis project Ga0208509, IMG submission 183857) | Freshwater sediment methanotrophic microbial communities from Lake Washington under simulated oxygen tension - Sediment Metagenome... | ecosystem: Environmental > Aquatic > Freshwater >...
ATCAAATTGTCGGGCATAAAAAGCATGCCCGACTTACATGACTAGCCTTTAGCCTCAGGGTTGCGGATCTTCGCAATTAACCAATAAGCAACACCCGCGAGACTTTTTTACAAGACTAATCGAACGACGGGATTCTCCATCATCAATAGAGATTTGAACCTCTAGCCCTTGATCCTCAAATGTCTGCAACTCCTGGATAAGCTCTCGAATCGTCTTTCCTCTCGACACCCAGTTTGGGGCACTGTTACTTTTATTAACCATTTTTAATCTCCGATACGCTTAGTTAGATCGGCATTGAATGTGCCAGACCGAGTCTCTTTTGGATGCCAACTCTTTTACCGAATCCGCCTTAGCGTTGAATTTGGTAAGTCGGGCATAAAAAACATGCCCGACCTACATGGCTGGATCACTCGACAGATGCGCCTAATGGCGACATCCTATCAGCGCACGTTATCGCGTTGGATTTATGGGGTTTGGAAATTAACCAAATAACATTTTCCGCAGTTGTTCCACTTCGGCAATAAGTCTTGGTATATCTTGACGGGCATGAGCAATAAATTCATGATCAGCCATGCTTGCACCAGGATTTAGATAAATATCCTCGCCACCCGTCTGTATAAAATCACTACCACTAAATTCGTCTCTGGCTTCTATGTATGCTTTCCAAGGTTCAGGCGAGGCTTGTTCGCATCGCATTTTAATAGCTAAGAGCTCTTCGTCTGTTAATAGATCATTGCTTTGCGTACTCATACGTAAACCTATTGCTTAGGGTTTGGATTTGGAATTGTTGGAGTAAATAGTTGCTGTGCAACCTCTGGAGTAATCCCCACCAAGTCAGCATGATATGGATTTTTACCACTTCCAGTAAGAATAACATCACCACCAGCATCTTGAATATCTCCAACCGTAGTAACTCCTATTTGACCATTGGGAACCCATTGGCGTTGACTCAACTCCTGAACACTAGTGTTTGGAAAACTTTGTACAGAAACTCCCAACATTAAACCATTTTTGTCAAGAGTAACTCCTTTGCCATAAGGGTGAAATCTCTCCGCCTCACACGTTCCCCCTCGAACAACTTTTTGAGGATTTCTATATCTTGAGTCTCTGGTTACTAACGAGCTTACGCCTGCAACTATTGCAGCCCTGCCTATAGCGGATGCTGTCGCTGATACGGCTGTTGCAACAGCGGCATCACAAGCAGGATTAGCGGCACAGGCAGCAATTAATGCTGGGACAAATTGTCCGGTAGGATCGGTATAACGAAGCGGGTTATTTAAAGCATAGGTATAAGTATTAATGCCTCCATTCAAGCCAATCGGATCGCTCTGAATATAACGCCCAATCGCTGGATCGTAATCCCTGAAGCCGTTGTAATGCAGACCGGTGGATTGGTCGAAATACTGGCCTGGAAAACGCAGGTTGTAGCTAAAGGCTTTGCCGTCTTGATCCGGGTCTTCATTCGCTAAGGTGACACCAAATGCCTCGCTATCCCAACGCCAGACTACTTTACCTAACTCATCAGAAATTGCTCTTGGTGCATTGAGATGGTCGGCATAGACAAAGTAATTTTTAGCTTCAGCCATTACCGCCACCGGCATATCGCCTAACCAAACGGTTTCTTGGATAGGTGTGCCCTGTTGGTTGTATTCGCCGATTAAATGCCCTGCTTCGTCATAGACAAAGTAAGTGCCGGGTTGGACATATTTGCTCGGATTAATACGCATGTCAGCCATTTTGGTTTGGGTGCATGTAGCATCGGCGGCGGTGATTTTATTGTCATGATTACAATCAGCAGCGAGATTAACCGGCGCACTGCCCTGAGTCATCAACACGATCAAACGCAGATCCGAGGCATTCAAAGTGCCGTCTTGATTCGCATCGCCTGACCTATCGACAGCGCTACCTTTGACTTTGCCAACACGTTGTCCCAAGCCATTAATCAGGTACTGTTCCGCCCCAAAACCGCCAGTGGCCTTAACTAAACGTCCTCTGTCATCATAGGTGAAACTGTTGGCGCCATCGTTGATGACATTACCGGCATCGTCATAGAGGTAGGTTTTTTTGCTAGTGCTCAATAAGCGATTACTCTCAGTATCCAGCGCCAAAGTCTCACTGTTGCCTCCCGCCGTTTTATTGGTGCGATTACCGTTGGCATCATAGCTGTAGTCGATTTGCGTGCTTGGCGTACTAAAGCCGATCAGCCGACTTAATGCATCGTACGTAAAGTTTTGATCATGGTTCATGTCAGTGTCTTGATACCCAGTGATTTGCCCTGCCGCATCAATATTCAACTGCCGCGAACGATCACCCAGATCATAAGCGATCATACGTCCATCTAAATTAAACTCACGCGTAGTTTTAATGCCGTTACCAAACAGCCAATCCGCAGGCAATCCAAACGGTTGATAATGAATTCCGCTGACTAATATTTTGCCATTAGCATCTAACGCCGTTACTAAGCCATTTGTGTAAGTCAGCTGCACTACTTTCCCTGACGGGTAAGTCATGGCAGTTAAGCGACCACTGCCATCGTAAGCGTAGCGAGTGACAAGACTGAGCGGTCCGGCGCTGAAGGTCTTGCTGGCAATGCGTCCATGACTGTCATACGTCCAGCGCGTACCTCCGGAGTTATCGCCCATTTGCGTCAGATGCCCGACACTATTAACGCCTTGATCGTAGAAAAAGCTTATCAATTGATCACCGTAACGCAGAGTCTTGGCACGGTTAAGCACGTCATAGTTAAAATCGCCTTGCTTACCTCGCGCATCAATGCTCGATATTTTGTTACCGGCACTATCAAAGCTGCTTTGACTGGTGCCGGTATCGGGGCTAGTGATAGTCAGTTGATTACCGAATCCATCGTAGCTGTATTGCGTTTTGTGAGTTAACGGATCAGTTACCGACAGCAGATTGTCATTGGCATCGTAAGTGGTTTGGGTGCTTGTTCCGGCGGCATCGACACTTTTTGCCAAACGATTAAGCCCGTCATAACTCCAGGAAGTTTTGTTATTAAGCGGATCGGTTAAGGCCACCGGATTGTCGTTGTCGTCATAAAGATAAGCAGCTGTTTGACCTTCTGCACCCACCATGGTTGCTAGACGATTCAGGCTATCAAAGGTATTGCTCAAGGTTTGCGTCAATTTTGCTTTAGGATCATAAACCGACTGCTTAAGGCGATTGCCGTTAGCATCCAGCGTGTAGTCAATGTGATTGCCTGACTGATCGGTAATTTTTAGTAAACGATGTGCTGCATCATAACTAAAGGCAACAACACTGCCGTCCGGAGCGATGGCTTTGGTGACTTGGCCTACCGCATCATAGGTGTATTTAGTCACTTCATTAGCGACTTGCTTAGAGAGCAAGCGGCCACGCGCATCGTAAGCCAATTTGCTCACCAGTCCGTTGGCATCCTTAACGCTTAAAGGCAGGCCATTAGCGTCATAAGCAGTAATTTGCGTGACATGCCCTAACGCGTCGGTAATAGACTGCAAGCCGCCCTTGGCGTCATAAGCATAATGAGTGACGTCGTTGACATCGGTGCGCGGGCCATCAACTGATAACACTTGCCCAACCGAATTATAGGTATAAGCCCAAGTGCGGCTGTCGGTGCCAGCTGTTACCGTTCGTTCAGTCAGATTGCCGTTGTTATCGTAACTGAAGATAGTGACACGGTTTGGTTCGGTGATTTGGATAGGCAAGCGAAAATCCGAATGCCAGCTTGTGCTGATAGTGCGCGCCAATGCGGTACCTGCTGCTTCCGTTCTGGATGTTTCCAAGCCTCGTGCATCGCGCACAAAGGTGGTGACATTGCCGTTAAAGTCAGTTTGACTGGCCACAAAGCCGTTGGCATCGTAGGTAAATGCTTTGGCACCCAGGTTTTTAAAAGCAGTCCCCGTCACGTCAGTAGGTTTAACCACGTCAAACTGGGTAGTGAAGTTGTAGCTGTGTTGATTGCCTAACGCATCGGTTACCGTTGCCGTGCCATCAGGGTTGTAAGCAACTTTAGTTAATTCGGCGCCGCCCGCATGTTGCGATGATGTTGCTCGGCCTAGTGCGTCGTAAGTCCAAGTCGCAAAACGTTTGCCGTTTTCGTCGATAATGCCGGTCAATGCATTGCTGAATGTCGTATTTTCATAAAGATATTGCCGAACGGTTTTGTCTGGATAAGTAACTGAAGCCACGTTTTTGTTGGCGTCATAACTGTAACTATAAACACCGCCATCAGATGTGGTAATGGTGCTTATGCGGTTATTGGCGCCATACACGTACTTCAAACTATGTCCAAAATGCCCTGTTACGGTACTTAAGCGATTTTTGCTGTCGTAGCTGAGTGAAGTCGTCAGCCCCGCCCGATTAGATATAGAAGTTAGTCGGCCATCTAAAGAAAAAACCTCAGTCGTATCGTCAGGCGTAAGCAATTGCCAACCGGTTTGTTGGTTATTGCCATCAACCACCGCTATTAATTGATTTGTGACATCCGGATCGGCTTGCCACTCACCATCGGCATTCTTAGTAAAGCGCTCTACCCTGCCGTCGTCACGCGTGACTTGCACTACGTTTTGTTCCGCCGTTGTAGTAATCGACTGCTGCCAAGTGCTGCGCCAGCCAATGCCCAACGTGGTTTCCGTACTGTTTTGGCTATTATAAAATCGGCGTATTTCCAAACCTGTATGCGGTGCGCCGACAAAATCAGTTTCCACCTGAAATTTGTTACCCGTTGCGGCATTAATAGGATTGCCGTCACAGGTTTTTGGGCAATCCGGATCTGCTTTGCCTTGGTTTTTTGGTGGAGCTGTTTTTATTACTTGAATACTGTTATTTCTTGTACAACCGGATATTCCAGTCTGCCACTGCAGTGCAAAATCATCCTGTTCTGAATTTGATTGATCGTCGGTCCAGGTATAGTAAGCAAAAGCTGCAGGTATTTCTTTTCCCGCACATGAACCGGTTTGGATAGTAGTTGTCCCTGTAACGTAATTTAACACCCCATGCTTAGGCGGCGTTGTTACAGTGAAACTACCTGCTCCTGCAGATGAACAGGTAGTCGGGTAATAACATCCCCAACCAACAGCTTTTATCTGATTATGGGGCGTCACTAAAAATGATTCAGCCTTTACATTGCCGCTTGCCAATACAAGTAACATGGAAACTACTGATTGAACTGCCAGTGGATTATTTTTCTTACCTGCCAATGAGGCAGGAGTTCTGGTGATTTTTTTCATCCTAGTTTCCTTATTTAAGCTTGCAGAACGCGCTGTCTGCGCAATAACAATCCCAGCCCGGAGATAAACAGCCACACCGCCGAAGGCAACGGCACTGCACTGCTGATTGAGACCGAAGCGCTTTGGCTATTAGCATCTATTAGATTGGTTTCGCTATCGGCGAGACTATGCAGAGAAAGAGTTAATGCGCTAAAGCCGGAGTCAATCGCCGTAAAATACAAGTTGGCGAGGGTAAAGTTATCTGCCTGTTGCTCAAGTAAAACGGTTGATGCATCAAATGAAAACTCGATTAAATGCACCCAGCCAGGCTCAGTGGTCACGCTGGGGAAATTTTGGCCTTGCGCGGCAAGATCAAGCTGATTGCCAAAGATAACGCTGTCAAAATGTAATAACGCCGGATCGAAACCGACCGATAGTTCATAACTGCTTAGCGCCAGACTGCTGTCCAAGCCGGTTATATCGATACTAAAACCAACACTGTCGCCCTCGCTTATCTCCGGTGCCGCTGGATTAATACTGACGACCACCCCGGCCTGAACCGGCAGTGTCAGCGCATAAAGTAAAGCTCCCCAACACAATAGTTTTTTATACATAACTCACTCCTTATTCTACGAATTGAGCGCACAGGCTTTCGGGCCACACCACGCTGATTAATTGACTTGCAGTGAGAGTGTTAGCTCTCAAAACTAAGCTTCGAGATAGAATTAGGGAGTTAACGGGAAAGTGAGCAAAAAATCGTTATTGATATGAGTAGCCACGTTAGGATTACAGCCTGATGAATATTTGCGACAATAGCTTGAACAACAAGCAATTCAAGCAACGACCCTGGAATCAGCATGCCGCAATTTGTAAAAATCCCCACCATCGCCAATGAACAAAACAGTCGTTTGATTGAAGTGTACAGCTCGATGGCTGGTGCCATTCCAGATGCGCAAATTAAACTCTCAGGAAAAAACATCTCATCCATTACCCTAGGTTTGATGCCGCATGGACTGGCCACTACCGGGCAAGATGTCGTTGATCGGGTGCGGATTTTTTTAATGTCTCAGCATCTCAATGCGGATTGGATAGATGCGCAACGTTTGTACTCTATTGGTCGTTGTGAGGGTGACAGCATCAAATTAGGATTAGCAATTGCGTTGCTGTTACATGACCAGCATGATCAGGGTTCAGACATCATCGCCACAGGAACGCTGGGCGGACATAAAGGAGTAATAACGGTAGAACCCGTGTCGCAAGTCGCTGAAAAATTCCAGTTAGTATTAAAAGAACGACAAGCAAACACACTTGACGCCAAACACATCGTATTTTTTACCCCGACCCGTTATTTAGACGGCAATGGTATTGAGCAGCCCATTAGTGATTTTCAAGATGAAATTGACCAACTCGCTTCAGTTGGGATTGAGGTTAAGCCTATTGATCATTTGATCGATATATTTGTGCATCTGCATATCCCTATTCCGGATTATCCGCAGGTATTTGCCGACAAAACAGAAACGCCACCAGCACTAGCAAACACCGCTAACGAATTAACTGCCCTGACCATAACAAGCCAAAATCAGCTGTTAACACCTAAAAAATTAGTCTTAGCATTATCGGTTATTGCTGCGTTAGTCATGGCTTGCTACATGCCAATTACTCGGCATCATAAAATTGGCGCATTCGAACAACTCAGCCAATACACGCTGTTAGACAAATTTCAGCAGTGGGGCGAAAAAATAGCCTCATATCAGCATCAAAAACCATTGTCGGTCATGGTTATCTACAGTGAAAAAGCGCCGTATGAAGAAGCTATTGTTAATTCGCTGTTTGAGCATCTGGATAATAAAGTGTGGCATTTGGAGCAAGCCGTTCACGACGAGCCTTTTGTCGGCCCTGACGGCACTAAAGACATCGCCAATTGGCAAAAAAAGATCGATAAAATCATCCAACGCACCTTCAGTCATAAGGTCGATTATCTGGTCACGGTGGGCACTAATGTCACCATTGCCATTCGGGATGCAAAACTAGCCGATAAATTTAATGCTAAAGGCGTGATCTTTCTGGGGCTGACTGACCCGGTAAAAGCCGGTATTGTCAAAAGCCTTAATGATCGTCACGAAGACACAAAAATCACCGGTGTGCGTTATGGATCAGACAATGAAGATGATTACGGTAAAACCATTGGCGCATTGTTTCCGCCCCAACAAAAACTGGTGTTTGTTTACAATAAAAACACCATTCAGGACGTCTACGTCGATCAAAACCTAAGTAAGCTTAAAGAAAAAACTAATGATGTCCGCTTTGAGTCACGCCCTAAAGATGGTGACATTACCCTGAATGACTTAACCGCCAAACAAGCCGGCGATCCTCAAGAAGTCTACTTTGCTTGGTACGGTTTAGACAACGTCTTAAGAGATAACGAAAAAGATGACGGGCTTGCCGCGCTGAAAACTAAATGGGTGATTCCATCGACGTATTCAACCGATAATTTAGAAAAAGCCGGTGTCGTGGTATCGGTAAGCGATCAAGAAGTCGGCAGACTCGGTGCCGAAATTATCTTTAAAAGTTATCTCAACCCCGATCTAAAGCTGGGGGAAGAACCGGTTGCGACAACGCCGTTCGTCGCTTGGCTGGATTGCGAGGTTATTAGGCAAAACAAAGCGGGCCTTAGATTAGCAACGCCAATTCCTGAAGCAACCAAAATATTAAATAAAGATGCCTGCTCGTCGCTAACCCAATAGTTTTAATCAATCCCAATTCCACGCAGCATCCCCAAACCGGTTACTACCATCTGTCCCGGCAATAAATCCTAAGACAATAAACATAATTATTGGGCCAAGATACGGGATGAAATTTACTAATATCCACCAGCCCGAACAATCAATATCGTGTAATCTTTTTATCGTAATAACAAAAGAAAACCAAAAAGGAATAATTAGCAGCAGTAATGACAGATTAAAATCATTACCAGAATCTGGCGTAAAGAGTAAAAAGACAAAAAGAAGCACGTAAAAAACCACTTGTGAAATCCAGTAAGTAATACGGTCTACTCTGCCATCATAAGAAAAAAAATAATTAAACATGTGTAATTCCTTAATTGTATTTTTTGGCTTTGATAAGTTCAAGAAAGTAACATTTACCAATAGATTAAATTTGGCGAATAGTTACATTAATTATTGCTATTAATATATATTGAGTTTTTATATTCGGTCAAATTTAGATGTGATTTTTCACATACGTTGATTGGCTTATTCATGTCCAATATTTTGTTTATTTTATCTTGGATAATTCTATTATCAGATAATCCTAGTTTTTCTAATGCTCTAATTGCATAAATACGCCCTACCGGGTTAAACCCATCAAGTATATTTTCTATAAGATCAAGTCTTTTTTCGGCAAGCAAGTTATCCATTGCTGAATCTGCGTTTGATGCATTACTTGAATAATAGTCTTCATGAAGCGGCCTGCAATCATTGCCATCAGCTGAATAGGCATAAGTATCTGATACCAAAAATAAATAATCATTATTTAATTGTTTAGAATCGCCAGATATATTTACAGGTTTTAGATCATTTTTTCCGGCCGTGACGACTTGATAATATTTATCAAAAACATCTTGAAACATTTTGTGTGCATGTAACAATGGTTCCTCGCTCATTTCTGTACCCTGTTTTTGCAAAACATTCCATATCAGTTTATCCAGCGGTTGATTTTGACTATTGACATAGCTTGGCGTGCCTTTAATATCAACAGATAAAGCATAATCAGCCAGCTCATTATTTAAATACTCAAATCGCAACTTAATATCTTTGATGGTATTTATTTTAGTTAGCCTTATTCTAGTCAGGCCGAATTGATCAGTTTTTTCATTAATTACTTTATAGCCAAGGCCAATTAACTGTTGTTTAAGGTGAACGGGATCTTGTTTTTCAAACGGCAGCAGATCCGTTAACTGATCAATATCTTCAAGCTCTTGCTTTACTTGGGCATCAGTCAGCATATTTACGTTTAAAACTGATTCAGCTGATGCCGCACCACACGGCACACAAATTGCGGCTAATAAAAATGCAGCCGTTATCCATTGATGTTGAACCAAATTAGCCATGTGGCCTCCAATAATGACGATGTGCGCAAGCGCAGTAATTTGCCATTTCTTCACACTGTAAAGAAATGGCAACGTTGTGTTTAATCAGCCGCTTTTTGATGATTTTGATGATCTTTACCCCAGACCGATAAGAATTTATGGTGCCACTCGGCGTCCATATCAGTAAGCACTTGATCAAGTTTTTCTCCTAACCAAGCGTCTGCCGCAGATATTTGCATTGCTGGCGGCATGATAGGCGCAGCCTCAAAGGCAGACAGGCGCTCGGCTAATGATGGATGGGTATGGAGCGATTCGGATTTCTGCGACAGCACTTGCTTAATTGCACCATCCAACTCACTCGAAATAAATTGATATTCCTTCAAAAATGCTTGTAAATCACTGTACGGCGCAGTTACCGGCTCGGGCAATATTCGGGTGAGATCAAATAATGGTTGCCAGTAGCGTTCATCCAGCAAAAAACTAAAGACATGAGTTTTTAGCAATGTTTCCATGCTGACCTCTTTTCCTGTTTTATCTAAAGCTACTGCGTCGGCTCGAACTTCATTGGCTCTTCGTAACACCACATAATATTGATTAAGTCTAATCAAATACCAGGCCATATAGTCATCCAGACGACCAAGGTTATAGTCTTGCACAAGGCTACAAAATCCTGCCATGTACATCAAAAGCAATTGAATCCTTACCGAATAAGCCTCATCTTTATTTGAGAAATGTCCCCATTCATGAGCTATTACTGCACGCATCTGCTCTGGAGAGAGCCATAACAAATATGACATGCCTATAGACAGGGTATTTTTATTTTTCCCTAAAAAGGTAAAACGCGGCATTTTGATCGCACAAGCAGTGCTTGAATGATCCAAGATAATGTTGTGAATACGCGGTGATTTTTTCTGCTGACTAAGTTGATCAATTTCAGCAAACAACGCAGGAAATTCTTGAGCGGTTAACTCGTAACCTTCGTTTTTATAAAGCTTTTTGAACGGATTACGGTGAAATGAAATTAACAACAACATTATCAATACTGCATTGTTAAACGCTTGGAATGAGAGCTCTAAAGAAGCCCCAGTGACTAAAGTTAAAATCACTTGAAAGACCACGATGCCAACTAAAGCCGGTATAAAGCATAAGCTAAAAATTAATACGTAGCCCAACAGCATTAGCAAGAC
>Ga0208509_1000827_pt1 | contig 10474 bp, 2 predicted proteins | sample LakWasMeta7_HOW4_2_FD_183857 | JGI IMG/M metagenome (GOLD analysis project Ga0208509, IMG submission 183857) | Freshwater sediment methanotrophic microbial communities from Lake Washington under simulated oxygen tension - Sediment Metagenome... | ecosystem: Environmental > Aquatic > Freshwater >...
GGACCCGAAGGGCCTTCCAGAGGGGCTAGCCGACTTCCTGCGCGGTGTGTGCGGGGGATGGCACGATGGCTTTGCCCTGGAGCACGAGGCCCGCTCCTGCTTATCGGCGAGCGCCGCGGTTGCGGTGATTGCTGATCATGAGCTGGTGCACGGCGCGCTCGCGCCGGTCGTGCTGTTCGGCGAGACGTTCTCCTCTGCGGTCTTCGGCGCGCGCAAGCAGCTTGGCGACATCGGTGCCCACCTCGTGGTCCCGCTGACGGGCAGCACGGTGCGGGATGCGGGGGTGGTGGGGCTGCTGGACCGGCACCTGCGGGCGGTGCACACGGTGTCGTATGCCGACATGGTGTCGCGTCCCCGCACGCCTGACGCCGGTGCTACGGCTGCTGGTGGCGCTGCCGCGCCTCGGTCGACCCCCGCAGCGGCTGTGCCCGCTGCGGCGGTGCCTGCGGCGACTGCCCCTGCGTCCCCATCGTCACCACCTGCGCCTCACAAGGGGCAGGGAGGGCGCCAGGGTGCCAAACCAGAGGGGCAGGGTGCTGCCGACGCCCCAGCAGCGCCTAAGGCAGCTGCGCCTAAGGCCCCTGCTGCCGCAGCGCATGCCAAGTCCTCCAAGCCTGCTGAGGCGCAGCGCGTGGTGCGGCTGCTCAAGCGTGGCGAGCCTGACCAGCAGTCAGCACCCGCTGCTGCTGCCCGGACAGGTCCTAAGACTGCTGCGCCTGAGTCCCCTGCACCCGCAGCGCGTGCCAAGCCCTCTAAGACTGGTGAAGCACAGCGCGGGATGCAGCGCGATGGTGCCGCCCAGCAACCTCGCGGCGGTAGTAAGCAGGGCAGCAAGCCCGCGTCCCGTGCTGATGACGGGGAGTCTACCGAGAACGCGTGGGAGCTGGCGACGGGGTACAAGGCCAAGCACTCGCGGGGGAGCAAGCAGCAGGGCGCACCAACTGGTGCGCCGGCGGCCCAGGGCGACGACGCCGCGGGGGCGGCATCGGGTGACGATGTGCTGGTGGTCCCGGACGACGGTGTGGAGGAGGCACTACAGGTGCTTGCTGCCGCCCGTCCGTCTTCGGCCAAATGCCTGCTGTGGGACCAGCGTGCTAGTGCACCGGCGTCGCGGTCGCGCAAGGGTCAGGCAGCGGCGGCGGCGGGCGCCGCCAGTGGTGCTGCTGCTGCCCCCGATGCCCCCCTGTCCCCTTCCCCCGCCCTCACCTCGCCTGCGTCCGCTCCCGCCAGTGCGCAGGGGCGCGACCAGCGCCCGCAGGCCATCGTGGCGACCATCTGCAAGGAGGCGAAGCGCTCGTTGCTCTACCCGCGTAACCGGTTCGTCGCCGCGAAGAAGGTGCAGTGGTGTCTCGCGAAGGGCTGGGCGTTCGAGCGGATTGCGCGGCATCCTGCACGCCATGCTGACCTCGTCACTGTCGTGGCTGCCAAGGCCCTGCCGCAGCAACAACTCAGGGCGGCAGCGTCGGCGCTGGAGAACCTTTCGCTGGCCGGTGGCGCTGCCGCGCCGGTGCCGAAAGAGCTGGTGGTTGACTGTGCGAGCGGCACTGGCACCATGTCCATCAAGGTGGCCGATCGTGTCCCGCGGTACGTCAGCGGGCACGAGAATGCGTGCCTGCCGGCAGCGCTCTCGGTGGCGTCGACTGGGTCGGAGTCCATGGCGCTGGGCCTGCGGCGCTTGGCTCTCAAGACTCTGCTTGCCATCCGCGACCTGCTCGACCACCACGGCATGCTACAGCCCGCGACGCAGCCGAAGGCGGCGGCGCTCCTGGGCCTGGCGTCTGTCGACCTGGTGGTGCTGATGGCGGACAACACCGCCGTTGCGGAGTGGCGCGCGATGGCCGAGGGTGGTGGCGTCGGCAACGCGCCCATGCTGGATGTGCAGCTGTGCCTCCTGTTCGCAGTGGCTCTTGAGCGCGGCATCTGTGTCTCGACCGCCACTGCACCCACGGCGCGTAGCAGCGCCGGCATGCCATCCACCCGCGGCTACCAGGTGGTGCCCCCCAAGATGTCGCGCTCACGCCGTCGTACGCTGGGGCCCAACGCCTGGTTGTACCTCGATGCGCCGACGCAGCATTACGTGCTGATCGACAGCGCCCTGCCGCGCCACGACCCTCTTCAAGGCGAGGCGCTGCTGGACCTCTGGGTACGCCGGCTGCAGCAGTACGCGACAGATATCAACCGCCGCCTTGTGGCGCACAAGGCGGGTCAAGTGGCGGTCGTGCTTGATCTCACCGGCGACGATGATGACGACGAGGTGCGCGTGGTGAGCGCCGGTGGGGCGGCGGATGCAGCAGCGAAGAAGGCGGCTGACGAGGCAGCCGCCGCCGCCAAGCAGAAGGCTGACGAGGAGGCTGCCGCCGCCGCCAAGCAGAAGGCGGCTGACGAGGCAGCAGCAGCTGCTGCTGCTGCTGCTGCTGCTGTTGCTGCTGCTGCTGCTGCTGCTGCTGCTGCTGCTGCTGCTGCTGCTGCCAAGCAGGCGGAGGAGGAGGCTGCCGCCGCCGCCGCCGCCAGGGCTGACGAGGAGGCTGCCGCCGCCGCCAAGCAGAAGGCGGCTGACGAGGCAGCTGCTGCTGCTGCTGCTGCTGCTGCCAAGCAGGCGGAGGAGGAGGCTGCCGCCGCAGCAGCAGCCAGGGCTGACGAGGACGCCGCTGCTGCTGCACCGGTGGTTGACAACGGTGCTGGCAGTGTGCCGCCCGCACCAAGTGGTACGCAGCTTCGTGACGTAGCTGCTGTGCCTGGTGGCCTGCCGTCGGGTGGTGGTGGCGCCTCCACACAGCTCGACAGTGCCGCAGCTGTAGCTGGCGGTGGCGGTGGTGATGGTGTGGCCCACGGCGGCAGTGGAGCAGGCGGGGCTACCGTCGATGGTGTGGCCCACGGCGGCAGTGGAGCAGGTGGGGCTGCCGACGAGGGCGACAGTGACAGTGAAGTGCCTACTGGCACTGATGCCCCCCTGATGCTCCTCCCCTCTCTTACGCAGGGACTGCCCGCCGCCGCCGGCAGTGCACGGCCTTTACGTAGCCGTGCGTCGTCTGCATCGGGCGCCGCCACCGGCGCTGCACAGCTGCCTGTGGCGCCTTCCAAGAAGCCCAATCCAGCCGCACCGTCCAATGCTGCTGCCGCGGGTAAAAATGACCGCCCAAAACGCAGCTCTGCGACCGCCACCGGGCCGAGGCCCTAGGTCATCCGCCTGGCGAGCCTGAACATCGGGGGTCTCACACGTGCCTCGTGTGCATACGTCGAGTGGCTGGCAGACGTTGTTGGCCTCGACATCGTCTTCCTTAGTGAGACCCACCTCCGTGACCAGTCCATGGCGCTTCTGCGTGCCCAGAAGCGCCGTTGGCGATGGTACGGAGTCATCAGGCCCGCCAGGCGGAAGCCGACTGCTGCATCGTCCGGTGCAGCAGCCGCTGGTGCTGGGCCGTCTGCAGCAGCCCCAGTCAGCGGCGGTGACGGCGCCGTGGAGGTAGGCGCTGCCTCCTCCGCAGCGCCGTCTGGCGTCGGGCTGCCTGCAGCAGCGCAAGCCAGCGGCGACGACGACGATGAGGAGGCTGGCGCTGACTCCTCCTCGGTGCCGCGAGGCAAAGCGAGTGGTGGCATTGGGTTTATGGTGTTCGACCGCAGCCTGTCGGTGGTGCTGCGGTGGCATGACCCCAACGGCGCGGCTGCCATCACCGTGGCGCGTCCTGGCGCGCAACCGATCGGCATCATCGGCTGCTACAACCCGCCGATTGGGTCGCCCGGTAACAAGTCCGGCGGGGCTGCGAGCCAGGCCCTGCTGGCGTCAGTTGCCACCTGCTATCGCGAGTTGGTGCAGATGAAGGTGGAGACGGTCCTCATCACGGGCGATCTCAACATGCGTCTGGGCACCGTGGATGGCGCGCACTACACGTACGACCCCGCCACCACCAAGACGCCGCGTACGTTCGACTTCCGCCAGTTCTGTAAGACCCTCAACGTCCTGCCACTGGCTGGCCGCCCAGCGGTCGTGAAGCGGTCGGTCGATCTCACGCATCCCACGCAGGGAGCCGCCGCCTCTACTGCGGCGGTGCCTCGCGGCGGCCACGGTGGCAGTGGCCGCAGTAGGGGTGCCCGCCCTGGCGCTGGAAGGGGTGGCCGCGCAGCCGCAGGCGCTGCTGCGGCTGCTACCGGCGCAGTCCCACCACCCGTGGCGCCCTCTGCTGCTAGTGGTGTGGGTGGCGGCCCTGCTGGACCTGGTGCAGCGCCTGTGGACGTCGATGCACCGGCTGCTGCTGTTGCTGCTGCTGCTGCTGTGTCTGGTGTTGCCGCTGACGCTGCTGTTCCCGCGATGGTACCTCGCGGCGGCCGCCGTGGCGGTGGCCGCAGAAGAGGTGGCCACTCAGGTGTTGGAAGGGGTGGCCGTGCAGCCGCAGGTGCCGCTGCGGGTGCCATCGGTACTGTCTCTCTACCTGTGGCACCGTCTGCTGCCCCCCCGGCTGCGGGTGGTGATGCAGGCGGCGGCCTCGCTGGCCCGCATGTCGATGCGGTTGACGCGGCGGCGGCGGCTGCCGCTGCTGCTGTTGATGTCGCTGCAGCCGCCTACGGAGCCACGCCTGCTGAGTGTACCAGCCGCTCCATCAGCCAACCGGACGGGAGGTTTGTGGCGGAGGTGGACTATCACCTGGCACCGGTGGACCTGCCAGCAGGCAGGTTCACGGTGCTGCAGCTGTCGGCGACCGTGGATACTGCGGCAATGAGGCTCCCCAGCACACACCGCCCCGTGGCCGTGGAGCTCAAGCTGCTGCCATCCGAGTCACGCCCACCGCAGCGAGCGCGGCCCCCGGCTCGCATCCCGTGCCCCGACTATCGTAAGACCGGGTTCTGGAAGGCAGCCGGCCGTCCACTCGCGGCGCGGATACACGAGGTCGCCACAGATGCTGCCAAGAAGCCGCTTGCGGAGCTGTCTAAACAGCTGTCTGCGGCCATCGTGGACACCATGCGCGAGTGCGACGCCTCCGTGTCAGCACCGGCGGCAGCGGCAGCGCCGGGTGTGGGCCCGGTAGATGGTGACGGTCATGGCGATGATGACGCCGCTGCTGCTGCGGCTGCTGCCACTGGAGGTGATGGTGGTGGTGGCGGCGGTGGTGGTGGTGATGGTGTCTGGCACAAGCACCGTCGCGGGCGCCGCTCGGGTTACACCATGCGCACGTATCGCGGCCGCACTATGCCGGCGCACGTCAACGCTCTGTTTGACGCAGCGAGGGCGGCGTGCAGGGCATACTTCAGTGCGCGCGCTCTCGCTAAGCGGGGGGCCTACAGCCCCAATGGCCTCGATGCGCTGCGCCAGGCGATGCAAGCCGCGCAGAAGGCTGCCCGTGCGGCGGCCGAGCGGGTGATCAAAGCTGACGAGGCCGCGTTCCTCTCGGGCCTTGAACAGCGTCGCGTGAACAACATCAGCGACTTCATCAAGCTCGTCAAGTCCATCAGCCCCTCGTCGCCTGTGGCGCAGAGCACCAGCACTATCCCTGGCGACGATGCGCCGGTGACGTTCACGCGGTTCTTCGCCAGCCTGTCTGCGGAGACGCGTGCCAGTGTCCCTGCGCTGGCGGCCGCGCGCGAGTTCTGGCTGCCGCTCCTCCGCGGCGTCAATCGCGCGGATGCGGCTGCCGCTGAGCGCATGGACAAGCTGCTGGTGGGCCCCATCGACGCGGTGGAGGTCTACATGTCGCTGTTCCCCGTCGACCCTGAGCTGGGGATGCACCTCCCCATCCCAGGACACGACGGCTGTGCGGAGTGCGTCGCGCTCATTGACGCGCTGTCAGCCTGGCAGCGTGACGACGTCGACTCCCCTGCGCCGCGGCTCAGCTGCCGACTCGCCGGGGCCAAGTCGGCTGGCTCGGCGGGCCTCAAGCCCGAGATGGTGCGGTTCGCACGCCCGGCGGACCTCAATGCCGAGGAGGGCGAGACGCTGTTCTCGTGGCGCATGGGCGTCTGCACTGACGTCGCCACCATCCTCACGCAGATGTACGTCTCGCACAGGAGGGTGCCGGACGATGATGCCTTCTGTGCCAGTGTGCTCACACCACTGCATAAGAAGGGCGACAAGGCGGACCCCAACAACTACCGCGGCATCTCTGCGGGCAACACGCCAGCAAAGCTGCTCAGCTCCATCCTGTGCCGCCGGCTGAAGCACTGGGTGGAGGCGGTGTCAGTGCCACCGCCCATCCCGGGGGCGGACAGTAGTGGTGCCGTGTCAGCGGCGGCGGCGGTGCCAGTGCCAGCAGCAGCAGCTGCCGGCGCTGGTGCTGCTGCTGCCGCCGCCGCCAGCGGTGGTGGCGCTGCACATGAAGCGGTGGGCGTTGCAGCGGCGGCGGTAGCGGTGCCTGTGGCTCCACCGTCTCACCCGCTACCGCTGCCCCCTGTCCCCCTGCCTCCCCCTCCTGCTCCTCCTCCTCCCCCTCCTCCAGCAGCCGATGCCTCGTCCGCACTGCCTGCTGCAGGGAGCGGGCGGCGGCAGGCTGGGGTGCCGCCCAAGCAGGCGGGCTTCCGGTCTGGTAACAGCGCTGAGGGGCAGGTGTTGGCGCTGGTGGAGACGCTACGTGCGCGTGCGCGTTATGGCCACGACACGTACGTGCTCTTCCTGGACCTCCAGAAGGCGTATGACTCAGTGCATCGGGGCGCACTGAGCCACATGCTCAAGCAGATGGGCATGCCGGCGCACTTTGTGGATTTCATCATCGGGTGGTTCAACCAGCGGCGCTCGTCTGTGCTAGTCAACGGCCAGTGCGCCGACCCGTTCCCGGTTGCTAAGGGGCTGCCGCAGGGTGAGATCCTGGCGCCTGACCTGTTCAACCTCTTCATCACGCCCCTGCAGTACTACCTCGATGAGCTGCAGGGGTACCACGGGGTGGACTGGCCGGCAAAGGAGGCCGCTGGCGCGCGCCGCCTGACCATCAAGGACCTGTGGTACGCCGATGACATGGCCGCACTGGCAGGGTCCGTCGGCGAGCTGCAGCTGGTCCTGGATGCCGTGTCCCGCTGGAGTGCTGACTGGGGCATCAACATCGGGTTCGGCGACGGCAAGACGGCTGTCATGTATGTGCCGGCAGCCGTTGCGTCTTTGCAGGACGCCAGCCGCAAGCCCGATGTCTTTGCGGGCAGCGTCAAGGTCGCGTGGGTAGACGAGTACCGGTACCTCGGGATGCGTCTGCGTGCCGACCTCACGGACGCCGACACGCTGGGCATGCTGCGTGCTCGGCTGCTGTCCACCGGCAACCGGTTCATCGTCTACAACAAGGCGGTGCGGTCGCTGTCGGTGGTGGCGCAGCGCCAGCTCGTGCAGATGATGGTGCTGGGCTGTGTCAACTACTTGATGGCGGTGCTGCCCCTCACTGACACCGCTATCTCGCAGCAGCTCGACCCGCCGATCAACCGCATCCTGCGGCCGATCTTCGGCGCCCAGATGTCCATGCCCGTCAGCAACCTGCTGGCGGACAGCGGCATGGCCCCGATGGTGGCACTGGTTGCGCAGCACAGGGTGCGACTGCAGCAGACCTTGCGGCTGCTGGAGAGCGGGCAGACCCCTGCTGCACTCGTTGCGCGTGCGTTGGAGGCTGATCTCGCAGCTGGAGGTCTGCGTGGCGAGACGCGCACGCGGTCGTGGGCTAAGACACTGCATGACACGCAGGAGGCCATCATGATGGTCACGGGGAGGGATGACATCCCGGCCGCCGCGAAGGTCGCCCATGTGCACAACACCAGTGCGCGGTTGGGGCGCGAGTACGCGTACCACCTCATGAGGCGTGACAACCTGCAGCTCGCAGGCTGCGGTACGGTGGACCACCCGTTCGGCACGCCGTGGCGGCAGACAGAACGAGTGCACATGGCAGGGGGGTTGCACTGCTTTGGGTACTTTGACTGCGACCGTGGCCGCCGCACGACACGTCGCCTGGCGGTCCTGGGCACGACCGTCGCCAAGACGCCTGCGTCCGTGTGGGGCGCTGGCTTCCTTGGCAGCCCGCTGGGCATATCCCAGCGCCTGAAGAGCCGCCACTGCGCCGTCATCACCCGCGCCCGCATGGGCGTGGACACCATGGTGTCGTGGCCCTTTGCTGCCAGTGCCAGCGAGCGACGGGCTGCAGATGCCGCGGCGGAGGAGGTGGACACTGGCGCCGACGATGGCGCGCCACCTGCCCCTCCATCGGAGCAGGAGACGGTCACGCACAGGACCGCACGCCAGCCGTGTGTCTTGTGCTCGACGGGGGCGGCAGCCTCGTCGCCGTGCAGCGTGTGGCACCTCCTGTTTGAGTGCACGCACCCTCACATCGTAGAGGGCCAGACAGCGGTGTACCGCAGTGCAGAGCGTGTCCTGGTGCAGCTCTGCCAGCAGTGGCTTGAGGCAGCCAAGCGGGCTGAGCCACGCGACGACGACGACAGCGACGACGACAGTGGTGCCAGTGGTGCCCATGGCGCTGCCCCACCAGCAGCGCCACCTGCCGTTGTGGCTGCTCATCCGCCTCCTGCTGCGCCCGCTGATGCTGCTGCTGCTCCCCACCCAGCAGCAGCAGCGCCCGCTGCTGCCGCCCCGCCTCTGTTCGGCTTCCTGGCGGCGGCGGCGGCCGCTGCGGTAGCGTCGCTTGCCAATGCTAGCCGGTCCGCTGGTGCTGGAGGCGCTGCAGCGGGCGCGGCCGGTGCTGCTAGCGTTGGTCTCGCTTCTGATGAGGCTGACGACGACGCTGACAGTGTTGCCAGTGTTGCCAGTGCTGCTGCCGGTGCCGCCGGTGGCGGCGCTGCCCACGCTCGCGACGCGGGAGTGAAACCGTCTGCAGTCGTGCGTGACTGCAGGGACGCCATCCGCTCTGCGGTCCGGGGGGGCATCGACTGGACAGCGGACGCCAACCGTCACGTCCTCTTCCACCTCGTGCTCGCCGTCCCGTTCACGGTCGCGGACGTGCGGACCGTGGGCCCCGGCGGCACGAAGACCCGACCGATAGGCCCAGATACTGCGTTGGGTAACGCGACGCACGCCTTCCCGCTGGCGCACCAGCTGGGTCGCCTATTGGACCACGTGATCACCACCAACGGCCAGCGCCGCAAGGCCGCTGACACGTGGGTGTGGTGGTCATTCGAGACGCTCATGCGCCTCGCCTCGCGGCGGGCGTGTGCCATGGGTGTGCCCTTCGCCGGGCGCCCCTGTGACTGCGTTGCCGCTGCTGCCGGTGCAGCCGGCGGCGCAGCGGGGGCGGCGTCGGCCGCTCCCGGTGCAGCCGGTGCCAGTGCCCCTGGTGCCAGTGCTGCCGAGGATGCACTCCTCGACTCTGGGGACGACGCCTCGGACCTCGACACGCAGTCGGAGTCCGAGTAGTGAGCAGCGGCGGGTAGCGGGTGGGTGCGGCGGCCTGCCAGTGGCCGTCGCGCCCGCTCCTCCTGCCCCGCGTTGCTCCCCAGCCACTAGCCCCCCTGCAGCCGTCCGGCTGTACCGTGGGGGCATCGGCAACAGACTGCGTTGCCTATTTATTGCAGTTAGCGCCTGGAGGGTTTCAGGTGGTCCGCGGAGTCGCGTGACCACCACTCTCCGCGCGAGGGTCAGGGATGCGCACGCGGTTTGCGCCGCGAACATGCGCGCCAAGTACTTGAAGTAGTTGATAGTTGATAGTTGATAGTTGATGCCTAAATCCCAACTTACCAGACTTTTAGATGAACTCTGTGCTACTCCTCAAGACGATCCAAATTTTCTTCAAATTGCGGTTAAAGTCAAGCAAGCTTATGCAGCAAAGAGTTTGAAACCAAAAGCCGTCAGAAAGAAGAAAGTTAAGGTATGCATTGATTGTGGATCAAGCCACGTTGAAAGCAAAGACGCAGATCCTACTGTTGATGGTGAAGAAGGATACGGAAACCCTCGAGGAAAGGTTTGTTTAGTCTGAAATTTCAAAGCAGACTCTCGCTAAACAAATCTCTGGTCACGAACCAAAAGGAAGGTTCTGGTAAACATCTTTAAATATTAAGAATTTTACCAGAACCTTCCTTTTGGTAAAAATGCACCCACTTGTTAAACTGAACCCAGGGTGGTCCGTATCCTCATTGGCCTTCATCGTGCATCTAGAGGAGAGTTAGGAACAATGAGAGATACTTTGACATCATCAATTTTGTGTTTCTTAACGAAGTTTTGAAACTGTTTAATGGACATGTCTCTGTTAGCAATCCTAAATATGCACCAGCGGCCGCAGCTACTTATGCCTCTCTCGTCTTTTTGCAGTGGTTTTTCATTGTACTCAATCCTGTTTTTTGTGTTTGCAAGCAAATTCAACAAATGGGTGTGATTCTGTGCAGATTCTTTCCTAAACTCAGCAGGAATGAAGCCGATTTCAGAGTCAGGCACGTAACCTAACGAATCGTAGCATTCAATTGTTCCATTTGGGCGTTCAAATACAGCGGTCCAATGGCCTGAACCAGGTTGTAATTCATACAGGATGATAGCAGTTCGGGAAGGCCCAAGCAGATCATCAATAGATCCCAT
>Ga0208509_1000830_pt1 | contig 10415 bp, 6 predicted proteins | sample LakWasMeta7_HOW4_2_FD_183857 | JGI IMG/M metagenome (GOLD analysis project Ga0208509, IMG submission 183857) | Freshwater sediment methanotrophic microbial communities from Lake Washington under simulated oxygen tension - Sediment Metagenome... | ecosystem: Environmental > Aquatic > Freshwater >...
TAAGCTCTTCTTTCATGCTTTTTCTCGATTTGGAAGGTCGAATACAATCGGGGTATAAACAGGAACATAGCGACCATCACAGATACAGGCATTGATAAACGTAGTGCCGTTTTGCTCCACTACGCCCCGGTCTTCATGGATATGGCCGAACACATGAATTTTCGGCTTGACCCGCTGTAGCGCGCGGCGTAGATCCTCGCAGCCCACATGCTCGCCGGTATAGATACGGTCAAGAATGCCATAGGGCGGGGTATGAGTGATTAATACATCGGTGTCGTCTGGGATCAGCGCCCATATCTCAGCGAGTTGTCGCCCGCGCGGCAGGTTGAAGGCCCAGTTGAAAAACTCGGGTTGCCAGGGCGAGCCCCAGAATTTCACGCCCTCGATTTCCATGCCGCTGTTTTCGAGATAGATCGCGTTTTTGAGCAAGGCCCGGGCTTCTTTTGTAGAGACTTTCGCGAAAGGGAAGTCGTGATTGCCGGCCACAAACAGTTTGTGCCTATGCGGCAGCCGCCCAAGGAATTCATCGAAAGAAGTCAATTCATTGACATTCCCGCTCAGACACACATCGCCGGCAACGATCAGGATATCACCGTCTGGAACATCGATAAAGTTGATCTGACAGTGCGTGTCAGATAGGCAAACAATGCGCATGCCCTTACTGGGCGTTGCGATCTGATGCGCTTCATGTTTTAAAGGCTGTCGAAATCGATGGTTTTTTCGATGCATGTGCATGACTCTCTTCTCGTGTTGAGCGGAGCATGAACATCACTGTAGTAAAGATTTTTCGAAATTCAGGAAAAAATAGGATACCAACACTGAGGTCACGCCCCAGTTGTATAGTTGGGCGGACGATCAGACGGCAGTCGTGGTCGGGGTAATCGAGGGGCACAGGGTGGCATCAGCATGATCAATACGACTGTTTGCAGTAGTCATGATGCCCTCCAGCTTAGTGATGATTGAAATTTTTAGTCAGGCGGATCTTGCGATCAAAGCCTTTAAATTGAATTATCTTGCCTTTTTTCATGAAAAGCAATGAATTTTGCTAAGAGGCTGTTTGGAAATTCTGAATCCGAGTAACCTGAACGATGGCGCGTGGTGCTGCTTAAAGCCGCATCTACCGGTGTTGCTAGTGGACTGAAACGATGGGCCCAGTGTCCCAGGCCCTGCGCATTATCAGCCTCTGCTCAGTGTGGAAAAGCGAAATAAGCAGCAGCGCATAAGCTGCCAAAATTGGCCATGCCAAAAATTGCTTGCCGTATAACGTATGATTTTCTGCCAAAGAAAAGGGCCAGCAACATAGCTAAAACAGTACCTGCTATCGCTGTGGCGCCAAATCTCAAAAGAACTGAAGCTGAGTAATAATCGAAATTTTTAAAAAATTCTAATGAAGACATATTTTTCTGACATGTGTATTTACTTTTATTAAAGCTCTAACGCTTTGTGTTTTTATCTGTCGACTACAAGGCATTCGTCCTATCAAGCCTTTACCGCTTGAAATCCTCAGCTTATTACCAGATACTCATAGTCAGCCCCTGCCTCCCAGCGACAAACTTATCATTTTGCTTCCGAAATACAGCCTAACTCCTTTGGTAAATCTAATCCGTTGTCTAAATCTAAAAGCCACAACCACCTCACGTCTTTAAACAAAACAAGTCTAGCGGCTAATTATATCCTGATTAGCTTATGTTTTTCTTTGGACGCCCCATCGTCTTTTCCTAATCCGAAGTCAATAGCCTACAAAAAGCTGTCTGGATTTGAGTAAGTTTAGCACTTGATTATATTCATAATAGCTTAGTTTGTTATTTTCTTTCTTTGGCAATTTATAAATATCTTTAGCAGGGCAGTAAAGCGCTGCCAGCCCAAGTAGTCCATCAATTTCATATTGCAGGATAAAGAGATTTTAATTTCACTCTTGCGTCCTGAGTTGTAAAACGACACTGTGAACTTCAATCCCGTAGAATTTCTTGCCTGTTCCATGAAAAGCTTGGCAATGGCAAGCGAATGAAAGACGACATCTAGGTAGGCACGGGTGATGTACGGAAACAGGCGATGCTCAATCGAATTGTATTTTGAGCAATGCGGCGGATAGTGCGCAATGCCTGCAAGCCCGCTTCGGTGGCTTCGGAGCGATAGGCGCTGTCGGTCCAGGCAGAACGGATGGTGTTGCCGTTGTCCAGCAAGTCACCCAGTGGCTTGGAGTCGTTGTCGCTGGCGTCGGTGACAGCGTATTTCCTGACCAGTTTGTGAGCATTGTCGACGTTTATCAAGTTGGCTTGTTTAGGTTCTGTTGACGTAGTTACCGTAGCCAAATGAGAGAAGCGACAAATCGCAAAAATCCCATTTGGCTTCCGGTTTGCGACATAAATCCGGCGCGTATTTGGATGCATATAGGAATGCTCTGGAGGTTCGTTTTTAGTTTTTCCTGTAGCGAAAGAATTAAATTTATTGACATTTCTCAAATGTTCAACTAACTTTTTAAATCAGTATCAATTCAAGAGGTATGCATATATGAAAGCAACTGATTTTGCTCGTAGCTTATGCCAAAACCGCAGTCATATGGTCTTGATTACCTTCTTGTTAATTGTCTTAACCACGGCATGCGCCATGGTCGATTCGAAATACTCAACCACTCCTCCTGTAATTCAAACACAGACAGTAGCAAAGGGAATTTCGCCAAGCGCTAATCTTCTTGTCAATTATGGACTTCCGGAAGCGCCTATAGCGATCGGGAAAAAGCCGAGTCAAGAAGATAATCTTGTATTTTACGCAGCTTTAAAACAGTTTTCGGCGCGTCGAGATAAAGAGGATATTCATGTTCTTACTGATTATCTTGAGGTCCATCCAGATAGCCCTTGGCGTATTGCACTACTGACCAATCTGGGCCTTATCCATTACGATGCATCCCGCTTTACCCAAGCGCTTGATGCTTTCGAAGTAGCGTGGCGGGAAGGTAAACGCATTAGCGGCAGTGGTCCCGACAAAGCCTTGGTAGACCGTGCATTGGGTGAGTTGCTGCGTATGCATGCTCGTATCGGTCACAAAGAAGAGTTACGGAGGTTGCTCGCGGAAATCAAAGACCGGCCGCTGACCGGTGCGGCAACTGAACTGGTCGCCGGCGCGAAGGAAGGCTTGTGGATCATGGAGAATGAGCCGGGCGTGGCATATCTGTGCGGACCCAAAGCATTGCAAAGCCTTGTCGATCGCTTTCAGCCGCAAGGGGTAAAGCGCTCTATCATAGAGGCCGCACGTTCTGGGACACAAGGTTATTCGTTAAAGCAAGTCGCCGCGCTCGCCCAAAAGGCCCAATTGCCATACAGAATGGCTAAGCGCACACCGGGAGCGAAACTGGTTGTTCCGTCCGTCGTGCATTGGAAATCCAGCCACTATGCCGCGCTACTCGAAGAACAGAATGGTCGCATTCACGTCAAAGACCCGACCTTCGGCGGCGATTTGTGGGTCAGTCGAAGTTCTCTGGAGCAGGAAGCCTCCGGCTACATGTTGATTCCTGGCGGAAAATTGCCCAAGGGCTATGTCCCAGTCACTTTGGCCGAAGCCGGCAAAGTTTACGGACGAGGTCAAACCGGCAACTCTGATCCGAACGCAACTCGTCCTTCCGACGAGCAAGCGAAATCTTGTCCTTCGACCGGGGGCGACAATCCGCCGGCGTCCGATAGTAAAACCCAGCCAATGTGCCAATACAACTTCCACACCTTGCTGGTTAGCCTTAACATTACTGATACGCCGGTCAGCTATAGACCCCCTGTTGGTTCCCCAGTTAACTTCGCGGTCACCTATAACCAGCGTGAAGTTAACCAGCCGGCCAATTTCACCTATGCCAACCTGGGGCCGAAATGGACATTTAATTGGTTGACCTATGTCGAAGACGATCCCAATTTCGACGCGCGCGACATCAAGCGCTATGTCGCGGGTGGTGGTGCCGAAATCCACACAGGCTACAATGGCGCTACGCAAAGCTTTGCACCGCAGGATACATCCCGTTCTGTATTGGTACGAACTTCCGTTGGCCCGGTACGCTATGAATTGCGCTGGCCGGATGGCCACGTCGACGTTTTCTCCCAGCCAGACGGCGCTAGTATGTATCCGCGCAAAGTCTTTTTGACCGAAAAGCGCGATGCTCAAGGCAATGCGGTCACGTTAACTTACGATGCCAGCCTACGTATAGTCCAAATTGTCGATGCCCTTGGGCAAGCGACTGTACTAGCGTATGAAGATGTTGCCGACCCTTACAAAATCACTCGGGTGACAGACCCGTTTGGACGCGCTGCGTTGTTTACCTACAATGATGGCTTGCTGGCATCGATAACCGATCCGGTCGGCATCCAATCCCAACTCGCCTATGGCGACAATCAATTCGTCAATACCTTGACCACGCCTTATGGCGCCACCCATTTTGCCTATGGGGAAAGCGGCACCACACGCTGGCTGGAAGCCACCGATCCGCAAGGCGATAAGGAGCGGCTTGAATATCTCCATGGTGCACCCGGCATAGAGTTCAGTGAATCAGTGGTGCCGCAAGGGCTTTCGCCTTTGGTATTTAATGGTTTCTTAAATTACCGCAACAGTTTTTACTGGGACAAACACGCCATGAAAACCGTTGCATGGGATGATACGAGATATTCGAAAGCCCGCCTGACACACTGGCTTCACGGTGTCAATATCTCAGTTTCATCCGCCGTCAAGGAAAGCGAGAAGCAGCCCTTGGAAAACCGCGTCTGGTACAGCTATCCAGGTCAAACCTGGGGTGCCGGCGTTGCGGCCGGCATGATCGAAAAACCCAAGCAGATCGCAAAAGTGCTAGACGACGGTACCACGCAGATGTATCAATACGACTACAACTCCTTGGCGAAAGTAACCCACGCAATCGATCCCGTGGGGCGGGAAACTTTTTATGAATACAGCGCCGACGGGATCGATTTAGTGCGGGTCAAACAAAAGAACGGTGCAGGCTACGATGTGCTGGCCGAATTTACTTACAACGACCAACACCGACCGCTCACTTATAAAGATGCCGGCGGTGCTGTGACCGTGTTTACCTGGAACGGTGTCGGACAATTGCTGTCACTGACCGATGCCTTGCAGCACACGACATCCTATGAATACGATCCGAAGGGCTACCTATCTCGCATCATTAATGCATTAACTCATACCCAAGCAAGCTTCACCTACGACGATGCGGGGCGGATCGCCACGGCTACCGACGACAGCGGCTATACGTTGGCTTATACTTACGATGATATCGACCGGATCACCAAGACCTCCTACCCTGACAATACTACCCTCGAACGAGTCTATGACAAGCTCGACTTAGCCCGTGAAACCGACCGTCTGCATCGCACGACGGAATATACTTACAATTCACTGCGCCAACTGACACAAGTCAAAGATGCGCTCGATCAATTTACCCACTACACCTGGTGCGGTTGCGGCAGTGTGGAAACCATTGTCGACGCCATGAATAACGTTACCCATTTCTCGCACGACGTGCAAGGTCGTCTCATTTCCAAACGTTATGACGACAATTCGGGCGTTGATTACGTCTACGAAAACACCACCAGCCGCCTGAAATCTCGTACCGATGCGCTGGACCACGTCACGCAATACCAGTATGCGCTGGACGATGCCATTAGTGACATTACCTACGCCGACAGTCAAAATCCCACGGCTGACCGGCATTTTCACTACGATTCAGTCTATCCGCGCCTGACCGCTTTCGACAATGGCCTAGGCCAAACCATATTAAGTTATGTGGCGGCGGGTTCTCCTGGTGCCGGCCGGCTAGCCCAGGAAACCGCGCCCGACGGTTACCGAGTCGAGCGCACTTATGATACGCTGAGTCGGCTTCAAACCACAACGGTCGTTGATCCCGACAACAATGCCTATCCCAGTACATTGTCCTACGACTCACTGGATCGTATCTCGCAAAACGCCACAGGCCTGGGTGCGTTTCAATACGCTTACCAAGGTGACTCCAAGCGCCTGATGCAAACGGTCTATCCCAACCAGGCACAAACGCAATACTCCTATTACGATGTGTTGGATGATTTGCGCCTGAAAACGCTCACGCACATCGATTCTACCGGTAATATCCTTGCCGGCAACAATTATCGCTATGACTCCGAAGGGCAAATCACCGCTTGGCAACGCAACGGCGAGAAAAATGTCGACGAAACTTTCGTCTACGACGATATAGGCCAACTATTGCAAGTGACGGCCAATGGCGGCGTAAACGGCCACCCTCGCGCCATTCCGGCGGTTCCAACTACGCCCGGCAGCAAGGGGCAACGGGCTACTCCAGCAACACCCGCTATTCCGCCTAAAAAACAAAACGATGTACAGAGTTATGCTTATGCCTATGACGCTGTGGGTAATCGCATCAGGGAAACGATCGGCAGCCAAATCGCCGATGCCACCTACAACAATCTCAATCAACTGTTAACGAACGGCAACGACAGCTACAGTCATGACCTCGAAGGCAACCAAAGTGAGCGGCACAGCGCCACATTCGGCAACCGCCACACCCTGTGGGATGCCGAAAACCGTCTGATTGCAGTTGAAGACCCGCAAAACGTTACGGCGCGCAGCGACTTTCAGTACGATGCGTTGGGACGACGTATCGGTATTCAGGATAAGACCAACGGCGTCACAATCCAAGACCTGCGTCTCGTCTATTGCGGAACCACCTTGTGTGCACAAAAGGATCATATATCCGGTAGCTTCAGCCGCTTCTACGGAGATGGCGCAACAAAGGACGGACAAGGTCATTTTTATCACCGTGATCACTTAGGCTCGGTGCGCGCCGTCACCGGTTCAGACGGAACCGTCAAGGCGACTTATACTTATGATTCTTTCGGACGTAGAACTGTACTTAACGGCAACTCAAGCGACAGTGACTTCGGCTACACCGGGCATTACATCCACCAGTCAAGTGGACTTGCTTTGGCGATGTACCGGGCTTATGATGCCAATATAGGCCGATGGACTAGCCGCGATCCAATCGGATTGGCAGGAGGCATTAATCTTTATGTATATGTTTATAACAATCCGTTGCGTTACACCGACCCCTTAGGGTTAGACGTTTTTCTTTGTAGTCAACCAGCTTTGGGCTGGATGCCAGTGGATCACCACTGGATTAAGACTGATTCTGTGGAGGCTGGCATGGGCGGTACGCGTGGTAACGCTCCAGGTAACCAAAGTGGTGATTTGCCAGGCGATCCGGTTCAAGTGACAGATCATGCTGGACGAAGCAACGAGCGTGGGGCTAGTTGCAAAGAAGTGCCTAATGTGGATGAGAAAAAGGTAAACGATCAATTGAAAATCGGGCGTCCATTGGGGCGGTGGACCCCTAGCAATCAATGCCAATCTTTTGCAAGAGGGGTGCTGAATAACGCTCGCTATAGCCCAGGTGCATCGGGAAGTTGGACGGTAGGAGCTAGTGATGGTTGGTAATCTATTGGGATGCCAAAACCTTATGGCAGTAACTCCTTTAAGAGTGAATTCGTTGATTGTATGCTTCTCATTGCTGGGATGTTCAAATGAGAGTGAGGATTTCAACAATTTATTTAATGAGAAGCTCAACTGCCCTGCGCCAGCAGTAGCTGAATTTCAAGCATGGGGAAAATCTGGGACACAACATGTTTGCAAGATAAAGCATGGTCCTTTCGTTGCTTGGGAGGGTGGTTACGTTCATGTTCGTGGCCAATATGAGAATGGTAAGGAAGCCGGTGTTTGGTCTTGGTATGATAAGAACGGAAGTGTAGTAAAGAAGATTGATTACTCTCGTACCTGGCAACTGGGGACAAAGCGATAATGGGTGCTTATTAAGATGTGTCGAACGAAGCAGTTAGAAAGGATGCTGCATGAAAAATATGACAACTATCTTGAAAAACGTCGCAACCAAGCTGATATGAAATAAATCGGAGATGCCATGGATCTATCAGTTGAAGAATCGGCACTGAGGCAGTAGAGACCGTTTGGGATTCGCAAAAAAACTTCCCGAAACGCCCCTATGGAAAAACCCAGTAATTCCAACGAGGAAGATGCTCATCAAAAACGATCCTGATGTTTTCGAGGAAATCCGCGGCACATGTTTCCCGGTCTCGCAAACGCCCGCCAATAGATAGCCATTGATTTGAAATGATGCGCTTCGCGGTGGGTAAAGTTTTCGAAAATTTGGGTGGCAAATACCGATTTAATTTTGCATAGATACTTATATGGAGTAGATCACTTCAGCCAGTTTCATTGCACCATCAAATAAATCTATAGTCCCCTCGTCATCGGGATTAGTGATTGAAGCTCGCCATCGAATATGACCAACAATCCCATTTGCCGCCCTCAGATTTTTGACTGTTTGATTTACTATTGTTTGAACCTTGGGTGTTTTCTTATTAGGCTTGGCAACTCTGTTAGGGTCTGATGAAATGTATGCATTATCTGTTATAGCAAGTATTCTCGATTGATCAGTCGAAGTAGGGATTTTATGGCGGCCATAACGAAATGGTGTCAGTAACGCTAAAGGTTTAGGATGTAAAATATCGTTCCATAAAGGTTCATGATGCCCAGATTTTGACCCATGATGCGCGACCTTATAGACACATGACTTGCTATTAGGTGCGATTGTGCCAGACATTACAGCTGACCATCCTACCAGCGGATTGCCATTTTCTTCGAGATCAGAGCCAAGTAATATTTGTCTATCATTAATCTCAAGCAATAGTGCTACAGCAACATCATTTGGATAAGTAGCAGTGAGTCTTGGCTCAATAATTCCTTTATTTATCAGATTAACGTAATCAATCATAAACTGTCTGCTGTTACTGGACATTTCATCTGAAGGCGATAACGAAGTTAACTTTACATTCAATGTCGAGCCATTAACTTGCCAAATAAGGCGATCAGGAGATGCATAACATTGGTATTGTTTATTCGTGTTTTTTGTTCTTTCTGCCGCTGTACAAATACATTTATATAGCTCTTCAGGTCCTTTAGAGATTTTTCCGGTGGAACTAGAATAAATCTTTGCCAAGGTAAGAAATTCTTTTCCTGTAAGAACAGGAGAACAACAAAGTTGAGCGCTGGACGCCGCCGTAAAGAGATCATGAAGACCTTTTACATGGTCATCATGCCAATGACTCGCCACAACGAGTTTTATGTCGTTCTCGGGATGAAAGCCTAGTTTTTTAAGATAAGCGAGGGGGGCTGATTCATTAGTTTTTGAGTCTTTGCAACTGTCTATAACAATCCAATGCTTTTTGCCAACATGAATTAAAACACTTTCACCGAACCCAGGACCAAAAACAGAAATTTCAAGCTCTTCATCAGTTGGAGGGGTAAATTGGTCTGGCATTAAGATTAATCAATTACTAATGTGATTGGCTGATTAGATTCGTGATTGCTTAGAAAATTAGATAATTCTATGGCTTCTGATTCGGCTTTTGAAATCAATTCAATAGGCAATGCCGTGTGACGACGAAATCTAATGTCAGAAACTCTTTGTTTACTTCTACCACGAGATTGCAAACCCACTACCCAAGTAAAAACCGCGCCCGGAATTACCAGAGTTTCATCACCATCAAGCTCATCAAGTGAAAATTCGCCTTCTTCTTCCTCATCATTGCTTGACATTACGTTCACGATTCTAGCGGTGAATGACCTTTCTTCATGGTTAACTGAGATTACGTATCCTTCATATTCAAGTTCGGTATCAAATTTGTGAATTTTAGGCGACTCAGCGTTTTTCGGTATCAAAATTAATGGGGAATTTTCACCGCTTATCTTGGATTTAGTAGTTGTTACACAGGATGAGTATGATAATGAGGAATAACAATCGTTATAGTTGGCATGCTCTCTAAAAGAAAGAGAAAAATCACGCTGCTTGATTTTATTAACCAATATGTCCTCATATCCGTTGCCAGTAATAACGGCAGATGATGAAATCATTTAATTCCTCCGTTATCAACATTTTTAACCTCAAGAAAGTTATTGATGAGAGTATTTGTATATTCGGTTGATCTATTTATGGATAGCTCAAAATCTTCAAGCATTATTGCTACTGCCCATTTGGCGTTAAACAGAGAATTTTTACTATGTTTATTAAAAGTTGGTGCATCAAAATGATCATTAATTTTAATGATGGCATCTGTTTTCGTGGAAAGGTCTGGCTCAACAGAAATATTTACGAGTCCCGGCCTGCTATCATCAGCTCTTGTGCCTTGTACACTACAATTGAGAAGTCCTGGGTTGGTTAACAGGCTGTTGAAATTTGCTACTATACCTTCGGATTCGACGCCATTTTTTGAGGCTTTGAGGGCTTCAGAAGCCTGATTAGGCCTCAAAAACCGGTTTTAGCGGGTTATATTCGCCCCGGAGGGGATTCAATTCCGCCTTTTGGCGGA
>Ga0208509_1000831_pt1 | contig 10404 bp, 5 predicted proteins | sample LakWasMeta7_HOW4_2_FD_183857 | JGI IMG/M metagenome (GOLD analysis project Ga0208509, IMG submission 183857) | Freshwater sediment methanotrophic microbial communities from Lake Washington under simulated oxygen tension - Sediment Metagenome... | ecosystem: Environmental > Aquatic > Freshwater >...
CCATTCTGCCCATACCCTGGTGCTGTGCGATTCGGTCGCGGCGCAAAAAAGTGCGCCGGTTAATGCGAACATTCCCTTTTTTCAACCGGCGAATCAAAATCGCCGCAAGGAAGGGCACCTTTATGAATGGAATGTGAGCCAGGAAATCCAGTCGGGCAATTACGAATTGGACGACTACGATTTCGAGGCGCCCAACACCGATCTGACGGCGAAGTCGTCCAAACCCGGAGCGCATACGGAAAGCGGCAAAGAAGTTTACGATTATCCGGGCGGCTATAAAGAGAAGTCCGACGGCGAGCAGTACAGCAAGGTGCGTCTGGAGGAGTTGCGCAGCCAATTCGAACAAATTGCCGCGCGCGGAAACGCCCGGCAATTGGCGGCAGGTATGAAGTTTAAGTTGGTCGATTTTCCGGTGGCGGATCAAAACCGCGAATACGCGATCGTGTCTTCGAGCCTTCAGCTGCAGAACAATGGTTATGAGTCGGATGGAATTACCGATTGCGAGGAGGAATACCAGTGCGCCTTCCGGGTGCTTCCCGCCACGGCGGAAAACCAGTTCAGGCCGCCCCGGCTGACGCCTATGCCGATCGTTCAGGGGGTGCAGACCGCAATCGTGGTCGGCAAGAAAGGCGAAGAAATTTGGACAGACACATACGGACGGGTCAAGGTCCAGTTCCATTGGGATCGACTCGGCAAGAAAGATGAAAACAGTTCGTGCTGGGTGCGCGTCGCGCAGGTCTGGGCCGGTAAAGCATGGGGAGCGATGCACATCCCGCGCGTCGGTCAGGAGGTGATCGTGGATTTTTTGGAAGGCAACCCGGATCGGCCGATCATAACCGGACGGGTCTATAACGCCGAGCAAATGCCGCCCTATGTGCTTCCGGACAACCAAACCCAGAGCGGCATCAAATCCCGCAGCAGTAAGGAGGGGGGCGCGGATAATTTCAACGAAATCCGCTTCGAGGACAAGAAAGGCGAGGAAGAGCTTTACATCCATGCCGAGAAAGACTGCACCCGGATCGTCGAGAACAACGACGTGCAAAAGGTCGGCTTCGACAAGAAGGATCAGGGCAATCAGACGATAGACATTTACAACGACCGGACGGTGACCCTGGATCAGGGCAATGACAGCCTGACGGTAAAGACCGGCAATCGTACGGTCAGCATCAATACCGGCAATCACGAACTGACGGTCAAAACCGGCGATCGATCCGCCCGCATCGATACCGGCAATGACAATTTGACCGTAAAAACCGGCAACCGCGCGGTCAGCGTCGATACCGGCAATCATGACCTGACGGTCAAAACGGGCAATCACACGGTACAGGTCAATCTTGGTAGCATCGAGGAATCGGCGATGCAATCGATCGAGCTGACGGTCGGATCAAGCAGCGTCAAGATCGATCAGAGCGGCGTGACGATCAAAGGCCTGAATATCTCGATCGAGGGATCGCTGCAAACGGATGTGAAAGGCTTGAAAACGTCGGTCGATGGAAGCGCGATGCTGACAGTGAAGGGCGGCCTTGTGATGATCAATTGATGCTTGTCGCAGGTTAACTTGGATGAAAAATGCAGCGCTTTTTAGAATGGATCAAAAATGGGAGATGAATGAATGAACCGGTTCGGTTTTGTATCGATGGGTGTGCTCGCGTTGCTGCAGGCCTGTAGCAGTCCGCCGCCGGCGCCTCCGGCGGCCGCGCCCGAGCCGCCGACAATCGTGAATCTGAAAATCAGCAGCGCCGCGAATGTGAACGCGGATGCGGGCGGCGCCGGCGCGCCGGTGATGCTGCGGATTTATCAATTGCGGGAAACCAGCGCCTTTAATTCTGCCGACTTTTTTTCGCTGTTCGATAAGGATCAGGCGACATTGTCCGCCGAAATGGCGCGTAAGCAGGAATTGTTGATCAAGCCGAACGATCAGCAGAGCTTGTCGCTGCAGCTCGATCCCGACATCAAAACCTTGGGGGTCTTTGCCGCGTTCAGACAACTGGATACCGCGCAATGGCGCGCCACGCTGCCGGTGGCGGCCCATCAAACCCGCTCCGTGGCGATCAAATTGCAAGGCAATGAAGTGCGCATCGAGCCGGTTAAAAAAGAGCCGTAGGGAAATGGGCTTGTTGAAAATGTTGCAATGTTTGTATCATAAGCATTTTTAACGGTTGCCCCTTCTTCCCAATCAATGACCCGGCTGGCTATCCTCAACATTTCAATTGATTCATCGGCGGCTTCGATTTTGCCGGGGGCCTTTCAGCGGCGGGAGCGGCTATGACTTTGATCATTAAAGCGGTCAGTTACAAGGGTATGCCGCTGGCCGAGGAGATCAGCGCGCGTTTCGATGCGCAGGGCGGATCGATCGGCCGTTCGTCGGATAACCGTTTGGCGTTGCCGGACCCGGAGAAATATATCTCCCGCCGGCATGCCGAGATTCAATACGAAGGCGGGCAGTATTTCATTCAGGACAGCAGCGCCGCCGGCACCTACCTGGAACCGCAAGGCCAGTTGCTGCAACAAAGCCGGGCGGTTTTGGCGGACGGCGACAGGCTGCGCGTCGGCGAATATGAATTGCAGGTCTCGATCGTCGAGTCCGCGCCGGCGTTTTCGGAACCTTATGCCGCGCAGCCGGTTCGCCAGTTGGATCTCGCCGGCGGGGGGCCTCTGGACGGCCCGTTTGCTGCCCCGCAAAAGCCGGCGCCGGAGGCAGATAGGCAGAAAAGTTTCATCGAGCAGCCCGACTCCTCGATTTTTCATCAAATCTTTACGCCGCCGGCAGCGCAGCCCGCTGCGTCCGTTAAGGGCCGTGCGGCGGATGACCTGGACGTCGGCGATTTGCTGTCGACCCTGGATAATTTGCCCGGCTCTCTTGCCGCGCCGATAGCCGGTGCTCCGCCAACGGCGAGCCCGTCGCTGCCGCTCGATTTCCCCGAATTGCCGGCCGATTTTTTTGCCGAAGAGAGCCAGACGGCAGCCGATTCGGCGGCAGTATCAGACGCGCCGCACGCGGAGTCGGAGTTGCCGTTTTCTCCTTTCTCCGAGCCTGTGGAGTTGAAAGCGGAAACCGAGCCTGCTCCGCCCTTGCCGGCAAACTCCTTCGATCCGGCCGGCCCTGCTCGCCAGGCCGGCGTAGCAGCACAAATAACGCCGGCTGCCGTTACCGGCGCCATCAAGCCTGAGATTCCGGCGGCGCCTGCTGCAATGCCCGAAGCGGCGCCGGTTGAGGCGCCCCGGCGCCCGCCCGAGCCGCAGCCAAGCGTTCCTGCGGACAGCGAATTGATTCGCGCGTTTTTAGCCGGCGCGGGCATCGACGACCCGCAGTTTCTGCCCCCCGAACAGTGGCCTGAACTGCTGAGAACCTCGGGCGAGCTGTTGCGCAGCATGGTGGACGGGCTGATGTGCGTGCTGCGCGCGCGCGCGGAATTGAAAAGTCAGTTTCGCGTTTCGGTGACCACGATGCGTTCGGTCGACAATAATCCGCTGAAATTCACCCCGAATGTCGATGACGCGATCCAGCTGATCCTGGCGCCGACGCATCCCGGCTTCCTGACCCCGAAAGAAGCGGTGCGCGAAGGTTTTAGCGACATCATGAATCATCAAATGGCGATGACCGCCGGCATCCAGGCCGCACTGGCGGACGTCCTGCGCGGCTTCGATCCCGAATCGATCGAGAAAACGCAAGGCGAAGGTCTGCTATTTCAGAAAAAAGCCAAATGCTGGGAGCACTATACGATCCTGTATCCGAAGCTGAAGTCCGCCGCTCAGGAGGATTTTTTCGGCGATGCATTCGGCGATGCCTATGAGCAGCAGATGCAATTGCTGAGCCGCTCGTCAAAACGCTAACCATATCACCGCATTCCTGCCGGGAACCAAAAATATGTCTGAAAACAATAGGGTAGTCTGGTCCGAGGGCATGTTTCTCCGGCCCCAGCATTTCCAGCAGCATGACCGTTATTTCGAAAGCCTGTTGCATGGCTTGTCGCTCGCTGTACGCGCCTATTCCTGGGGCTTTGCGAGCCTGAAACTCGATCATGGCTGTCTGGCGATCGGCAAGGTCGGCCTCAGCGAGTGCAGCGGCGTGTTTCCGGACGGCACGCCGTTCAGTTTGCCGCAAGACGATGAACTGCCGATACCCCTGGATGTGCCGGAGAACGAAAAGGCCAGCGTCGTCTATCTGGCGTTGCCGCTGCGCCGGCCGGATTCGACCGAGGTCGACAGCGAGTCCTTTCCGGACAACATGGCGCGTTATCGTCTGACCGAGCGCCAAGTCCGCGACCATAACAGCGGCTCGGACGGCCGTTACGAGGTGCAGATCGGCGCGCTGAAGCCGCGCCTGATGTGCGAAAGCCAGGAGCGATCGGGTTATGTGTGCCTGGGTATCGCCAGGATCATTGAAGTGCGCGCCGATAAAACGGTGATCCTCGACAAGCAGTATATTCCGCCTGCCGTGCATTGCTCATCTGCAGGACTTTTGGGCGGCTTTGCCGGGGAGTTGCAGGGCCTCCTGCATACCCGCGGCGAAGCGTTGGCCGGCAGGGTGGCCGGTAGCAGCCAGGGCGGCGTCGCCGAAATCGCCGATTTCATGCTGCTGCAATTGATCAACCGTTACGAGCCGCTCCTGGCGCATCTGGCCAATGCCCAGGTGCTGCATCCGGAAGATTTTTTCCGCCTGTGCCTGCAAATGGCCGGCGAACTGGCGACCTTTTACCGGCCGAACAAACGGCCGATCGCCTTCCCCGACTATAAGCACGACGACCTGAAAGCCACTTTCATCCCGTTGATCGACGAATTGCGCAGCCTCCTGAGCATGGTGCTGGAACAGAACGCGGTGCAGTTGCCGCTCGCGGAAGCCCGGCCAGGCGTGTATGTCGCGAAACGACCGGAGCTGACGCTATTGGAAGGCGCGATCTTCGTGCTCGCGGCGAAGGCCCAGGTGTCTTCGGAGCTGATCCGCAGCCATTTTCCGCCGCAGGTCAAAATCGGGCCGGTCGAAGATATTCAGACGCTGGTGCGTTCGGCATTGCCCGGCATCGCGATCCAGGCCTTGCCGGTCGCGCCGCGGCAGATTCCTTACCATGCCGGTTATTCGTATTTCGAGCTGAACAAGCAAAGCGAGCTATGGGCGAAGATGGCGGCTTCCGGCGGCTTCGCGATCCATATCGGCGGCAGTTTTCCGGAACTGGAACTTGAGTTTTGGGCAATTAGAAAAGGTTGAACGGCATGAATCCAAACGATCCTTCAGGTCCCTTCGATGACGGCGACCGCACCATCATCCGGCCGATGCCGGGCGGAAGGCGGCCCGCGGCCGCGCCGCCGGCTGCGGAGGCTCAGCCGGCTGTTCCACCTCCGCCTCCGGCCTACCGGCCGGTTACTTCGGCCGAACTGCCCGCCGCCGAATTCAAGGAAAATCCTGTCGTCGCGGCCGCCTTGTCGCTGATTTCTCTGGCCGGGCGGCTCAGGCAAACCGCGATGTATCCGGCGGTCGATGCGCTGCGCCAGCGCGCGACCAGCGAAGTGACCCTGTTCGAAAACCGCCTCCTGCAAGCCGGCTTCGGCGCCGATCAGACCCGCATGGCCAGTTACGCGCTGTGCAGCTTTCTGGATGAAGCGATTCTGAATACGCCGTGGGGATCGCAGAGCAACTGGGGGCATCAGAGCCTCTTGATCTCCTTTCACCGGGAAGCCTGGGGCGGCGAGAAGTTTTTCGACATCGTCGCGGCGCTGGTCAAACAGCCGGCGCAAAACCTGGCGCTGATCGAACTGGCCTATCTTTTCATCAGCCTCGGCTTTGAAGGCAAATACCGGGTACTGACGAACGGCGCGAACGAGTTAGAAAAATACCGCGCCGAGCTGTATCAATTGATCCAGCGCGTGAAGGGCGACGGCGAACGCGAACTGTCGCCGCGCTGGCGCGGGCTGAAGGATGTGCGCAACGCGCTGGTGCGCTATGTGCCGCTCTGGGTGGTCGGCGCGGTGCTCGGCGTGTTGTTGCTCCTGGTCTACATCGGTTTCGTGCTGGCGCTGAATGCACGCTCGGACCAGGATTACAAGGAACTGTTCGCGCTCGCCAAACAGCCGGTCGAGATCGCGCGCGCGGCGCCGATCGTGAAGCCCGCCGACCCGGATCGGAAAGAGCGCTTCAAACGGGTGCTGGCGGCCGAAATCGCGAAGGACATGGTCGAGGTGGTCGACGACAGGCTGCTTCGAATCCGCAATTCCTTCGCCTCCGGCAGCGATCAGTTAAAGCCCGAGTTCATGCCGATGCTGAAAAAGATCGCCGACGAGTTCGCGGTGGGCAAGGACACTGTGCTGGTCATCGGTCATACCGACGACAAGCCGATCGTCTCGGCGCGGTTTCCATCGAATTGGCATTTGTCGACCTCCAGGGCGAAAAAAGTCAGCGAAATGTTGAACGATCTGGCGACGCAGAGCGGCAAGATCCGCTTTGAAGGCCGGGCCGAGGGCGAGCCGTTGGCGCCCAACGACACGCCGGAACACCGGGCGATCAATCGCCGCGTCGATTTACAGATTCAGTGAGAGCACAGATGGGAAAGCTCAAGGCATTTTTTACGAATAAGTGGGTGATTCAGTTTTTGGGTCTGGCGGCGCTGAGCTGCCTGATCTGGCTGGCGGGACCCTTGATCGCGATCGCCGGCAGCGTGCCGCTGGAATCGGTGCTCGCCAGAATCTTGGTGATTGTCGCCTTGTTCGTGATCTGGATCATTTATCGGCTGGTCATGCAGCTGCGTGCCGGCAGCGCCGAAAAACAACTGGTCGAGCAACTGGTGGCGGCCGATGCGGACCATGTCCAGGCCGCCTCGACCGACGAGGTCGACACGCTGCGCAAGGGTTTCGAAGAAGCGTTCGCGGTGTTGAAGCAATCGCGCAAGGACGGCAAGTCCGGCGGCCAGTTCGTCTATCAGCTGCCCTGGTATGCGATCATCGGCGCGCCGGGATCCGGCAAAACCACCGCGCTGGTCAATTCCGGCCTGCATTTTCCGTTGGCCGAAACACTCGGCAAACACGCGATCAAGGGCGTCAGCGGGACGCGCAATTGCGACTGGTGGTTCGCCGACAATGCGGTGTTTCTGGATACCGCCGGCCGCTATACCACGCAGGAAAGCCACAAGGCGGTCGATGCGGCCGGCTGGGTTGGCTTTCTGTCGCTGATCAAAAAATACCGGCCGCGTCGGCCGTTGAACGGGGTGATTGTAGCGACCAGCCTGTCGGATTTGCTGCAACAGTCCGAGCAGGAGCGCCTCTTGCACGCGAAGGCCGTGCGCGCCCGGATTCATGAGCTGTATCAACAGCTCGGCGTGCGCCTGCCGGTCTATATGATGTTCACGAAGGCCGACCTGGTGGCCGGCTTCAACGATTTTTTCGCCGATCTGACCCAGGAGCAGCGCGCGCAGGTATGGGGCGAAACCTTTGCCGCCGACACCCTGAGCGGCGAGCCGGATTTGCCGGCGCGTTTCGGGGATGCCTATGAAGAATTGCTGCAGCGTTTGCAGAGCCGGACGATCGGGCGCATTCAGGACGAACGCGACGTGCGCCGGCGCGCGAGTATCCTGGATTTTCCGCAGCAGATGGCGCTGGCGAAACCTGCGATGGTCGACTACCTGCAGACGACTTTCGCGGCGAACCGTTACGAACAGCCGGTGCTGCTGCGCGGCGTGTACTTCACCAGCGGCACCCAGGAAGGCACGCCGATCGACAGGATGCTCGGCATTCTGGCCGGCGCCTTTCACCTGGACCGGCAGGCGGCTCCGATGTACAGCGGACAAGGCAAGAGCTACTTTCTGACGCGTTTGTTGCAGGAGGTGCTGTTTCCGGAAGCGGAACTGGCAGGCACCGATCCGAAGCTCGAAAAACGCACGCGCTGGCTGCAGCTCGGCGCCTACATCGGCGCGGGCCTGGTCTTTCTGGCCGTGATCTCGCTGTGGACGGTCAGCTATTTCAATAACCGCTCGGCGCTCGAAAAGGTCGAGGAACAGATCGCCCAGTACCGCTCGCTGAAGCTGAACGCGAGCGACAGCCAGGATAATTTCCGGGTGCTGTTGCCGCGCCTGAAAATTCTGCTGGGGGTCGCGGAAGTCTACCAGGACGGCGGCCTGATGATGGGATTCGGCCTGTCGCAGGGCGACAAGATCGAGGCGGCTGCCCACCATACCTACGATGCGATGCTGCGCGAGTATTTCCTGCCGGCGATCATGCAGCGTCTGAAGGAAAGGATGCAGGGCGCGGAAGGCAACAAGCTCGACGTGCTGTATCAGTTGTTGAAGGTCTATCTGATGTTCAACCAGACCGAGCGGCTGGCGCCGGAAACCGCGATGACCTGGATCCGCGCGGACTGGGACCAGCACTATGCCGGCGATCCGGAGGCCGTCGCCCAGTTGGTCCGCCATCTGGACAACTTGCTCAAACTGGAACTCGACCCGGCGCCGATCGACGACGTGTTCGTGAACTCGGTGCGCGGAAAACTGACGCAGGTGCCGTTGATCGGCCAGATCTACTCCCGCTTCAAGTCCGAAGCGGTGACCGAACAGGGGCACGATTTTGAGTTGGGCAAGGCTCTGGGCGCGGACGGCGCGCGCGTGTTCGCGTTGGCGGACGGCAAGGATTTTTCCTCCTATGCGATCCCCGCGGTGTTCACCGGCTACGGCTACAAGGAATTGTTTTTGACCCAAAGCCGCGACTTCGTGAAGGACGCGGTCGAGCAAAATTGGGTCTTGGGCAGCCAGACCCGACTCGACATCGCGGAAATCGAAAAGCTGCATGGCGAATTGAAGAAGCTCTATATCGACGAATACAAGACGGTATGGTCGGACCTGTTGGCCAAGCTGAGGCTGCAGCCCGCGCTGACGACAAGCCAGACCGCGCAAATGCTCGACATCTTGTCCCGGCCCGACGGCCCCTTGCGCAAATTGTTGGACGGCATCGATCAGAATACCTCGTTCAGCCGGCTCAGCAAGGAGGCTAGCGATTCGATCGCGAAAGCCGTCGGCAATGCGTTGAAGTCGCCGGACGCGAAGACCTCGCAATTGCTCGCGATGGCCAAAAACGCGGCCGGTCTCGACAGCGGCCCTGACCCTGCGATCGCGGCGGAGGTGCAGTTCGAGCCTTTGAGCGCTCTGGTGCGCGGCGGGCCGGACAAGCCGGTCGCGCTGGACCCAGTCCTGCAGCAGCTGAAGGGTCTGCGCGATTATTTTTTGCAGTTGAGCAGCGCGAACACCGGCGGCCAGGCCCTGCAGAATCAGGCGAACCTGTTCAGCGGCGGCGGCGCGGATGTGCTGAAGCAGGCGCAACTCGAATTTGCCCGCCTGCCGGAGCCGTTGAAAGGCTGGCTGCAAATCGTCGTGAACAGCGGCGGCCAGAAACTGTCCTCGGCCGCCAAAGGGCAGTTGAGCGAGATGGTCAAGACCGCCGTTGCATCGCCTTGCAAGATGGCCTTGACCGGCCGCTACCCGTTCAATGCGGGCACGAATCAGGACGTCCTGCTGGCCGATTTCGCGAAGATCTTCGCGCCGTCCGGCCTGATGGACCAGTTTTTTCAAACCAACCTGAAACCTTTCGTCGATACCAGCAAGCCGGTCTGGTCCGAAATGGCGGCCGAAAAGCCGCTGGGGCTCTCGCAGGAATCGATCCGGCGCTTCCAGTTGGCGGCGAAAATACGCGACGCCTTTTTCGCGGCAGGCGCCTCGCCGCAGGTGCAATTCGAATTGAAACCGCAGGCGCTGGACCCGAAGGTCGGCACCTTCCGCCTGCAGATCGAAGGCCAGGAAGCGGTCTACCGGCACGGCCCGGAACAGGCAGTCAGCCTGAAGTGGCCGGGACCGACCCCGAGCCAGGGCGTGCGCATCGTGTTTGAAACCCTTGACGGGCGCCAGGTCAGCCGCAGCAAGGAAGGAACCTGGGCTTTTTTTCGTCTGCTCGACGAAGCCACGATCGAGCCGACCGCCGCGCCGGAAAAATTCAATCTGACCTTTCAACTGGAAGGCATGAGCGCGCGTTATGAATTGCGCGCGGCCAGCGTGATGAATCCGTTCAATCTCAGGGAACTGAAAGGTTTCCGCTGTCCGGAAGGCCTGTGAGCCATCCCGAATCCGCGCCGGGTTTTTACGGCAAGATTCCGAGCCACGGCGACTTTCTGTCTCGGCGTTTGCCGCGGCAGTTCATCGAACCCTGGGATCAATGGCTGCAGGCCGGTTTGCTGGCAAGCCGCGAGCAATTGGGACAGGCCTGGCTCGAGACTTTCCTGTACAGCCCGATTTGGCAGTTCGCCCTGGCGCCAGGCCAATGCGGGCCTGATGCCTGGGCCGGAGTGATGATGCCGAGCGTCGATCGGGTCGGGCGTTATTTTCCGTTGACGCTGGCCGCGAAAGTGACCCATTGGCCGTTGACTGACTTGTTCGA
>Ga0208509_1000833_pt1 | contig 10374 bp, 9 predicted proteins | sample LakWasMeta7_HOW4_2_FD_183857 | JGI IMG/M metagenome (GOLD analysis project Ga0208509, IMG submission 183857) | Freshwater sediment methanotrophic microbial communities from Lake Washington under simulated oxygen tension - Sediment Metagenome... | ecosystem: Environmental > Aquatic > Freshwater >...
AACCAGAACCTTGCTGATGCGCCCGGCCTTAAAGCAAAAAATTGTTGCCGCACACCAGCAGCGTCAACGCGAACTAACGCATAGCTTTCGGGCCTTTGGCATGGAGCCGTTGTTTATCCAAGATACTTACAGCAGCCAACAAATCAATCAATATTTCCGGCAGAGGGCAGCATGAGATTTTGGCTTTTGATACTGCTGCTATTAGCCGGATGTTCCGGATCGGTCACCGAACCAGTGAGTTATTTTGCGGTGGAAACACCGCGCCCGTTCGGCTATGTGATTGGCGATGAAATTGCCCAGCGCATCGTGATTGAAACCCGGCCGGGTATTACCTTGCAAACCTCGAGCCTACCCGCACGAGGCCAAATCAACCGCTGGTTAAATCTGACCCAAATCAATGTTGAGCAACAAGGCGAGCAAACGTTCATCAATCTGCGCTATCAAATCTTTTATGCACCGCTGGAAGTCAAAATGCTCAGCTTGCCGGGTTTTACACTGCAGTTTGCGCAGGGCGATAACCTCTTGATCAAGGATGTGCCGGATTGGCCGTTTACCGTTGCGCCGTTGCGGGAACTGGCGGTGCGCAAGAACGAGCAGCATGAATATATGCGCCCGGATGTCAGGCCGCCGTTATTGTCTGACGGCGCCGCGCAAATGGGTTTGTGGAGCAGCTTTTCGGTGAGCGTTTTGCTCGGCGCGTATCTGGCTTATTTGTATGGATACTTTCCGCAATCGCGCCGCAGAGTTTTCAAACAAGCTCTAAAACAGTTAGCAAAGTTAAGTGAGGGCGACATGGCGCAAGCACTAACGATTGCCCATAAAGCCTTCAACAAGCTTAATCGCCAGCCGCTGTTTCAGCATCAATTGGCCGATTTTTACCACCAACATTCTGATTATCAGCGTATTAACCAGCCGTTAGAGTGGTTTTTTGCTTATTCCTATCGCTATTTCTTTTCGGGCAAACAGGCAGTGACACCTCAGCATTTGGAAAAAATCCGCGAGCTGTTAGAGCAGTGCCGCAAGATCGAACGGGGGGCGCTATGAATTTGGCGGTTGAAACGCCGTGGTTATTGGCTGGATTGTTACTTGTGATGCTGCCGTTGTTCAGCAGCGGCATGGCGGTCAATCCCAGTCCCTGGCTGGCGATATTGCCGCCGGATCCGCTGTCAACCTTTGCGACATGGAGTTTGCGGGTGCTGGCAATGCTGACCATCGCGGCAATTGTACTGGGCTTGGCAGGTCTGTATCGCAGCGAACAAAGCATCGAACGCATCGGCCACGGCGCGCATATCGTGTTATTGCTGGATCGAAGCAGCAGTATGGATAACAGTTTTGCCGGACAAACTCCCGATGGTAAAAACGAATCGAAATCTGCCGCTGCTAGGCGTCTGTTAAGTGAATTTGTTGCCGACCGCAAAAACGATTTATTTGCGGTCGCGGCCTACAGCACTGCGCCATTATTCGTGATGCCGCTGACTGAAAATAAGCAGGCGATACAGGCAGCCATTGCCGCGACATCGACTCCGGCGCTGGCGTATACCCATGTCAGCAAAGGTTTGAGCATGGCCTTATCGTTTTTCGACCAGCAACCACTGACCGGCTCGCGCATTATTGTGCTGGTGTCCGACGGCGCGGCGGCGATTGACCGGGATAGTGAGCAAAAGCTGCGCGTCTGGGTAAAACAAAAACAAGTGCGGCTGTATTGGCTGTTTTTACGCACCGCCAACAGCCCCGGCATTCATTCGGTTGCCGAAGATCCGCGGGATGACAATGCGCAGGCGATGCCTGAACGTTATCTGCACCAATTTTTTTCCAGCCTAGGGGTGCCTTATCAAGCTTACGAGGCAGAAAGCCCGGACGCCTTGCAGCGAGCCATCGCCGACATCAATCATCTGGAAAACCTGCCCCTGCATTACCTGGAACGTATTCCTAAACAGGATTTGTCTAATCAATGCTACGGTCTGGCGATGGGCTTGTTGGCTCTGCTACTGACCGTTAAGTTTTTCGAGATCAGGGTATGAGTTTTAAAACGATACAGCACAGTCTTATTTGGACCGCTTTAGCTTTAAGCATCGGCGCGTTGTTGTTTAACACCGGTGCGCTGCTGAGTGTTCATAGCGACAATGAACTGATTGCACAGCTGGTTTCCGGCAAGGATGTCGATGTCAGCAAAGTCATCAGCGGCAAGCCCGAATTACGGCTGGCGCGGGCGTTGTATCTCAAGCAAAAACACCGCTATGACGAAGCCTTGTCGACCTTGAGCCTGATAATGGAGCAGGGCGATCAAGCTTTCAGGGCCAAGGTGCGCTACAACTTGGGTAATCTCTACCTGGAACAAGCCATGAACCATGTCGAGACGATGAAGATGAACGAAGCACTGCCGCTGGTGGATTTGGCCAAGCAGGCCTACCGGCAGGCGTTGGCGCTGGATAGCCGGGACTGGGACAGCAAATATAACCTGGAAGTGGCGATGCGCTTGTTGCCGGAAATGGACCGTATCAACAGCGGTAATGAAGAAGACCAAAAGAAACAGGCCACGCAGCTGTGGACGACAGTGCCGGGATTTCCTCGGGGTTTGCCGTAGCTATGAAGCTGAAAATAAAATTATTGAACATGTTGACTCCATTCATGGTTCGACAAGCTCACCACGAACGGAGTCAACAACTAACCGTTCGTCCTGAGCTTGTCGAAGGGCGTAAGTATAAATTTCTAAAAGACTACCGCAGCATCGCCCTGATACTGGCATTAGCGGCGATGACGGTCTTGTTCATGTATCCCAGTCGTGAGCAAAAAAGCCCGGTCTACAACCTGACCTTCATCATCGACATTACCCGCAGCATGAATGCCACCGATTATCAGCAGGATGATCAGGCAGTGAGCCGCCTGGAAACGGTTAAACAAAGCTTGCGTCAGCTGTTGAGCAAGTTGCCTTGTCAGTCTAAAGTGGGCTTGGGGCTTTTTACTGAAAGGCGTTCGACTTTACTGTTTGAGCCACTGGAGGTTTGTTCTGCTTTTGGCGAAATCGACAGTGCCATTAATGCCATTGATTGGCGGATGGCCTGGGCGGCGGACAGTAATATCAGCAAAGGCTTGTTCAATACACTGGAGATGCTGCAAAAAAATAACAGCGCGGTGATTTTTATTACCGATGGCCAGGAAGCGCCACCCATCAATCCCAAATACCAGCCGGATTTTTCAAGTATTGTCGGTAAAGTGAAAGGCATGATTGTCGGTGCAGGCGGTCTGCAAGCCGTGCCCATTCCCAAGTTCGACACCGACGGCAAGCAAACCGGTTTTTATACTGCTGAAGATGTCCCGCACCGGACGTCATTCGGCGAGTCAAATCTTGATCCCGCTTCCATTGAAGGCTACAACGCGCGCAATGCACCCTTCGGTAGTGCTGCGACTTCCGGCAACGAACATTTGACGGCGTTGCAGGAACCTTATCTGCAACAATTAGCCGCACAGTCCGGTCTTGCATACACACGCTTGAGCGATACCGAAAATCTCTATCAAGCAATACAAAACTCCCAGCTTGCCAGGAGCCAGGTTACCCAGGTCGATATTCGCTGGCGCATGGCCTCGTTAGCTTTGCTGCTGCTGGCTGCTGTCTATTCTCCAGTGTCCCTTTTTGTTAACCGCCGACAACCTTTGAGTCAATAACTGCTATGACCAAGTACCTACAATCCAATCATTATTTGTTTACTGCTTATATTGCTTTATCAGTCATTGGCGTGGGCATTAGCGCAAGTTCGCCGGGTGCCAGTCATTATTACTGGCTATTGTTGGTGCTGGTGTTCGGTGCCGGCGCGGTTGCCAGACAGTATTACCAGCTGGAAAACGATGCTGCCGAGCAAAAATCACAAGTCATCAATACCGGTTTGCATTGGCTGGGCGGTTTAGTCGCGGCCATTATCGTTAATGTTTTCTTAAGTTCTGGCCGCATCTTTGTTGAAGAAACCGGCCTGATTACGCAGTTGGTATTGGCGTTAACGATCTATTCGGATGGCCTTAAAACCGGCTGGCGTAATAGTGCCAATGGTGTGTTTCTCGCTTTGGCAGCCGTTAGCGCTGCTTATTTTGATAGCTATGCCTGGCAGTTAATCGTGGTGGCCAGCGTGTGTGTTGCTTACAGTTTTTATAAAAAGGATTGATGTTATGAAAATGATTTTCTTGTTGCTGAGCTTTTTGCTATCAACAAATAGCCTTGCCGAAGAAAAAACCGTTATCCGCATCGGCGTTCAGGCGGGCGGTACGGTGGAGTGGGAGCTGCCGGTGTTGCAGGAGGCGTTAAAAGCCAAGTCGGCAGATTTTGAGCTGGAAATTAAGCACGTTGCCAATGTTGAAGCCGGGAAGGCTGCGTTACAGTCCGGGGCGGTGGATATTATTGTTTCCGACTGGATCTGGGTGTCCGGGCAGCGGGAAAAAGGCGTTGATCTTACCTTTTATCCCTATGCGGATACGTCCGGCGCTCTGGTGGTGCCTAGCGACAGCGGTATTCATTCATTGTCTGATCTAAAAGGTAAACGCTTGGGTATTGCAGGCGGTGAGCTGGATAAAAACTGGCTGTTACTGCAAGCATTGGCGAGTCAGCAACAGGAGATTGAAATTGATTCAACTGTTGAAAAAGTCTTCAGCACGCCGCCGCTGATTAACGAACAAATCAAACAAGGTCGTATCGATGCAGCGCTTACCTATTGGCATTTTGCTGCCCGGCTGGAGGCCGACGGTTATCGAACCATCATTGACGGCCGCAGCATTTTACAAGGTTTGGGTATTCAGGAAGCGGTTGCCAATTTAGGTTATGTTTTCAAGCAAAGTTGGGCTGATCAACATAGTCAGTCGCTCAAGCAGTTTTTTGATGCCGGCAAACAAGCTCGGCAGACTCTTTGCAGCGCCGATGCCGCTTGGCAAAAAATCATTCCTTTAACCAAGATTGACGATGAACTTACCCAAAAACACCTACGCCAAAGCTATTGCGCTGGCAATATCGATCAATGGGGCGAGGCGGAGCAAAAAGCAGCGGAAAAGGTCTATGTGCTGTTGCATAAGCAAAGCAAACAGGCATTGACTGGCAAGTCGGAACAGTTGCAAAAAGGCACTTTTTGGAAATTTAATTAACTAATTACGGAGGCCACGCTTTTAGGTGATCAACCCAATCTATAAGTTGGGCCGACACTAAATTCCTGCAGCAAACGCATCCAATTAAAAGTGTACGGCTTCAACAATAACGTTATCGAATACTTTGCGGAAAAAAACCTCAATCTGTTCTGAGATTCCTTTTTGCGTAAATCCATGAGCAACGGAAATAACATCACAAATATCATCGCCGCGATCATTAATATTGTTTTCTGCGATGCCTTGATAAGCGTCTTCAATTTCCTTTTCAACGTTCAAGAAATCGTCCCTATCTTTGCTCCTGCTAGACAGCAATATATAAGGTCCATTTGGATGTCGAAAAACATGGATAGCTTTGTATGACTTTCCGGCCTTGCTGGTAAATGAAATCCACACGGCGTTCACGTTCTCATCCGCGCGCTTGCTTGATGCTAACCATTCAGGGCTAACGTCTTTAAAGCTGGGATGTTCCTCATCGTATTGTTTGAAATGTTCTTTAGATAGCGCGCTCTTCTTTTCAAAGTATTGTTTCAAATCGCTTGAATAGTCATCTTTTTTTGACGCACTACCGACATAAAGCAGTTCGTAAGGGGAAAAATCTTCTAAAAGTTTGTTGTTTGCTACGGCTTTACCTTCGCTAACGACAAAGTTGTTGATGATTAGCCCTTGGGTCAATTCAATAATAAAATCGCTTTTATCAGGAAACACTCTATTGTCGACGGAATAATATTGATACCAAAACCGAACATCCACTTGGTAACCAGGAAGAACCTTGTCAAGCATGATGCGTTTTTTGGCATGATCGTATTCTGCGTGATGTACCTGCTGCGGATCATCGTTAATAGCAAAATCATACAATGCGCCAAATAAATCGAACTCCACGGTCACATTTTGTGCGTCGCGTTTTCCAATATTCTTAATACGTAGAACAGCAAAACGATTGGGGAATTGTTGCCTAATTTGTTCACGTTGCGCCTCGACTGTTATAAATGCCGTTGCTGCCTCTGCGCCTATTATTTCAGTCAATGCTGCTGGTTCTCTGCCTAATTGATTGTTAAAAAGAGCGCGAAGTTTGGCAATCAATTCGAGTTGAGTGCGTTCGTCTGAAATATAGTTCCCGCCAAGTATTTGAATGGTATTGTCGCCTAATCCAGCGAGGGTATTTGAAATAGGATAGGTATCGAGAAATGCTTTGTATTGTGAAAAAAGCGCCTGTCTGTCATGAGCCACTCTCAGCGGCCAAAGGCTAGGATGGTCACTTTCTCGAGAGTAATAAGGAAATCCTGGATATATCTCCAGTTGATCCATTATTTTAGCCATGCCATCTTGTTCGACGGGATCAAACATTTTTGCAATAGCTAAGGCGTACTCTATTTTGGGAACAGGTTCGAAGAATGACGGAGGGAGTACTTTGGACAAAATATAAGCGAGAACTGACAGAACAACGGAGGTAATCGCAAGAAAAAAAGTGTAATTTATAATTTTAGAAAGGATGCTAAAAGAAGCCTCTACGCCAAGTGGTGAAATGATTCCCAGGCGCAGAATGCCTAAATATATAAAATAAAACACGATAACAATGAGTCCGACAACGCCTAAATAGACGCGGGACTTTATTAGCAAAGAAAGGAACGATCTGCTGCCCATAACCAAAGATCTCCCAAGTTAGATTATATTTTTAACGTTTTTGTTTATTGCTACGGATTGATAAAAAATAGCCCAGGCCACCCAAGATGACAGAGAAGATCGCTAAAACAAATAAATAGAAAAAAACATTACCCAGTAACACAAAGGTTTCGTTTTCCCCGATTCGGGTGAAAACATCCATTTCAAGAATTTGTTTGTAGATTCCATACAATACCAAAACAACGAGCCCTGCTAACGCAAGAGGTGTGCGCAAACGCTCAATAAGCTGATTTATCTTCGCTACCCATTCCATAAATTGCCCTCGCAAAATTTTTATGTTTTTTACTGCAGATTATTAACAGATGTTACGCAAACCAAAAGAAATGACCTTTATCGACACTCAACGATCGCTGGTGTCGCTATCGCGACAGTTTATTTTAATATCGGTTCTCGCACCGACAGGCGAGATACTTTCTTTTGCTTCGCCAAAAGAAAGTATCCAAAGAAAAGGCGACCCGGATTCCGCCTTAATCCTGCGCTTCTCGCTTTTGGCGAGGGTTTTCGAAGGGCCATCCCTGGCCCTGCGAAAACGAGCGGCCTATTTCACCAAAAGCTGCGATGCTCGGGGCGGAATAACGGGAGAAAAACCGCTCTGCGTAACATCAGTTATTAATATCTCGCAAATTAAGGTAGATAACAAAGCATTTGATCGGCTATGCATTCTTCGGAGTGAGTTTGGGTACAAGCTAAATTGAAAACGCTATTGATTATAGGGTTTAGCTTCAGAAAATATTTTTTAGTAACGTTGACAATGATGAATGTAAGCGCCCCGGATATTATCCGGTACCGATGTATTAGTTCTTCTATACGATTGTTTGGCTAGGTAGGCAGTTTTTCCACGGTGTCTTTTAATCCATGCTGCTGTTAACCTTAATTGTCGTAATGCAATGGACAGATCCTGCATACACAATTGATGCTTAGACTGTCAGCAATTCCCCTAGCAACAAGTTCCTGCCTAAGTTAATATCCTCGCTGTTTAAGTTTCAATTACGCTGCAAATTGAGCAAGGCTAGCCGCATCATATTAATGATGTTCTTAACTCCAAACTACGTCAGCGTTTAATTTGATATTGACGTACTGTCTTTTTTCACCTGCTAAATCAAAAAGTTAAATGAATAAACCCAAAAAAGTCGCAATTCTTACCGCGGGCGGTTTGGCGCCTTGCCTTAATTCAGCTATCGGTAGTCTCATCGAGCGTTACACAGAAATCGATCCCAGCATTGAAATCATCTGCTATCGCAGTGGTTACAAGGGCTTGTTGTTGGGCGATTTTTATACGGTGACGCCGGCAATACGAGAAAAAGCCGGTTTATTGCACCGTTTTGGCGGCTCAGTGATTGGTAATAGCCGGGTAAAACTGACTAATGTTAAAGATTGCATCAAACGTGGTCTGGTTAAGGAAGATCAGGACCCGCAGCAAGTGGCGGCCGAGCAGTTGATTAAAGACGGCGTCGATGTGTTGCACACTATTGGCGGCGACGATACTAATATTGCAGCGGCTGATTTGGCGGCGTATTTGGCAGCCAATAATTACGGGCTGACGGTGATCGGTTTGCCCAAAACCGTCGACAACGATGTCATTCCAGTTAAGCAAACGTTGGGTGCCTGGACTGCAGCCGAGCAAGGTGCACGCTATTTTCAAAACGTGGTGGCGGAAAATAATTCCAACCCGCGCATGTTGATTGTCCATGAAGTGATGGGCCGTAGTTGCGGCTGGTTGACAGCGGCCACGGCGCTTGATTATCGCAAGTTATTGGAGAGCAGTGAATGGCTGCCGGAGTTGGGATTGGACAAGGCTGCGTTTGATATTCATGGCGTGTTTATCCCGGAAATGGCAATTGATATTGCTGCTGAAGCCGAGCGTCTGCGTGCGGTGATGGATAACGTTGATTGCGTGAATATTTTCGTCTCCGAAGGTGCCGGTGTGGCAGAGATTGTGGCGCAAATGCAGGCGAAGGGCGAAGACGTGCCGCGCGATGCGTTTGGGCATGTCAAACTGGATGCGGTCAATCCCGGCAAGTGGTTCGGCGAGCAGTTTGCGCAAATGATTGGCGCAGAAAAAACCTTGGTGCAAAAATCCGGCTATTTCGCCAGAGCGGCGGCGGCGAATGTTGAGGATATTCGCTTGATTAAATCCTGTGCGGATTTAGCTGTGGAATGTGCGTTGCGCGGAGAGTCCGGATTGATCGGCCATGATGAAGAACGCGGCAACGTGTTACGGGCGATCGAGTTTCCGCGTATTAAAGGCGGTAAGCCGTTTGATGTTGATGTCAGATGGTTTGAGGAATTATTGGCTGACATCGGTCAAGTTAAGGGGGGCAGGGTTGATACAAGCCATTAACTAAGCGATGGCAGTTGAGCGTATTTAATTTTAGGAGGGGAAAGTGATGGCTGATAATAATGAAAAACAAAAAATAGTCATCGTTGGCGGTGGAGCAGGAGGCTTGGAGCTGGCGATAAGTTTGGGTAATAAATTAGCTAATAAAGGCTTGGCGGAAGTCACATTGCTGGACGCCTCGTCGACACATATCTGGAAGCCGTTGTTGCATGAAGTGGCGGCGGGCACCCTGGATGAGGCTGAAGAAATAGAATATCTGGCGATGGCGCATCGCAATCATTTCCGCTTCCGCTTGGGCAAAATGGAAGGCCTGAACAGGCAGACCAAAGAAATTTATGTCAGCCCCACCGTGAACGATCAAGGCGAAGTACTGATTCCTAAACGCACTTTCAGTTACGACACCTTAGTCATATCGGTAGGTAGCGTCAGCAATACCTTTGGCATTAAAGGCGTCGATGAGCATTGCATGTTTCTGGACACCACGTCGCAGGCATTTAAGTTTCAAAAGCAATTGGTGGAGTCTTACATTAAGACCCATGTCGGCGTTGATGCGACAAGAGATAAGCCTTTGTCTATCGCTATTGTCGGTGCTGGTGCTACCGGCGTTGAGTTATCCGCACAATTGCATGAAGTGACTGATATGTTGGCGGTGTTCGGCCTGGAAGGCTCAAGTAAAGTTAAAATCACTATCATTGAAGCCGCCACGCAATTATTGCCGGCCTTGCCGCCGCGCTTGGCAATTGCTACCCAGCAGCAGCTTATTAAGTTGGGTATCGATCTTAAATTGGGTCGACGTGTGACTGAAGTGACCAAAGAAGGCATTTTGACCAATGGCGACGAAATGCTTGAAGCCGATCTTAAAGTCTGGGCGGCTGGTATTAAAGCGCCGGATTGGTTGAAAGAGCTGGACGGCTTAGAAACCAACCACCTAAATCAATTGGTTGTTGATAACACCTTAAAAACCAGTGACGACGACATATTTGCGTTGGGTGATTGCGCGGCCTGTGCGTGGACGGGGCATTCTGAAAACGTTCCTCCCAGAGCGCAAGCTGCACATCAACAAGCATCGACCTTGGCCAAATCGATTGTCAATCGTTTGCACGGTGGTAAATTAGTCGGGTATGTGTATAAAGATTACGGCTCGTTGGTGTCGCTGGGTAAATACACCACCGTCGGTAACCTGATGGGCAATTTAATGGGCACGGTAAGTGTCGGCGGTTTTATTGCCCGCGTGG
>Ga0208509_1000837_pt1 | contig 10355 bp, 11 predicted proteins | sample LakWasMeta7_HOW4_2_FD_183857 | JGI IMG/M metagenome (GOLD analysis project Ga0208509, IMG submission 183857) | Freshwater sediment methanotrophic microbial communities from Lake Washington under simulated oxygen tension - Sediment Metagenome... | ecosystem: Environmental > Aquatic > Freshwater >...
AAAAAAGCGGGTACTACACTGTTCTCTGGTTAACGGATCAACGAGCTTGCATAGACACCCTGTTGCTTTAAGCCTCCAGGCTCATCTGCGAATTGGAAAATTCTAAAAAAGTGTCCGTAGTCGGCGGCACAGAGTGCGCGCAATGACACGATAGACGTGTTCCGTGGCCTGTACGATGGCAGCTCAGAGCGCCCATCCAAAGCGAGCGTGTTGGCGCCAATACGGTGGGGTCTGCAGTAGACTTGGTGACAATGGCTATAGCGTTGGTATTCTTGCTGGTTCTGCCCGCTCCAAACGCAGAGCCTGTTTCAACTAGAGTGAGAGTGCAAGCCTCGGGCCCAGTCCCGGATGACGCCGACTTGCCGGCTTCGCGGTCAACATAAAAACGTTATCCCCATTTCTAGTGGGAGAGGCTGTGCATAAGCTGTGCCTTTCTTGCTTTAATCGCACGCCTGGATTGGGTTTGGGCCGCACTGCACAAAAGAGAGGCATTACTTCGGTCAATGAACTGAATGTGCGTGTTCACAACACGCCATTTGTCATGGGCCCCAATATACGCTCTGCATGGTCCAAGTAATGCTCTGGCATGGGCTGCCACTGCTCGGTGTCGGGATGTGCCTGCCAGCTGCTGAATTCCGAGTGCGTCACGCTAGGTTTGAGGCCCCTATTGAACAGCGTCAAGGCCGTTGCCCATTTGAGACCAGATGCCCTCAATAGCAGATGCAGTCGGTCGTTGTTGGGGTGGTTCATGTGCAGCGCAAGGCGGTCTCGAATGCAGTTTACCTGTGTGGGCTCGTGCATTCAACAGCGCGCGCCGTGGGCGCCGAAGTCTACTGGATCCGCTTGCATGGAATTTTCCCAGTCGTCATGGCGCGCTGCTCTTTAGCCGTTCGGACCCGCACGTTACATTGCTAGAGGCGGGATCACGCATGTCTTTTCATCCGATTGAATCGGTGCTTGCAGTAGGTAGGCGGGCTCGTCGCCAGCTCCAAAAGTCCCTGCATCACCCGCGCACCTCCCGCCGTCTCATGGCCTGAATGGCGCGTACTTTCCGGGACAGCTCCTGCGTCGAATAGATCGAAGTGGTATCCAACGAAGCATGCCCCGCCAGCTCCCCAGCGATTTCAATCGGCATCCCGTCCACCAGCGCCTGGCGCACAAAGGTGTGCCGCATCCAGTGCGTGCTGGCAAGCTCAAATCGCCGCGCATCCAAGCCTGCGCTCGCCGCTGACTTGGCCATTCGTTTAAAAAAGACCTTGAGCACCGAATAGATACCGCCGGCCGACAACGCGCTCCCAGCCTCTTGGGTTTTCGCCGACAAACATGGCTCTCCTTCGTCTCCGCGTATCCACTGAGGAACGGATGCCCGCAACGTGCGTATCAATGGCAGATTACCCTGGTCGGTACAGAGGCGGTCCTCTTCCACGAACGCCCCGCCATGCAACGCCAGCAACTTAACAATGTCCGGATTCAACGGTACTTCCCGCGTCTTGTTGCGCTTACCCATGACGGTCAGAATCCAGGTCTCGGGCAAGTCCGGTAACGCTTCCACGCGCATGTCCTTGTGGCGTGACTTGGCCAGTTCTTCCAGACGAATGCCCGACGTCACCAGCAGCTCCAATATGCATTTCAGGCGCAAGCGCTCAGGTCCCACAGGCAACGCGTCCAGACCGGTCAGTACATGACTCCATTCCGCCTCGGTAAAGGATCGCCGGATGTCCAGTTTGGAGGGTGGCAGATCAAAGCTTTTCATGAGTGAACGCATGGGATTGGCTACCAAGTAACCCGCATCCACCAGTCCGGTGTACATGGTCTGCAAGATAACCAGTGCCTGCTTTTGCGATGCCGCACTGGGTTGTTTGCGAAACGCCCGCCAGCCCGGATCGGTTCTGAGTTGGGGTGCCTCCTGGATCCAGCTCGCAGGCACCGCCCGCAGAAAAGATCGGTATTGCTGACAGTCAACCGCATTCACACTAGACAGTGGCTTTTTGAGTTCCTGGACGCACCACAACAGGAAACGTTCAATCTCCTTGCGGTAGCTGCGCTGGGTGGATGGCTTCTCCTGGTAGCGCATCAGCCAGGCGTGGACCGCCTCCAGATCGTTCTTTGCACCCAGGGTGTTGGCCATGTGGCTTCTGAAATCACCCTGCTCACCCGTCAGAGCCGGGCTTCGGTGCGCCCGCGCGAGTATGCTGGTAACTAAACTGCCAGTACCGAACGGATTGAACTGGCTCAGCGCAGCCATGTTGGACCCCGCCATCGGTACGTGTGATGGCAGCAGGCTTGCAACGCGGACGGCCTGCTTGGCCTTGGGTTCATGGACCGTGCCCGATACCCGTAGATTCAAGTGCTCCTGCTCCAGCACCAGCCAGGCCACCACCTGTTGGGCCCGCTGGCGCCCAAACCCTTTGATCCGGCTATCCCAGCGATGGCCATACACATTGATGAAACGCACCAGGTCGGCCAAGCTGACGAGACCCATATTGCGTAAACATTTCACCACCGGGCGGGCAAACCAGGATTCCAGCCGGTCATTCGCCGACGGAATGACGGACAGCACAGTCTCCAGGTAGTTGAGCGCCCTGACCCGCTCACCGACCGGATCTTTCAGACCCTGCGCGGCATCCTGGGCGTCGGCATTGTCCAGCCCGAATGCGGCCTTGTATTCAGCCAGCAAGTCGGCCTCGGACCACCCTTCCGGATCCATGCCTTCCGCCTCAATCCACTCGTCCAGGGACGGCAACACAGTAGCTGGTTTGACTGTGGCATCGCTGCGCAGCAGGTCCAGCAGATCGGTGATTTTGGCGCTGGGCGAGAGGGTGGCGTCGAGGTGGCGGCCGGCCTCAATGATGTGTTTGAGCAGCACATCGCGGCGGTGTTGGATGTGGCGCAGGTCGCTGGTGGTCTCCGACCAGGCCAGATAGCGGTTAAACGCCTGCGCCAGGTCCAGGCCCAACAGGCTGGAGCGCACAAAGGCAAAGTGGTGCACGCCCAGAGCGCGCACTTCTTGGAACACCCGGCCCTTAGAGCCTTTGGGTCTGCCGGGCTTGCGTGGCGCCACTGGCTGGCTGTGCAGCAGCGGATCGACGAAGGTGCTATGCGGTGGCGTTTCCATGGTCGTGTTCCTTACGGGCCTGTGGATAACTCAGGTTCAAGACGGCGATATGTTACGGACAAGCTGACGCGTGCCAAGTCCCTGAATTTTGCCCTTACGCAACTTCGCCAAATCCTTTGTTCACACAGGTAGTTAATTAGGCTACGGATAGGTAGTCTTTTAGGCTAATGGACGGACTCTATCACAAACTGCCTGTTTAGAAACATTAATTATGCACTGTGATTATATGGATAATCATGACGTAATAAAAGGCGATTAAATTCCGAAGGCCGCCAAAATCTGTAGAGAAGCGGTTTTTGACCCAAGGCCCAGCTACAGGCAAATTGACGGCCTCTGGCTCAACGCAACGCCCCACATCCCTGCGTCCGATGCAAGCCCTCGCGCAACCCCTCCAAAGCCCCGTGGCGCGCTTCTCGCGACCGCCAGTTGCTCGGCACACCTGGCGTGCAGCCATCATGACCATCGTGCAATTTCAATTTCAGCAACTGGACTACGCCCTGAATAACTATGCCAACGATCGAATCCTGGCCCGCCATGGTCTGGGTGCCTCCAGTGACAACTTCCTACTGGAATACGCCCGCTCCTGGATCCAGGCCGCCAATGACTATGCCCTCTCACCTTGCTTGCCCTTTGGCGCAGAAGCGAGCTCCCAGACCATCCGGCGCTTTCTGGAAACCCTTCTCCCCGAAGGCCGGGCACTGGATCTGGCCTCCAGCCATCCCAACATCCAGAAGAACAACATTTTTTGGCCTGATTCGACACCTAGGAAAGAAAACTACTGGCGCCCTCGTCTTTCTGCCGGCCGGCCAGTTGCCCAAGGCACTTACGCCCTACGCCTGGGAAGTGACGCTGGGCCAGCTGCAAGAACGCATAGAGCAACACAACCAGGTAGCCTTCTCTATTTGGGACCGCAAGGTGCACATCTCAGTGGCAGACCTCCAAGACAAACTGCTGGTTCACCGCCATCTTGTCCGCTACCTTCTGGTCGACGGCGCCTTTTCATCGACCCACAGCCCGAAGCCTAAACCCCTGAATGCGGCCTTACCCCACATGGTGGCAAATGAGCATTTCTGCATGCGTTTTAGCGGCACGCATGTGCGTCCAACCGTACGAAAACAGCCATGTAGTAGCCGTTGAAATCCTGCGCGCGCCCAAGCACCAAATCCAGCCGCCCCCCTGTTGGACCAGGACGGCGCACCCACTGGTAAGCACCTGGACATGGACCTCATCCAGCGCCTCCACATCATTGATGGGTGCCAGGCTAGCTACTTGTCTGGCGCCGCCAAATAGGAGCGGAATTTTTAAATGGCGAGGACGTGAGACATATCTGGGATGGCACGAGTTTTCAGCGCAATCTGCCATTCGCCCGCACCTGGAAACACGTGCTGCGGGTATCCAAAGACTGGTGCTTTGGGCGGTAACAACCCTGCTGTTCTGCAACATTGATGCCCACGGAAAGAACATTTCCTTTCTTGTCAGCCACGCCGGCGTGAATGTGGTTGAACTCTACGGCTTTGTGAGCGTTGTGCAGTACGACACATCCAAGCTGAAGCACACCTTGGCAATAGCCCTTGGTAATGCATTCGAGCTCGAAGAAGTAGAATCTTCCGCCTCTACGGACTTCTGAATGCGTTGCGGCATCAGCAGGTTCTTCTTTGCCATGGAACTGGAAACACTCTGCTACATTGCGTTGGAACAGTCACCGCTGCGAGAACAGGATCCTGCTTTTTGCGAACCTAAACATGAACTCGTGATGCTGATTTCGAGCCTGGTCACTCAAAGGGCCTCCGCGCTAAAGGCAATTGCAAAGGAAATCCCTAGTTGCACGATCGGTTCGTTTTGAGTCTTGGGAATCGGTTTTGTCTAGCGCACAGCCCTGGACGCCTAGTTCGTTCAACGGCCATAATTCTGTGCTGCATAGGACGCCACCATGCACTCTATGAATAGTCCGAGGCAGCATCCCTGTTTTTTCTCACGCATGTCGCAAAGAAGAAACCCTGCGAGTGCAAATGCTCTCGCAGGGTTTTCGGGAGATGCGGAGTGTTGTTCCAAACAACACCCTAACCCGTTTCAAGCAATAAGAGTTTTGACCGCTTTTTCAACGGCATTGATCTGGCTTGCATCCAGCCCGGACAGGCTGATTTCGAAAGTTCTTTTCTTCGGATTGAAGACGATTTTCCCCGTCTTTCCACCCTCCCCTTTGACAGAGACTGGCACTGGCGAGGGGGTGTTGTTTGAAACAACACCCCCTCCGATCAGCTCCTTGAAGACGTGCCCAGCGACCGGTTTGGGGTCCATTTTGGCGAGCATCGCCGCCCGGCTCAAAATAGCATCTGGATCTTTTTGAAGTGCAGCCGATAGATTGGTGGACCAGGCCTGTTGAAGGTCCAGCGGAGAAGAAAACGCGGCTAGCACAAGTTCTGGTAAACGGGCCAAGGTCACCGCCTTGCTTGCATTCCCAACATCGACACCCAGCGCCTCAGACATCTTGCGCAGGGACGGGAACAGACCCTCGTCCAGCGCACGGGCGTACATCACCCCCTGCTCAAAAGGCCGAAGATCAGCACGCTGGCGATTCTCACGATCCATCTGCGCAAATAGTTCGACGTCAGTCATTTCCTCAATTACAGCGAGCACCGGAAGCCCTAGCTCCAGGCAAGCGCGATGGCGACGGTGACCGAAGACGATTTCAAATTCGCCAGGCTTACCGGGCCATGGCCGCACCTTGATGGCCTGCACATTGCCGCCAGCCGATTCGACCTCCAGCTTCAAGTTTTCGAAGTCGCTGGACTTGAAAGACGCTTCATTGCGGTTTGCCCAGCGTCCGGGGCGGATCAGCTTCGCATCAAAGAGCCGGGTGGCTTCAACACCTTCAAACTGTCCAAGCATTGCAGTAGCTGCATCCAGCTTACGCTGCACGTCCTCCAGTTCTTTTGAGACTTCATCCTTGCCGGTGATTGCTGACATAAAAATTCCCGCGCCAGTGTATGACTTAGACGCTGGCCGGGCGGGGGAGGGCGCAGCGACAGCGGCTACAGGTGATGCCGCCGGAGCAGAAGGAAGGGCGGGACTCGCGACTTGCGCACGAGGTTGGAACCCGGCCAAACTGATTCCGGCGGTCTTTTCGTTGATCTTCTTTATTGCCATGATTTTTACCCTTGGTTTGACAGTTGACGGCGCCAGGTCGCACGAATGATCTCTTCTATCAACTCAGAGACACGCTCATACGCGTCGCGCGCACGTTTGTAGGTCTTCTGGCTACCTTCATACTTGGCTACGTCATAGACAGTCCCGAACTCAGCCGAACTCGAGCTCGCAACAGCCGTCTTGGGAATCTCAGCCGGTAGCACTTTGCCTTCGTATGTTTTGCTGATCCAATCACGGATCGTGGCGGTCGTGGAATCCTGGCTGTCAACGCGAGTAAGTAATACGCGCACAAAATCAAAATTCTTCGTGACGCCACGCTGCTCAACCAGCTGACCCGCCAAGTCGGAAAATAGCCGCCAGAACTGCGCCGCTGAGGCGGCGTCCAGAGCGTTTGGCGGTAGCGGCATCAAAATGCCGTCGCTTGCCATTAGCGCATTGATGGTCACATAGGACAGGGCAGGGGGCGTGTCGATAATGATCACGTCATATTGATCGCGAACATCGTCCAGCGCCTGATGTAAGACATTCCAGAACTCAAAATCGGCTTCGCGCATTTGTCGTGCCGGCAGACCAAATTCGGCGGCGAAGAGGAGGGGTGCAGCGCAAACAAGATCTAAGCCAGGCCAATAGGTGCTTTGGATGGCAGGGGCAATACTCGATTCCTGACCAAGACAGACCGGCAAAATGGTTTGCGATTCATCAACCTCGGTATCGGGCAGGATGCCAAAAAGTGTTGTTAGCGAGCCCTGCGGGTCACTGTCCAGGACCAGCACCTTATGGCCCTTAAGCGCCAAACCCTGCGCCAGGGTCATGGCGGTGGTGGTCTTGCCGACCCCACCCTTGAAATTCGCGACGGATATGCAAACCGCCTGCGCACCTTTAGGCCGGAGTTTGCCCGCACGGAACTCTCGAATCCAAGGCATCGCTTCTTCCAGGGTGAATGTGCGCCGATTGCCACCCGGATTGATCGTTCCAGCGGGTAGATCGCCCTTTGTAGAGCGGTAGACGATTTGCGAACGGTCTGCATCGCATAGCGCCGCAAGCTCCGTCGTGTTGAAATGCGGGGCGGCTTTGCTATTTTCAGGAGCGAGGAGGGCGCCCCGAACTGCGCTCATCATGTAGCTGGCTTTGTCGGCTTGCGTCATAACATCAGCCAGGCTTTCAGGTACAAGGAGCAATTCGTTTTTTGTTGCCATGCTATTGGTGTTCTGTTGAAGAGTAATAAAGATTCTGAACAGAACCAATTTTGCTAGCTTTCTGCAGTAAAGCCAATGGAAAAACATTTTTTTGATAAATATTTTTCCTTCCGCTGATCATGTTGCTCATAAAAAGTTGTTCTGGGGACGGGTCTTGGCTTTCGCGATGTTCACAATTCATACTTGGCTCGTTTGTAAGACTCTAAAACACTTAAAACACTTAAAACACTTTTACATCCCAATTTCCTCAATGGTTACAATGGGTTACGTGCGAATACGTGAGTTGTTCCGGGGCGGTGCGTGAGATGAAACAAGGCTCCTGCGGAGATCAAAGGGGGCTTAGCGTGAGATTAAAGAGGGATGAACGTGAGTGGAAAAAGGGAGCCTTGCGCACCAAAATACAAAGTTATGCACCTCATTTCCACTCATGTATGTGATCGCACCAAGTAATGCAGACCCAATCGGGTTCAGATCCAGATGCACCCAGCCGTTGAACCCGTCCCTACGAAGCAATCAGCAGAACATGCGTGAGACAAAAAAGGGATAGGTAATGGTTGAAATACGTGAGAAGGAGGCACTACGATTGGCTCACGTTTAAACGTATCATTGGCCACATGAGTCAACCAAGCCTATTTCAGCCGGACGACGCCGAAGACGAGTTTCTTTTGAAGCACGTCAACGCTGTGGCGTTGATGCCGGTGCAGGGCGGTCGTCGGATCTCACTGCTGGGCCGTAGGCTATTCAACGTATTGCTACACAGGTCTCAAGACGACGGTGAGCAGGAGGAGTACGAAGCACGCTTGCATGAGGTGCTCAGCGCGGCCGACTACACCAGCAAAGATACTGCTCCGCTGAAAAAGATTCTCAAAGAACTGATGACCACCACGGTCGAGTGGCAAAGCCCGACGAGTGGCGAGATAGAAACGTGGGACGCCTGCAATCTACTCAGCGGCGCAGGCATCACAAAAGACAAACGCACAGGAGCGGTCACAGTTCGATGGCGCTTTGATTCAAAAGTGCGCTCGCAGCTTCTGAACCCAGATCGATATGCACGCTTGTCACTCGAAGCAATCACGCAACTCTCGTCGCACGCATCAATGGCTCTGTACGAAATTTGCGCCAGATACGTGGACAACCGCGGCCACAAAACAGCTAGGCAGCACTGGCGCTGGTGGAAGCCTGTTTTAACAGGCTTTGCAGGGGATGATTCGAAGGCTGAATACCGCTTCTTCAAGCGCGACGTGCTAAACAAGGCCATTGCCGAAATCAATGCGCTCACTCACATTGAAGTGAGAGGTCCTATCGAGTACAAGGAACGGGATAACAAGACCGTCGCTGAAATTCAATTTGAAGTGTGGGTGAAGGGTGAACGGGCCGCACGGGTGAACAGTCCGTCGCTGCACGAGATGACGCCGCAAGATCTGCCGGTCATTGGTCGCGCAATTTCAGCCGGTGTGAAGCAAGACCAAGCTGAAGAATTGTTGCGCAAGCATGGACGTGCGCCACTGGCCGACGCGGTCCATGATCTGGAACGCCGGTTACAGATGCCGGTCGAGGTCGTGGGCGAGGTCAGGAAGCCGGGAAGCTGGCTAAAAGACAGCCTGGAGCGCAAGGCAAAGCAGGCGAAGGCCGCTGCAACATCACCGATGGCAAAGCAGGTCACCGCGGAAGAGATGAAGAAGCGACGGGCCGCATGGACAGAGATCTGGTTACGCACTAGGAAGACAGATTTACTGCATGGTTTTGAAGAGTTGACGCCGTTGGAGCAGGAAAAGATATTGGCGGATTTCAGAAATGAACTGGAAGCCAACCAACCTCATTTCTTGCGGCGGTTCGACACGTCGGGGTGGAACCACGGGATGATTCGTGAAACCTTCGTCAAATTTCTCGGCGCTCAGCTCATCGGATCAGACTGGTTCAAGCCCAGCGCAGACGACATCTTGGCCGTCGCTGCGGCTCAGGGGTGACAGGGGCGGGATAGCACAAGCGGAAGAACGGAAGGGCATTTGATTGAGCTGAAAGCCTTCGTCTCGCTGACCGCTGTCTTGCGTACTGGCATTCTCATGTACCGGCGCTTACTGCGACAAAACCGGCTGTGATACGTCCGCCAGCGTCGCTAGTTTTTGTAAATACCAACCCCGACAAAGGTGTCGCCCACACGCTCCAAGTAGAAGGTTTTGTCTGAAATTTTGTCCGTGGTTGGATTGCGAAACTTGTACGTTTCCGTCCAACCTTTGCCCTTGGCTTTCGCCAAATCGATAAACATTTGAACCAACAGCTTTCCGTCGGGGTCCTTTATTCCGCTGATGTCTTTGCCCACCAGTTTGGGGTTCGCCCCATGGGCAAGGCTCTTTCCGGTCATGTCCAGGACGCTAACGTAAAGGTCTCGGTCCTTGAAGCCTTTGCCGTTGGTGAACTCTTCGTAGGATTTTTCGGGACCGTTGGCCTTGATATAGGCCACCGCCTTCTTGACCATGGCCTCTGCCTCCGCGGCGCTGCCCTGATCAGCCGCCAGAGCGGGGCCCGCCATCAACAGCCCCATGGCCGCTGTTGCGAGAAGATGCTTCAAAAGGGGAAATATGTTCATGACGATTACTCCTGTGTTTGCCTTGTTGATTCGACATAACGCTCCAATGCGACGGAGTGACGAACGCTATCACTGCAGCCCGATCACATGGCCGCAATATATTCCTAATTGTTATGGCCGTCGATACCGGCGTACGACGGTTTTGTCGCGTATTTCGGTCGATCGGGTTCTGTCGCGGTAAGCGCCGGTCAGTGGAAATGCCTGTACCGCGCAGTCGACAAGAGCGGCGACACAGTAGACTTTTGCTCACCGCCAAACGAGATTTGGCAGCTGCGCGGCGCTACCTGGAGCGCGCCATCAATCTGCATGG
>Ga0208509_1000838_pt1 | contig 10348 bp, 10 predicted proteins | sample LakWasMeta7_HOW4_2_FD_183857 | JGI IMG/M metagenome (GOLD analysis project Ga0208509, IMG submission 183857) | Freshwater sediment methanotrophic microbial communities from Lake Washington under simulated oxygen tension - Sediment Metagenome... | ecosystem: Environmental > Aquatic > Freshwater >...
GAAAAATCGGCATTTTTACGCCGAAACCGATCAAAAATCCCAGCAATACCAAGACTTGCTCAACGCGAGGCATATCTTTGGCGACTTGGTGCATTGACGTCATCAATGAACCGGCTTGTTCAAGATCGTACTGACTGATGGCAAGTAGACTGATCAGCATGAATACCGAGCCGCCCATGGTGTACAGCACAAAATTAAGACTGGCGGCATGCCGACGCTTGCCGCCCCAACGGCCAATCAAGAAAAACAGCGGGATTAGCGTGACTTCCCAGAAGATATAAAACAGCGCCCAGTCCTGCGCCAAAAATACCCCTAACATGCCGAACTCTAAAATCAGCATGCAGACATGATAGCCTTTGATGTGGTCGGTAATTCTTAAGGACGCCAGCATGGCGATACTGGTCAATAACGTCGCCAACCCCAACATGGGCAACGACAGGCCATCCACTCCCAACGCATAGGCGCTGCCCAGTCTGGGGTTGAGCGGTACATATTCCTCAAACTGCAAGCCCGCTTGGTGGGTGTCAAAGTGCAGTAGTAACCAGCCACTCAGTAATAAGGTGAGGGTGCTGAAACAATGGGCGATACCGCGGAGTAGGGCGGCGTGTCGGCCGGGGGTTAAAGTCAGCAGCAAGACCCCAATAATCGGTGTCCAGAGCAGAATGCTGAGTATGCCCATGAGTAATAATGTCCTATGTGTAAATACAGTTTGCTAAGGAAGCGCTGATTAAATCCTTCGACAAGCTCCACCTCAAGGGTGGTCTAAGGACAGATGAACGGTAACTTATCGATTTCGTTCGTGGTCGACTGCAGGGATGCAGGAGCTAGGGCAACGAATGGAGCAGTTGCCGAGAGCTTGTCGAACCATGAGCAAAATCGATTTGTTCAGCGCTTCCCTAACAGTGAAGGCAACTCTTTAAATTTAAAATCGATACCGCAACGCGAAACCCAACATGGCACGCCAATGCGTTTTCGGCTGCCGCCTCTACTCACACTGCCATTAAGTTAAGGATTTTTCCGTTCGTCCTGAGCTTGTCGAAGGATGAACGGAAAAATCCGAAGTTCATCGTTAAGCCGTTCATGGTTCGACAAGCTCACCACGAACGGCTTAACTTAATGGCAGTGGACTCTACCCAGCCGACGGCAACTAATAAAGGCTTACGCCAAAGCTGCGCAATTGTACGTTAAGGCCTTAGTCTGGCAAACAGTTGATTGCAGTTTGTGGCAGAAAAGCCAATATCTAACTCATTGGTTTTGTTTTAAGAATTACCTATGTCCAGAAAAATGGCCTGTATTTTTTGCGTCGGTACAACAATTCTGTGTTCTGTTGCGTTGTCACACAACTGTAACAATCCCGTCATAAAACTGTCATCTTATTGACATATTCTTGCCGAAACTTTTTAACTACACCTGAGCAGGATATGACCTTATCTAAATTGACCTTGGCAGTTGCGACCATGCTGGGCGCAAGCGTGACAACTTCAGCGTTTGCTATTGAACTTTATGTAGATACCAAAACCAAACAAATCTACGCCGAACCCGGTCCGCATCGGCAAAAAATGGGTACGTTTGAAAGAGTTGAAGATGCCGCGGCCAAAGCGCCGGTTGAAGCTAAGCCAGATGAAAGTACCAAAGCTGAGCTTGCTGAGATTCATCATGATTTGGAATTAAAAACCAATGAGCTGAAAGCGCTGGAAGAGAATGTCATCGCGACTAGAGAAGCTAAAGCCAAGAATGATGAAAAATGGTTTAACAAAATCAACCTGCGCGGTTATACCCAGTTGCGTTATAACCTGCCATTGTCGGGTGACCGCATCGCCGGCGATCCAGAGCTGAAATCAGTTGGCGATAGCAGTATTAAAGATAACAGTGGCTTTTCGTTTCGTCGGGTGCGCTTAGTATTTTCTGGCGACATCAATGAATATGTATCTTTATACATCCAACCAGATTTTGCCTCCAGTGTGAGTGGTGGTACGGACGCAAACAATTTCGCCCAATTACGCGATGCTTACGCAGATTTAGCGTTTGATAAAGCCCATGAATATCGCATCCGTGCCGGTCAATCTAAAGTGCCGTTCGGTTGGGAGAACTTACAGTCTTCACAAAATCGTATCGCGCTTGATCGTGATGATGCACTGAATAGTGCGGTGCCGAGTGAACGTGATTTGGGTTTATTTGCCTATTGGTCACCTTCAGATGTGCAATCACTTTGGAAAAAACTTGCAGCTAAAGGTCTAAAAACTTCTGGGGATTATGGCGTAGCCGGTATCGGTGTTTATAACGGTCAAGGTCTTAACCGTGCTGAAACCAATGATGATTTGTATGCGGTGGCACATACCACTTACCCGGTTGAGTTGAATTTCTTGGGTTATCCATTCACCGGACAAGTCGTTGAAATTGGTGCTGATGTGATGAGTGGATACTTTAATCCGACTGTTGGCGCCTCTTGTGTGTTCGGTAGAGCAAACTGTTCAACTGCCGCCGTCACAACCCCAAATACGGCTTCAATTACTGGACTTTCAACTAAACGTATCCGAGAAGACCGCGTAGGCGTTCATGCTGTGCTGTTCCCGCAACCGTTTGGTTTACAAGCGGAGTGGAATTGGGGTGAAGGCGCAACATTAAACCCAAATGCTAATTCAGGCAAAGGTGCTATTCAAGCCGATGGACTGAGCGGCGGTTACGTGCAGGCGATGTATAAAATTGACAACATCTTCCGTGCCGATGGCGTGTTGATTCCTTATGCTAAGTGGCAGACCTATGATGGCGCTTGGAAAGGCGCGACTAACTCACCAAAAGTTTCGGTACATGAAATCGAAGTGGGTGTGGAATACCAAATCATGAAAGCGCTGGAAGTTACCTTGGCCTATGCCACTATGGATAGAACCAATACGAGCACCAGTACAACCCAAGCAACTTCACAATATCTTGGTCAAGCATCAGGAGATTTAATGAGAATGCAGTTGCAATGGAACTACTAACCTTAAAATGACCTAAGGTTTTTGTAACAAGCTGTACTCGGTAACGAAAGCCCGCTGGATGTAAATCCAGCGGGCTTTTTTTGTGCCGAAGAACGGGCGTAATTTAGTAACAAGCTCACTGGGTTTAGTAGGAGCGAGCCTTGCTCGCGATTGATGCAGTAATGCTAGAAATTATTGGCCCTTTAAAAATGCAACTAATCGCTCTTTATGTAATCGAAATCAAACAGCAATCGGGGTATTTTTTAAAGACGCTATAGAAAGTCTTTTTCAGGCAAATGATAATGATTTGCAATTGAATTTATGGATGTTACTATTCCCTTAACTTTTAAAGGGGGTATTTATGAGCAACACAACAATCCAAACGCAATGTTTTAAGTTAACGTTAATTGCCGGATTAATGGCGACCTCGGCAACGGCAGTCGCGTTAGACAAACCGCAGACCATGGAAGACATGTGGCTTATCATTCAGGCTCAGCAAAAGCAGATTGATGAAATGAAAGCGGCCATCAAAAACGCGCCTGCCCCTACACAAACAGCCAGTGCGCCTGCCAGTCCAAATAGTGACGTCAAGCAACTGGAACGCAAAACCGATGTACTTAGCCAGGAAGTTGAAAAACTGCGCACTAACTTAACTATCCCCGATGAAGTGCAATATAAAAGTGCTTATGGCTTGGGACCGGCTGCTTCCAAGGTCTATCAGGTGGGTAAGGGCTTATCAATTGGAGGTTATGGCGAGGCCAATTATCAGGTGCGTGTTGATGACCAAGGCGGGCGTACCAATGGCAAATTAAATAATCCCGATAACGCCGATTTGGAACGCTTGGTTATTTATGCAGGTTATAAATTTACCGACAGTATTCTGTTTAACAGTGAAATCGAGTTTGAACATGCCTCAGTCGCAGGCAGTGGCAACGGCAACGGTGATGTTTCAGTCGAATTTGCCGCGCTGGATTTCTTTATCGATCCGATGGCCAATGTTCGAGCTGGTATGGTGTTACTGCCGATGGGCTTTGTTAACCAAATCCACGAGCCGCCGTTTTACTTCGGCAACAATCGCCCGGAAGTGGAGCGGCAGATTATTCCCAGCACCTGGCGTGAAATTGGTGTTGGGTTATTTGGCGAAATATTACCTAATCTGACTTACACAACTTATGTCGTTAATGGCATGGATGCAGCTGATTTTAGTTCATCCGGTATTCGCTCGGGCAGACAACAAGGCGCACAAGCTACTGCTGAAGATTTAGCCTTTGTCGGTCGTATGGATTATGCGCCGCCGGTGTTGCCGGGGGTTTCAGTCGGCGGTTCCGCCTATGTAGGCAATTCAGGCCAAAATCAAGAATTCGCCGGTCAAAAAGTGGATGTGTTAACACAGCTTTATGAAGCTCATGTGCAATGGAAATACCGTGGACTAGAGTTTAGAACCTTGGGTTCTTGGGGACATATTGATGACGCGGGTGTGCTTAGTAAGGCCAAAAAGCAAACCATAGGCGAAGATAACTACGGTTGGTACACTGAAGCTGGCTACGATGTGTTGCCGTGGTTTCTTCCAGAAACCACTCAGTATTTAGCGCCGTTTTTCCGTTATGAACATCTGGATACCGTAGCTAGTGCTCCTGATGGTTATCTGGATGATCAAACCAAAGACAGGGAAATCTACCAAGTTGGCTTGCAATACAAACCGATTCCTAATGTCGTGATTAAAGCCGATTACCGAAATTTCAAAGCCAAAAAAGGCACCATGCCGGATGATTTCAATTTAGGTTTTGGCTTTATTTTTTAAGCGTTAAGAGCAATTATTTCAGCGTGAATGGTTAATGATAATCCTCTTCACGCTGATGGCGAATGGCTAGGATAGTGACAGTTTCGTTGTCGTCTATTTCGAATAAGACAACATAACCATCGGAACCAAACGGAATCACTAGCTCGCGGAAAAAAGGTGTTTCTACACTGGCTTTGCGGCAAGAAAAAGGAAAATCGCGCAGAAATTCAATGCTTTTGAGGATTGCATCGCGGGCTCTTCTTGCCGCTTTTAAGTCACGTTCTAGCTGGAAACTATAAAGTCTTAACAGGTCGTTTCTAGCCGCTTGGGTATAACGAACGCGATAGCTCACCGTGCAGCCTTTTGTTCTGCCTCGGCGAGCAAAATGTCCAGGTCACGTAATACGTCTTCAGCAGCAAAGTATTCGCCAGTTGTTTTTGCGTCTTCTCTCGAGGCAAACCCGCGCGCTAAAAAGGCTTGTTGAAACTGTCTACGCTCAATGTTGGCTCTTAGAGATTGTTCCATGAAGCTGGATAGACTCTCGCCTTGTTGCAAAACGTTTTCTACTGCTGCCCTTAGCTCAAGGTCGACGCGAAGTGATGGAAGTGTGGCAGTTTTCATAAAATAGACTCCTTGCGTTGCAATTGCATCGCAGTATGCCTAATTCAAATACAAAAAACAAATTTGCCATCGAGATTTAATGTAGTTCAATAGTGAGTATCAAAACTCTATAAAGTTTTAATTGATGAAAATTTCAGCTGCTTACCAAAACAAATCAAACCTATGAATTATCATAATTTAATAATCCGCATAATGCTGTTGCTATTAATCTGCACAGCTCCCCCTAGTTTTGCCAAGATTTTCTACAGCAAAAACGAGGCAATGGAGCTGGCGTTCGGTAAAACGGCAACCGTGGAAGTGCTGTCGTTATTTCCCGACGAGCAGCAACAAGCCAAAATTCAAGACCTAGCCAAGACCAAGCTTGAATCAGGCATGTTTAGCTTTTACGTCGGTAAAGAGCAGGGCAAAGTGCTGGGATATGCGGCGATTGAAAGCATTACCGTCAGAACCAAGCCGGAAACTTTGATGATTGTGCTTACTCCGGAAGGGGCGTTGCGTAATGTGACGACGCTGGCTTTTCACGAACCTCCTGAATATCAACCGCCTGAGCGTTGGTTTGAGCAACTCTATAAACGATCTTTAGCCGATCTTGACTTTAATAAAGGCGTCGACGGCATATCGGGTGCGACCTTGAGCACCCGTGCGGCCGTCAGCAGCGTGCGTAAAGTTCTGGCGATATACCAAGTGATGGTCAAAGAAGGTAACAACTGATGCGCTACTTCGTCACCGGCGAGCAGCAGCGCAAGGCCTTATTAAACGCGCTGGTGTTGATGTTTCTGGGCTACATCGCGTTGCTCTGGTTCAGTAATGGCCTGATGTATTTTAATCACATGGACTTAACGCCCGGTTCCGTGATCACGTATTACCTGGGCTCGGAAGAACAATTTATCCCTGCGCGCAGTTATCAAGGCATGTTGGAAGTATCGCATTTCCATTTGTTTTCAATGGGCATGCTGGTACTGACCTTAACCCATTTAATGTTGATGACTGATTTTTCTACCCGGCTGAAAATCTGGTTGAGTGTCTCGACTTATTTGTCGGCCATCGCCGATGAAGCCGGTGGCTGGCTGGTACGCTTTGTCGCGCCTGAGTTTGCGTATTTTAAAATCGGCGCTTTTATTATTTTGGAAGTATCGCTGGCAACCTTGCTGATTGTGGTGATTGCTTCTTTGATACGCGCCCAGATTAAATTAAGGAATGCCTTATAGGCGGGATCATTGGAACAAGCTTGCCGTAAGTTCAGGATTGTAAGGAAAATACAGGTGCAGATACGAGGCGCGCAAGCGGCCTATTTGAAAAAAATCTTCGCTGCGACCGCGGTTTCGTTGCGGGTTTGAAGTGGTCAACGGCTGCATGGTCGTTGTCAATTGCGAATGATGGAAACTGTGCCCGCGAATTTCGCCTTGCTCCAACTGCAAACTTTGCATGCCTAAATTGACCAGTCTGTTTTGCATCTGCGCACTACCGGTCAGTAAACCTGCCATCGTTGCCGAGTTGCCGTCTTTATCCGACAAGTTTTCCAGCAAATACAAAAAACCGCCGCATTCGGCGTAAATCGGTTTACCTGCTTGATGATGGTCATGCAACGCTTGTTTCATCGCGACATTGTTGCTTAAGGTTTGCAGATGCAACTCCGGGTAACCGCCAGGCAAGTAGACGCTGTCGGCCTCCGGCAACTTGCTGTCAATCAGTGGCGAAAAAAACCGCAGTTCGGCACCCATCGCAGTTAAACAATCCAGATTGGCTTGGTAGATAAACGAAAACGCCGCGTCGCGTGCCACAGCAATCACTTTGCCGGCTAACAAGCGCGGTGGCGAGGTTGTTGCAACCGCTGCAAACGAGACTGGGGCAGGCAAACGGCATGGGGCGTTACTGCTTAATAATTCGGCTGCACGGCCTAATCGTTGATCCAAATCGACTATTTCATTAGCCTGCAGTAGGCCTAAGTGTCGTGATGGCAAGCCTACCGCTTCGTCCCTGGACATTGCTGCCAGCAACGGCATCGATTCCGGCAAGGCTTCTTCCAGCAATTTGGTATGACCAACGCTGCCGACTTTATTGGCGATAACACCGGCAAACGGCAAGTTAGCTCGATAATTGGCCAAGCCGTAGGCGACAGCGGCAAAGGTTTGCGCCATGCCTCCCGCATCGATCACTGTGGCGACCGGCACCTCCAACGCTTGCGCCAAATCGGCGCTGCTACTGTCGCCGTCGAACAAGCCCATCACTCCTTCTATTAAGATGACGTCCGCGTCCGCAGCTGCGCGGTAAAGCAATTCGCGACAATGCGCTTCACCCATCATCCATAAATCCAGCTGATAAACCGGCTGTCCTGAGGCAAAGCTAAGAATCTGCGGATCGATAAAGTCCGGGCCGGTCTTAAATACCCGCACCTTACGGTTTTGCTGGCGATGATAGTAGGCTAACGCTGCGGTGATGGTGGTTTTACCCTGTCCGGAGGCAGGCGCGCTGATCAACATTGCCGGGCAATGGCGTGGAGACGAAAAATTCATGATTACAGTTTAGTTTTGGGCAATAGTCAGCAAGATAACCTTCGCTGATTTGCAGCCAAGGTGGTGTAGTTAAAATTCGTTGATTGTCAGCGCCATTTTAACCGACCTGTACGATTGAGTAGCAATAACAGGGGCGATTCTTCTGCAGCAAAGTTTCCCGGATCAATTTATCAAAGTCTAATCTTTAGGTTTTTAAACCAGTATTAAACAAGGGTATTAAGGTTTACAGCGCTCTCCGTCTATTGCCCGGCCTGTTTATCCAGCATAGAATGGCCGCTTCTTTAACTGTGTTTGGGAAGTGTTCAATGTCAGACGAAATTTGGTTCAGAACCGGCGAAGCCACCGTATTTTCCAGCGAAGGCCAAGGCACCGATGCGATGCCGGAAATATTGATCGGCAGCGTTAAAGGTCCCGCCGGTCATGCCTTTGCTAACTTAATGGGGCAAACCGAAGGCCATACACGCATGTTTGCGATTCGTGCCTGCAACCAGCAAGTGCGTCCGGCAACCATTATGGTGCCTAAAGTCACCATTAAATCGTCCGCCTATGTCGAATTATTTGGTGGTCCAGTGCAATCAGCAATTGCTGATGCGGTGCTTGATAGCGTGATTGAAGGCGTTATACCTGCTGATCAAGCGAATGATTTATGCATTATCGCCATGATCTGGATTGCACCGGAATGTGCGACCAATCCTGAGTTGGACCGTAAAGATTTGTATCGCACCAACTACGAAGCGATGAAATTGGCTATTGCCCGGGCCTTAAGCAATTCACCAAGTATTGAGGAATTGACCGCCAATCGTCATAAAATTGTGCATGAAATGTATGATCCGGAAACCGGCGAGTCTCAGTGGTAAAACTAAGTGCAGGGCATAAGCCTTGCCACATTCTTTAAAGAGTTATGGAACTTGCCGCCTGTCCTGAATGCGATTTACTGCTAAACCCGCATCAAGCGGCGGTAGGTGAAAAAGCTCATTGTCCACGCTGTGGGTATTTACTGCAGCGCCCCAGCAAACAAAGCATTGAACGAACATTAGCGTTGTCTATTGCCGGTTTGCTGCTTATGTTACCGGCTAACCTGCTGCCGTTGGTCGGTATCAAAGTACTGGGTACCAGTCACGATGGCACGTTGTGGTCTGGCGTGTTTACCCTGTTTTCGGAAGGCATGTGGGCCGTTGCGGTGTTGGTGTTTTTATCCAGCATGCTGTTTCCGTTACTGAATATCGTTTTATCGTTATTAGTCAGCTTTTATCTGCATTTTAATAAACCCCATAAATACCTGTCCCATTGGATGCGTTGGTTACAACACTTGAAAGAATGGGCCATGCTGGAAGTGTACATGCTGGGTATCATCGTCGCCTGCGTCAAATTGACATCCATGTCTGAAGTTAAATTTGGCTTGGGGTTGTATGCCTTTATAGCCCTGATTGTGGTGTCCGGCATGTTGGCTAGTCATTTGGATGGGTATTTATTTTGGCGACACATTCGGCGGCTCAATAACAAGTCATGAAAACTAACGCGAATGCGCTCAGCCGTGGTCTGGTCCGGTGTCACGATTGCGGACACTTAAGTAAAGTAAATACACCTCATTGTCCGGTATGCAACGGCCATTTACATCCGCGTAAACCCAAAAGTTTGCAACGCACAGCAGCATTATTATTAAGCAGTTACGCCCTGTATCTTCCTGCCAATGTATTTCCGATTATGACCGTGACACGTCTTGGGTCAGGGGAGCCGCATACCATTATCGGCGGTATTTTTGCGTTGATTGACAGCGGCATGATGCCGATTGCGCTATTAGTGTTGGTTGCCAGTATTTTAGTGCCGATGGTTAAATTGCTGGGCTTAAGCTTGTTAGTGTTTAGCGTCCATTTTCACTGGCCCATCAATGCGCGCTTGGCAACCGTCGTTTATCGAATTATTGCCTTTGTCGGGCGCTGGTCGATGTTGGATATTTTTATGATTACCATCCTGGTGTCTCTGGTCAATCTGGGCGGTGTTGCCCAGGTGATTGCCGGCCCTGCCGCTACCGCATTTGCTTGTGTGGTGGTTTTGACTATGTTTGCTGCCACAAGTTTTGATCCACGCCTGATCTGGGATAACCCAAACGCTTATGAATGACTTTAATGATCCGATCGACGACGGCAGGGATGCCGAAGGTAGAGCAATGCAGGGAGCAATTGCCGATACAGCCGAAGCCGCTGACGCAACTATCAATAAACGCACTGAATTGCCTTTAGTATGGTTTTTACCACTCGTCGCCTTGCTGGTCAGTGGTTGGTTGATTTCCAAAGCGATGATGGAAAAAGGCCCGGAAATTACCATTACCTTTCCTACTGCGGAAGGCTTAGAGGTAGATAAAACCAAAATCAAATACCTGGATGTGGAAATCGGCAAAGTCACGGCAATTTCTATCAATGATGATATGAAAACTATCCGGGTGACTGCGCAGATGAGCAATACGGCCGATGATT
>Ga0208509_1000841_pt1 | contig 10343 bp, 10 predicted proteins | sample LakWasMeta7_HOW4_2_FD_183857 | JGI IMG/M metagenome (GOLD analysis project Ga0208509, IMG submission 183857) | Freshwater sediment methanotrophic microbial communities from Lake Washington under simulated oxygen tension - Sediment Metagenome... | ecosystem: Environmental > Aquatic > Freshwater >...
TCGTGAACTGCGAGACCCAGGATGAAATCGATCATTATTGGGAGAAATTGGCCGACGGTGGGGCACATCTGCAATGCGGCTGGCTGCAGGACCGCTACGGCGTATCCTGGCAGGTCGTTCCGGCCATTTTGGGCCAGTTGATGTCCGACAGTGAGTCCGCCAGGGCGCAGCGGGTCATGACGGCGATGCTGCAAATGGGCAAGCTGGATATCGAAGCGCTGCAACAGGCGCATCGCGGCGACTGACAGAAGCCGCCGGATCAAATCATCAACAAAAGCTACCTTGCAATCAGGAGACACAGCCTATGAAAGTCATGGTCATGGTCAAAGCCAGCCCAAGTTCCGAGTCCGGAACAATGCCGAGCGAGGCATTGTTGGCTGCAATGGGCCAATTCAACGAAGAGCTGGCCAAGGCCGGCATCCTGCTCGCGGGCGAAGGCCTCCAGCCCAGTTCAAAAGGCGTTCGAGTCCGTTTTTCCGGCCGGCAGCGCACGGTCATCGCCGGGCCGTTCATCGAAACCAAGGAACTGGTCGCGGGCTATTGGCTTTGGCGGGTCAAGTCGATGGAAGAAGCGATCGACTGGGTCAAACGCTGCCCGAATCCGATGCCGGAAGAGTCCGAGATCGAAATCCGCCCTTTGTTCGAAGCCGACGATTTCGGCGACGCCTTCACCCCGGAACTGCGCGAACAGGAAGCAGGCATCCGGGCCATGGCCCTGGGACTTGGCGCCGTCCGTTTTGAAAATCTGGAAACACGCACGATAGCCGGGTTAAACGCGCGCTTTTCCCTGGAAACGCTCGGCAATATCCCGCTGCATTGGCAGCGCTTTGTGCCGCATTTGGGCCATATTCCAGGCCAAAGTGGCAAGACGGCTTACGGCGTTTGCTGGAACCCCGGCGAAGGATGCAGTTTCGATTACCTGGTCGGCGTCGAAGTCGACGATACCGCGCATTTACCCGCCGGCTTCGAGCACCTGCAATTGGCGGCCGGGCGATATGCCGTGCTGACTCATGCCCAGCACGTCGGCTCGATCAAACAAACGATAAACACGATCTGGACGCAATGGGTACCGGACTGCGGACTTCATATCGCGTCACCACCCTGGTTCGAGCGCTACACCGAAGCCTTCGACCCGGCCACGGGACTCGGCGGCATCGAGATTTGGCTGCCTTTGGCCGAATAAACACAAACCACTACAACTTTTCTTTTTAGGAGATACCATCATGGCTTACATCGACGGCTTTTTACTGCCATTGCCAACCGGCAACATCGACGAATACCGCCGGCAAGCGCAAGCGGCCGGACAACTCTGGATCGAGCACGGCGCGTTGGCATTCCAGGAATGCATCGCGGACGACATGACGCCCCAGGGCTCGCTGACTTTTCCGGAACTGATCAAAACGCAGGCGGGCGAGACGGTCGTCTTCTCGTATATCGTCTTCAATTCGCGCGAACACCGTGATCAGGTCAATGCCAAGGTGATGGCGGACCCGCGCCTCAAAAACCTGTGCGATCCCGACAACCTGCCGTTCGATTGCAAGCGGATGGCCTACGGCGGATTCAACAGTTTGGTCTCGCTTTGAGCTTACTGAGAGCGCAACACGATAAGGACAAATTAGGAGATAGCCGAATGCGGCCGCATGTGTCTTCGATCATCCGGCTCATTTCTCTATCGCTAATAAACCCTATACCCCTTCTTGCTTTCAAATCTATCAGGATATCCGTACCTGTTTATCACCGTGTTTTTGAATGATATCCCGTGAAAATAAGATTCACGTCACCGATTTGTTGCTTGGACGAATTGAATGAGGGAAGATATATAAATACCGAATAATCACTAACTATGCGTCAATATGAGCTCTACGAAATTACCTACTGAAGATCAAGTTCGTCAGATTCTCGAAGAACTCCGAGAGCGAGTAAGTCGTCCATCGGACCCAAATGACGTTATGCTGATGGATTACCGGGAAGAGTATTTACCGTCCAAGCTTTGGCACAAAATCAGAAGGAGAGTTCTCAAGAGAGACGAAAAGACCTGTGTCTTTTGCAGAGGCCATGCCGACGTCGTACATCATAGAAGCTACGAACGTGACGTTTTGGAGGGTAAAGCAGATCACATGCTCGTCTCCCTTTGCAGAGCGTGCCATGACTATATTCACATCGACGATGTTGGTCGCAGGAGAACGATGGAAGAATCAGACCTTATTCTTCTAGAAAAGAGTCCTCCTACACATATTCCTGAACCGATACTAGATCTCCGAAGGAAATCCCCGCACCCGCCAGAATGGTCACGAATGAACAGTGATCAGAGGAAGGCTTGGGTAACTCGGAACAACAGTCTCCGAAAAGAGCGCACTGTAGCGCTGAAAGAAAAGAGCGAATCTGTTCGCCCTCGCCGAACATACAGCGCATTGATAGTCGGCCAGAGAACATGGATTCCTCTACGTAAGGCTGTCGAAGATTATCAATGCGAAAAAGGAGCGATATCAAATGCATATGGATGGTACCGCAATTCGGCTATGCATAATGGCGTCGTGAGCATCGCCGGTTCCTCTGTCATAGCCAAAAAGATGAATAACATCTGGCACGTGGATGCTCACGAGTTTTCTTGTGCTATCGAAGATCATCGTAGTGTGCAAAAATTGCGTAAGGAAATGACGGAGGACTACAAGAGTGGAATTATTCACGGCTCTTACGGAGCGAGAATCGAAACGGAATGGGGTTATTATGAGAACTGGGGGGATTTTCGTTTCAGATACAACACTGCGCTTGCTTTGCGCATGAGGGAATCGGGGGCGTGGTATTGCAACTCGTGTAATGAGCGCGCTTCTGATAATGATGAAAATCATGGAGTTTCCTGTCTGAAATGCGGAAAGGTTCGATCTTAAATAAAGGACCATAGGGCGAGTTAGACGCGCAACCTGAGAACATTTCCGTTTTGTTTGCCCATGGGCGCGTCGTAATCCGCCGTATGAATGAACACCGCACACATACGGCGGATTACGACGCGCGGAAAGTCATTCTTAGACTTGGCGCTTGCGAGGTTTGCGCGTCTAATCCGCCCTACGCATGAATGCCACTCACAAGTATTTTGACTGCTAAACCAATCCGCGAAGTCTCATTTATTTTTTTCTGGTTCCCACGTGCCACGTGGTAACCCAGTGCGGACGCGGACGCGCCTGCGTCCCGTATCGCGACGCAGGCGCGTCGTGACTGCATTCCCGCGCGGCGCACGGGAACGAGTCAGGTAGGGGACGCATTGCGCCCCTTTTTGATGCCAATTCAAGCTAGAAACCTTGGCAATCGGAATAGATTGGTAGCCTGAATGCTGAGAACGGGTCAAATATTCCACCAGATTTATTGAATGGTGCGTGGTGCGCCCCCTACAGCTCAATGTTTACCCGGCTCCAGCTTCACTCCGCGCCGCTCATAAGTCACATACGCCTGCAACGCGATCATCTTCGGATCATCCGCCGCTAACGGCTGGCCTTCCAAAGGATTGCGCAAACACCAGTTGATCATTTCCCACAGCGGGATCACCTTGCCGATCTGTTTCTGGAATTTCGGATAAGTTTCGGGATGCGTGTTCGCTGCGTTCGGATGGCATTGCCCGCAGGCGACGCCGTTCGTGCCGAGCTTCGGGCTGGTCCACAGTTCCCTGCCCTGTTTCACGACCTCCATGAATTGCCCTTGCCAGCGCTCCAGATCGCCCTTGGTAAATTCGTCGGCCTGAACCGAAGCCGCGACCATCAGCGCCGCCAGCCCCAACACCGATTTTTTTGTGTACGAGCATTTCATAATGTTTTCTCCCCGACGGATTAAAAATGGCTTTGCGGCGGAATTCGCGCGCCTTCGGACTGGTATTGCTTATCGACCGGATTTTTTGCGTCCTTATCGAAGCCCACGCTGCGGTCGGTGTTTTCGGGCAGCAGGTAATTGAGATCGACGTGACCGTTCGCGACATTGATGAACTGCCAGCCAGTCGCATCGCGCTCGAAGAACGGGTCGGAGCGGTTCATCGGCACGGTCAGCTTCGGCAGGTATTGCTCGGCCTGCGCATAGGCCTGCGGATACGGCCACGGCCAAGCGGTCGCCATCACCGAATGGAAGCTGATATTGCCGACCTGGTTGTATTGGATCTGGTGCACATGGCCGTAGATCACCGACACCTTGTTGAAAGGCTTCAACAGCGCCTGAATCTGCTCCGCATCCTCGGTCCAGAAATTCCAACCCTTGTAGATCTTTTGCAGCGGCGAATGCGAAAACACCACGACCGGGGTCGTCTTCGGTATCTTGGCCAGATCCTTTTTGAGCCATTGCCGCTGCTCTTCGCCGACCATGAACGGCGAGCTGTTCGGATTGTCGAGCCCGGCCATTTCGAGCATGCGCTGCTCGGCCGTCGGCCAGCGGTGGTAGGTCCAGTCGTCGTAGGTGCGGATGCTGTTCAGCACGATGAAATGCACGCCCTTGTGGTCGAAACTGTGATACTGCGGCCCGAAAAGTTTTTCCCAGTAGGCGCCAAGGTCCAGATAATAGTCGTGCTCGCCCATCACATAGCGGGTTTTGTATTTCAGCGCGGATAGGATCTCGGCGCCGTGATCGAGCTCCGGCGCCGAGCCCAATTGCGCGAGATCGCCGCCGAACATCACGAAGTCCGGCTTCGGATTCAGCAGATTGGTTTCGGCGACCGCGCGGATCAGGCCGCGGTCCCAGTTTCTGACGAAACGGTTACCTTTGATCTGTTGAATGTGCGCATCCGATATATATGCAAAGGTGAAGTTCTGCTGCGCATCGGCAAAGGCCAGTTCGACCAGGCTGATCGGCAGGGTGCTGCCGAGCGCCAGGGCGCCGGAGGTTTGCAGGAAATGGCGGCGGCTGCGATTAATGTGATACATGTCCTGTCTCCTGTGGGGCTGCGGCTGTGACGGCTTGAGCAAACTGCGGGCTGGTCAGCGCTTTCAGAAATTCGACCAGATCATTGATCTGCGCCTCGGTCAGATTCAAGGGCCGAATGCCGCCGCTCAGAAAATCGTTGACCTTCGCGTCGACCGGCGTCACGCCGCCGTTGTTGTAATGAATCACCACCTCTTTCAGCGTTTTCAGACTGCCGTCGTGCATGTAAGGCGCAGTCAGGTCGATATTGCGCAGGGTCGGCGTTTTGAACGCGCCGATCGCGGTCATCTTGTCGGTCACCGCGAAACGGCCGAGTTCGGAGGACTTCTTCTCGGTCAGCACGATTTGATCGACGTCGCCGCCCTTCGCTTTCGCCTCCAGAAAGGCGCCGGCCAGACGCGGCACATCGTCCTGAATCGCATTGATGCCGATGCCGATGTTATGGAACTTGCTGTCGGTGAACAGGGCCTGATCGTTTTCGATCGTGTGACAGGAAACACAACGGCCTTGGTCGATGAACAACTGGAAGCCGCGCACTTGCGCCGCGTTCAACGCGCGCTTGTCGCCTTGGATGTAATAGCGGTCGAAGGGCGAGTTGCCGGACACGATGGAACGTTCGAAACTTGCGATAGCCTTCGCGACATGGTCCATCGTCAACTTCGCGTCAGCGACGCCGAACACTTCCGTAAACGCTTTTTTGTAGTCCGGATCGGTGCGCACGATCTGCAGGATCGGTTCATGATTGGCCAGGCCGCCTTCGACCGGATTGACGGGCGGCTGTTTGGACTGGCCTTCCAGATCGGGCTCGCGGCCGTCCCAAAACTGCGAGGTGTAAAACGCCGCATTGACCACGGTCGGCGCGTTGCGCGTGCCGGTCAGACCATGATGGCCGGTCGAGAATTGTTTGCCGTCGGTGAACGCGTGTTTTTCGCTGTGGCAGGTCGCACAACTGACCGTGCCGTCGATCGAGAAGCGCGCGTCGTGAAAAAGCTTGTCGCCGAGCGCAATCTTCGCCGGCGTCTGCGGATTGTCGGCCGGAATCGGCACCGGCGGCAGACCGAGCAGTGGATTGGCTGCCGGGGGATTCGTCTCGGGGGCGGCCGTTGTTTGCGCCTGCGCAAACAACGCGGTGATGCTGAGCGTCAGCACGGAGAGTAAACGCATCGGAGCCTCCATCGGTTTGCTTCATACAGATGGATAATAGACCGGAAAAGTGCCGCAACGTTCTCCACTCTTCAGCAAAACGGTAAGTTCCACCGGCAGCGTGGAGAAATCTACCGCCTGTCCTGACGCCGCCAACTGTCGAGGAAGTGCCTAACCAGCAGCTTCACGCTCGCATTCATGTCGTCCGCGCCGACGGCCGCGAACTTGCCGGTCAGCGACAACATGCAGATACCGTGGATGCCGCCCCATAACGTCCGCGCGGCCTGTTTGGCCTGCGCCTCGCTTCGGTCCTCGGCCAGTTGTTTGAATTCCGCTTCGAAACGCGAAAACGCGCGTTCGATTTTTTCTTGGTACCAGTCCGGTAGTTCCCCGCCCTCCGGCTGGCGATGCTCGAAGATAAGACTCCAGCAATTGAAGTGGCGGTCGGCAAAGTTCAGGTAAATCTCCGCGATCGCTTCGATCGTCTGTGCCGGCGCTTGAGGCGGCATGTTGTCGAACTGCTCGCTCAACGCATCGAGCGTGCGGGCGTTCAATTGCAGCACCAGATCGTTCATGTTCTCGAACACCATATAGATGCTGCCGACCGTATAGCCGATTTCGAACGCGACATTGCGCATCGTCAGCGCCTTGCTGCCTTCTTCGGCGACCAGCGTTTCGGCGGCCTGAAGCACCATGGCCTTGATTTCTGGGAGTGTATGTTGGCTTCTTCTTGCCATTCTGTTTTAGGTTGTTGATTAAAGACTCGGCGACAGCATCAGGCCGCTTGTCAAATCGTCCGGTCCGCGCCGGACGGACTGTTTTCCGCGAAATAACGGACCATAAAATCGACAAACGTGGTCAGTTTGGCCGGCAAAAAGCGCCGCTGCAAATAAGTCGCATAAATCGCCAGCGACGGAATCCGAAATGCCTGCAACACTTCGACCAGTTTGCCCTCCGCCAGATAATTCGCGACCGAAAATTCCGGCGCCTGGGTAATGCCCATGCCCAACGCCGCGGCCTGGCACAGGGCGCGGCCGTTGTTCGAGGCGAAATGCCAATTCGTTTTGATCTTGACCTCGTCGTTGCCGGCATGGAAAATCCAGTAATCGCGGTGTGGCGTATCCATGTAATGCAGGCAGCGGTGTTCGCTGAGTTCCTCGATGCGTTCCGGTTTGCCGTGCGCTGCGATATACTCCGGCGACGCATAAACGCACAGACGCGTCTCGGCGATTTTCCGGGCCACCACGCCGAGGTCCAGGGTATCGGTGACCAGAATCGACAGATCGAAATTGCCCTCGCCGAGATTCACATGACTGTTGCGCAAGGTCATCAAAATTTTGACGTCCGGGTACTCGCGCTGATAGGCCTCGATCGCCGGCACCATGAACAAGCCGCCGAAGTCGATCGGCGCTATGATTTTCAACACCCCGCGCACGTTTCTGCCGAGCTGCGAGGTCGATTCGTCCAGTTCCAGAAAATCGTCCAGCAATTGCTTGCCGCGGTGATAGTAAATCTCTCCGGCCTCGGTCAGGCTGATCTGGCGCGTCGTCCGGTTCAGCAAGGCAACGCCGAGCGATTCTTCCAGTTGCGCCATGTATTTGGTTATCATCATCGCGGACAGATTCATTTCGCGCGCAACCGCCGCGAAAGTACCGAGTTCGACGATACGGCAAAATACCCGCATGTTGTTCAATTTGTCCATGGCTGCCAACTATAAACTATAGATTTATATTTTATAAATTTTTAACTCTATTTAAAGTCTGGGTTTAGTCGGGTATATTGCGCAGCGGAGATAGTTAGAAGAAGCCGCTTGGCCCTGTGCATCGAAAGAGACAAGACCAAGCGGTTTTTTTATATCAACCGATTTTCGATCCTAAATAATAACGATAAGAGGCACTCATGAGCAAAATACTGAATGAAGTTCTAGCCGCCAACCGCGACTATGCCAACAATTTTGGCGATAAAGGCAATTTGCCGATGCCGCCGGGCCGGCACTTCGCGATTCTGACCTGCATGGACGCCCGCCTCGATCCGGCCAAGTATGCAGGCCTGTCCGAAGGCGACGCCCACGTGATCCGCAATGCCGGCGGCCGCGCCAGCGACGATGCGATCCGCTCGCTGGTCATTTCCTACAAACTGCTCGGCACCCGCGAATGGTTCGTGGTGCATCATACCGATTGCGGTATGGAGACCTTTACCGACGACATCATGCGCCGCCTGCTGAACAGCAGCCTGAAAACCGCGTCGATCGACGCCAGCGGCTGGCATGACAGCGGCCAGGGTCCGGGCTCCGCCGAAGGCAATTATATCGACTGGCTGACGATCCCGAACCAGGAACAAAGCGTGCTCGAAGACGTTACCCGTATCAGGAATCACCCTTTGGTGCCGCGCGACATTCCGGTTTACGGTTATATCTATGATTGCAAATCAGGACGCTTGATCGAAGTTCCCTCTGCAACAGAAGCCGGAAAGGCAGTTTAAGCATCCTCCGTGCCATCCGCCCGCGCCCTCTGGGCGCGGGCGGAGACCTTATGCTGTCATATTGCCCTCGCCCACTTATCCCCATTATCGGCCTGACCGAAATGGCCAAATGGCGCTGCGCTTCCGCCGCGAAGGCTTACCGGAAACGCACGATCCGCAGACATAAAATCATGAAGCCACTCCCTCATCAAGAACTTCTCGCGATCGTCGATCAAGACGACAACGTCATCGACACCTGCGCCCGGCACATCGTGCATGCAACGGGCCTCATGCACCGTGCGGTGCATATTCTGGTATTCGACGAATCCGGCCGCCTGTTCCTACAAAAACGCTCGATGAGCAAGGACCTGAATCCGGGGCTCTGGGATACCTCGGCCGCAGGGCACGTCGATGCGCATGAAGATTATGATGCCAGCGCGCTCAGGGAACTGCGCGAGGAACTCGGCGTCGAGCACGACGGCCCGATCGCGCCGATGCTCAAGCTTCCGCCAACCCTTGAAAACGGCATGGAGTTCGTCCAGGTCTATCGGATCATGCATAACGGCCCGTTTGTACTGGCGGCGGACGAGATCGACGCCGGCGACTGGTTTACGCCCGGCGAGATCGACGCCCGCGTGCAGGCCGATGACTTAGAGCTGACGCCGACCTTCAAGATGCTTTGGCGGCACTTGGGGGGCACGGCGAGCGCTTGACGCCCCTATCCTACTTCGCTAGCGGGCGGCAAAGCGCCGCCCGCCCGGCCGATCAGCCCTGCAATGCCCCGCGGATCACCGCCACGATCATTCTGATCGTTGACTCGTCCAGCTCCGAACAGATTGGCAAAGACAAACAGTTCGCCGCGACCTGTTCGGTCACCGGCAGTTTGACGCCGGCGCAGGCTTCCTTGAACACGTTTTGCCGATGCAACGGCACCGGATAATACACCGCGCAGCCGATCTGCTTTTCCTGCAAGGCCTTCATCACCTCGTCGCGGCGGTCGCATAGCACGGTATATTGATGGTACACGTGCTCGCCGACGCCGTCCTCGAAAGGCGTAGCCAACGGCAGATCGGCCATCAGCTCCGAATACAGATGCGCCGCACGGCGGCGCGCCTGGTTGTAGCGGTCGATGCGCTTCAGCTTGGCGCGCAAAATCACCGCCTGCATTTCATCCAGTCGGCTGTTGTAACCGATGATGTCGTGATAATAGCGCACTTTCGAACCGTGATTGTGCAGCATCTTCAGCGTTTCCGCGGCCGCATCGGAGTTGGTCACGACCAGTCCGCCGTCGCCGTAGGCGCCGAGGTTTTTGCTCGGAAAGAAGCTGTAAGCGCCCGCATCGCCGATCGCACCGGTCTGCTTGCCGTTGATCGAGGCGCCGAAAGACTGGCAGCAATCCTCGATCAGTTTCAGATCGTACTGCTTGCAGATGTCGGCGATCCGCGTCATATCGGCCGGCTGGCCGAACAGATGCACCGGCATGATAGCCTTGGTCTTCGGCGTAATCGCCTGCTCGATCGCCTCCGGCGAGATGTTGAAGGTCTTGGGATCGATGTCCACAAACACCGGCTTCGCGCCGACATAGCAGATCGCCTCGGCGGTCGCGATGAAGGTGAACGCGGTCGTGATCACTTCATCGCCGGGGCCGATGCCTTCCGCGATCAGCGCAAAATGCAGCGCATCGGTGCCGGAGGCGACGCCGATCGCATGCTTAACGCCCAGATAGTCGGCGCATTCCCGTTCGAAAGCCTGCACGTTCGGGCCCAGAATGAACGAGCAGTTCGCGATCGTTTCGGCCAGGCCGCGCTCGACTTCGTCCTTGATTTCAGCGTACTGCGCCTTCAGGT
>Ga0208509_1000842_pt1 | contig 10330 bp, 8 predicted proteins | sample LakWasMeta7_HOW4_2_FD_183857 | JGI IMG/M metagenome (GOLD analysis project Ga0208509, IMG submission 183857) | Freshwater sediment methanotrophic microbial communities from Lake Washington under simulated oxygen tension - Sediment Metagenome... | ecosystem: Environmental > Aquatic > Freshwater >...
GCGCAGTTCGGCGGCCTGTTTTAACAAGGCGTCCTTGCCAGTCTGGCCCGGCAGCTCGCGCAACTGACGCTCGGCCGCGTTAGCGAACTCCGACATTTCGGTGTATTCGGAAGCTTTAAGTACCGCACCATTAGCTATCGCACCGCCGTAATCAACGGCCACGTAGTCCAAGAGCTGCCAAATTTGCTTGGCTTTGGTTTCGGTGGTATCGGCGGCGTGTGCTGGTCCGCCGATAAATGTATAAGTCGCCAGCAGCATTGCCATTAACCAGCGATCAAGTATTCGATAAAACATGTGAAATTCCTGAACAATATTACTACGAATGATTATAATTCTCAATTGAATTTGAGTCCACAGTCTTTCTTTGGTTCAACCTTTTCACAATTAGCAGAACCGCCCCAGACATGATCGCCATATCGGCGAGATTGAAGGTAAGTCAGTGTGCATGCAGTCGATGGAAGTCCAGAAAATCCACAACTTGCCCGCGCACCACCCGATTCGCAACGTTCCCGAGTGCGCAACCGAGGGTTTGGTTATTACCTTTAGATTTAATATATCACAAAAATTACAATTGCGAACGATTCTCATTTGTATTATTATTTCCATACTAAAATTATCTATGGAGTTACAAATGCAATTTATTACCCCCCCTGCTTCCCATAAGACAAAATTTGGCTATCAATTTAAAGTTTCCAAATTAAAATTTGCAATTAATACAGCTTTAATTAGCACAAGCGTTATGTTGATGACAAATACAACTAACGCTTTTGCAGAAACCAACAAAAGCGCTGAAATTACTCTTAAAGAAATTGATGTCGTAGCTCCTGCATTGAGTGACACTAAACCAGTAAAAGGCTACAACGCTAAACGCAGTATAACTGCTACCAAAACCGATACTGAATTACGTGACGTACCACAAGCTATTTCCGTTGTGACGCAAGATCAAATTCAAGATCAATCCGTTCAAAGCATATCGGAAGCTATTCGCTATGTGCCTGGCGTCACCGCAATACAAGGTGAAGGTAACCGTGATGCAATTGTTTTTCGAGGCAATGCGACTACCGGCGATTTCTTTGTGGATGGCACACGTGATGATGTACAAACTTATCGTGACTTATACAACATTGACCGAATTGAGATATTAAAGGGGCCGAGTGGTATGATATTTGGCCGAGGCGGCGCGGGTGGGGTAGTGAATCGGGTATCTAAGGAAGCTGGTTGGGATCCAATCAGTCAAATCACTGCCAGTTACGGAGCTTATGACCAAAAACGCATTTCAGCAGATTTTGGCCGAGCTATTAATGATGAAATTGCGTTCAGAATCAATACTGTTTATGAAAACTCTGGATCGTACCGCGATGGTGTTGATCTTGAGCGGTATGGCGTCACCCCTACGGTAACCGTTAGACCAGATGATAAAACCAAAATAACGCTAGGCATGGAATACTTTAAAGACAAACGTGTAACAGATCGCGGCATACCTTCTGCCAACGGTGCCGGCAACAGCGTAAACAATAGAAGACCATACAATATAAGTGACCATTCAGCGTTTTATGGTAGTTCAGATTTAAGCCCTACAGAAACTGAAACAGTTGCCTTTAATGCATTGTTTGAACATGCTTTTAATAATGGTATTGATGTAAAAAACCGCACCCGTTACGCACACTATAATAAATTTTATCAAAACGTATTTGCCGATAGTGCTGTTTCAAATAACGGCAACTTTACAGTGCGTGGTTACCTGGATACTACAGAGCGCGAGAATTTAATCAATCAAACCGATCTAACTTATACTGCTAAATGGGGCTCAATTGAACACAAACTACTAGCTGGTTTGGAGTTAAGTACACAAGAAACCAATAACGATAGATTGGCAGGATTTTTTAATAACAACTTTACTACAAGCGGAACACAGGTTACGTTGAACGCAAACGACACGACACAAATCGGAAATATGCCAGTGAGCTTTAGGCCCAATTTGGTGAATAGCAATAATGCATTCCGCGATAATAAATCTACGATGGATGTAGTTGGCTTGTATTTACAAGATCAAATTGTTTTATCTCCGAAATGGCAAGCTATTATAGGATTAAGACACGACAGTATTAAAACTGACTTTGATGGTGTAAGAAGGCTTGGTACGGGTACGACTGTTTCTGAAAGCTTCAAGGTCACAGATAACTTGTTATCACCTCGTGCAGGTCTGATTTATAAACCATTTGAGCCGGTCTCATTATACGCAAATTACAGTTTGTCATATGTACCGCGCGCAGGAGAACAACTTACCTCGCTTACCGTAACCAATCAATCATTTGATCCGGAAAAGTTCATTAACTATGAAGTGGGTGCAAAATGGGACGTAAACTCAGACTTGGCATTAACTGCTGCAATTTATAAATTAGAGCGTCAAAATGTTCAAATTCAAGACCCCAATAACTCAACTTTACAAGTTTTGGTAGATGGTCAAGAAACAAAAGGTGTGGAGTTGGGACTTTCAGGAAATATCACTAATAAATGGAGTGTATTCGGTGGTTACGCTTATCAAGATGGTGAAATCACCAAGCAACAAGGTTCAGGTACAGGTGCAATACTAAAGGGTTCAGAATTGGGTCAAACACCTAAACATACCTTCTCGCTATGGAATCGTTATGACTTCAATGAAGTTTGGGGTGCAGCTATCGGCGTGGTCAGCCGTTCAGATATGTACGCCCAATCTCCAACTGCTACACAAAGCACTACTTTAGCAGGATATACACGGTTAGATGCGGCTATTTTTGCGAAATTTAACAAAAATACACGCTTGCAAGTGAACTTGGAAAACCTGACTAACAAAGAATATGCGCTTTATGCACATAACAACAATAACATCACGCCAGGTTCACCAATCACAGGCCGTGCTACTTTAATTTACGACTTTTAAATATCTTTTTTAAGCATTATTAAATGCCATAAACAATGATAATTTAAGCGATGTTAACGATAAAGCTCATACGTAAGTGTATGAGCTTTTTTTATTATTGCTGGTTGGAGTGTAGTAAGTCCAAAGATAGGATATAGGTTTTGCAATCGGCAAGGTTTATCATCCAGAAATAACTCCTAGCACAAATCAACTCGGAAACACTTATACGTATGTTACGCAGATTCCAGTGTGTTGCATCGACCGGTTGAATTCAAGCCGCAAAGCGGACGGTCAACTAAAGAAGCTAACAGACTGTAATCGGCCCAAAGCAGTCATTCAAAAATAATGTAAATGGTCGTTTCAAGTATCTTTTTGGTTTTTAAAAATATGATTCATAAAATGTTGCATTCCAGGTGTAACCTGTTTTTGATGATGTACCAGTAAACTAAACCGACGCATTAGTTTGCCAAAGGGCGTTTTCAGTTCAACCAATTTACCAGCATCTAACATATCTCTCACAACTGTACGTGATAGACAGGCTATACCAAGTCCCTGAACTGCGCTTTGTTTAATTGCTTCATGATCATTAAATTCAAGACTACTTTTTAATTGTGCTATGTACGGTAATAATGCCTGCTCTAACGCCTCACGTGTTCCAGAGCCTCGCTCTCTCAGCAACCAGTTAGCTTTGGTAAGCCGAACTGGAGAGATGAATTCTCCATTTTCTTGCAAAACAGGATGATTCGGCGCTACAACTAATAGAAGTTCATCTTCTAACCAAGGACTGACACTAATATCGGCACTATTGCATGGCCCTTCGATCAAGCCTATATCCACTTCAAAATTAACAACCTTACTTACAATATCAGCTGTATTTGCAACAACGACTTGCAATGGAGGCATCAGTTCACCCAAGACAATACCTTGAGCGCGCCAATAGTTGGCTAATATCGTCGGAAGCAAATAATTGCCTATGGTCAGGCTAGCACCGATAATCAGAATGCTGGGGGCAATTTCGTTAAAACTATTTTCTAAACTAGTTGCACCATTAACCAATGCCATGGCTTGCGGTAACATCGCTCGCCCATGGTCATTCAATAATAGTCGTTTACTCACACGATCAAATAACTGCACATTCAGCGCTTTTTCTAGTTCAGCTATAGATGCACTAATCGCAGATTGCGATAAAGCTATTACCTCGCCCGCAGCTGTTGTACTACCACTTTGCGCAATGGCGATGAAAATTTGTAGTTGCCTTAATGTAATTCGCATCATCACCATCCGTAACAAAATAATCTGAAACAATATTTATATACCAGTTTTATTGGTAGATTATACATAAATAATCTGTTTTATTTATTTATTGTGAGTCTGTAAAGTGCAACACATACTTTAACAACACACTATTTAAGTGACTCAATCATGCAAACATTAATAAAAAATTACCTACCAGGCATAGTGCTAAGTTTAGGCATCGCTATAGTCTCGCTAATATTAGCCAATATCACCTGGCTGCAAAACCATGCAATCGGCACACTCACTATTGCGATTATTCTCGGAATATTTTTGGGTAACACCCTTTATCCAAGCATCGCAGCGCACTGCGCAAAAGGTGTGTTGTTTTCTAAACAACGATTACTACAACTAGGCATTATTTTTTATGGTTTTAGATTAACGTTTGCTGATATTACCCATGTAGGTGCGCATGGCGCTTTGATTGATGTATTAGTGCTGACGAGCACCTTTGCATTGGCTTGGGTAGTTGGTCGTAAAGTATTTAAGTTGGATACTAACACCGTGATTTTAATTGGTGCTGGTAGCTCAATTTGCGGCGCAGCCGCAGTGATGGCTACAGAGCCTGTGGTGAAAGGTCGTGCTGAGCAGGTGTCAGTTGCTGTTTCTACAGTGTTGGTATTCGGCACAATGAGCATGCTGTTATACCCAGCATTATTTCAATGGAATTTAAGCTGGCATTTTTTCCCAACCAGTGCCGAAGCATTTGGTATTTTTACAGGCTCAACTGTGCATGAAGTCGCACAAGTCGTCGCAGCGGCAAAACCATTGGGGGATATTGCCACTAACACTGCCGTGATCGCAAAAATGGTGCGGGTGATGATGCTAGCACCATTCTTGATTCTGTTATCACTCTATGTGGCACGCACCCAACAATCGCAAATACACTTAGAGGCTACTACCAAAGCACCAATTACGATTCCATGGTTTGCCGTTATTTTTGTTGCAGTGGCTGGGCTTAATTCTCTTGCGATTATACCTAGTAATTTGGTTGTTGCAGCAGTCAATATTGATACCTTATTGCTCGCTATGGCAATGGCTGGTTTAGGTTTGGGTACTCATTTCTCGGCAATAAAACAGGCTGGATTTAAACCTATGTTACTTGGAGGAATTTTATTCAGCTGGTTAATTATTGGTGGTGCATTAATTAACAGACTAGTAATGGGTTAAGTACAAATGTAAATTAGCCTAATCAATATTATTATGATGGACGCTGAGCTTAATTTTTACCGAAATATATAGATAAATAAGAAGGATTAAAAATGTTATTAAAAAGTAAACTGGTTATCGTAAGTGCTTTATTTACCCTCGCGACTAATAGTCTGTTATCTAATGCAGCTGAACAAACAAGGTGGACGTTTGATGGCGAAATACACAATAACTCATTGGCACTTAGCCCTGATGAATCGACGGCAATTGTTTCCATTAGCGATCAACCAAAAGTCATTGTTTATAATCTTAAAGAATTGAATAAACATATAACACTTGAGAGTTATATCACGCCTAGAAATATTATATTTTCACCGTCTGGTAACGATTTTTATGTATCGGATAGTAGTTTAGGCGTTGTGAATAAAATAGATACTCAGTCACTTAAAACAATCGCTCAAATGCCTCTTGGTGCTGGTGCTTTTGGCACAACAATTAGTCAAGATGGCAAAACCTTGTATGTGAATAATCAAGCGGCAAGCACGGTGACCGCTGTGAATTTGGATACTAACCAACCAAAGGCCGTTATTACAGGTTTTGCACAACCAAGGCAGGGTGTAAGGCTTAATCCGCAAAATGACAAACTATTCGTCACTAATTTTTTAGGTGACAAAATTACTATTGTGAATACTGCTACTAATAAAATCGAAAGCGAGATAAAAGGATTTAATAAGTTGCGCGCGATTTCAATTACACAAGATGGCAAAACACTTTTTGCTGCAAATAGCGGAAGCAATACGATTGCCGTCGTTGATATAGATAAACGTCAAATCATTAACACCATTAAAGTCGGTAAAGATCCCTATGGCGCGGCCCTTACGCCCGATGGCAAACATGTCTATTCTGGTAATTTAGGTGATAACAGTCTTTCAGAAATTGACGTTTCAACCATGCAAGTAACGGCAACTATTAATGGTTTTAAAGAACCGCGCCAAGCCATTGTTTTTACGCATGATGGACAATATGCCTATGTGTTGAATGTGGATTTGAGCATATCGAAACTTGATTTAAATAGTAAAAAAATTGTACAAACATTTAATCCGTAATCACAAAATTTACGTTAATAAATTCTACTATTAGGAGATACAGCATGAATGCTGATAAAGAACAAATCATCAGAAATCGTCGTCAGTTTTTAATGAGTGCAGGCGCAGGGTTAGTGGGCATGATGGCGCTAACGAGCAAAACCTGGGCAGCCGTCTCAGAAACCATGCCGTTTGGTAATGGCGAGCGTGAGATGATTGCGTACCCACAAAAACGTAAACTGATGCGTATTACCACCCGACCACCGCATTTAGAAACACCATTTGAGGTGTTTAACGAAGGCGTACTTACGCCAAATGATGCGTTTTTTGTGCGCTATCACTTAGCTAATATTCCTATGTCTATCGATCCTGATACTTATCAGCTAAATATCTCAGGCCATGTGGACAAGCCAATTTCACTTTCATTAAAACAATTAAAAGCAATGAAAACAGTTGAGGTGGTTGCAGTCAATCAATGCTCTGGCAACAGCCGTGGATTTTCATCGCCCAGAGTATTTGGTGCGCAATTAGGGAATGGCTCTATGGGCAACGCACGCTGGGTTGGCGTTTCTGTTAAAAGTGTACTGGCACTTGCGGGTGTCAAAGCAGGCGCTACTTTAGTATCTTTTAATGGTTTAGATGCGCCAGTTTTACCTAGTACACCTGATTTTATTAAAACCTTAGCAATCGACCATGCGATGGATGGCGAACCGATGCTCGCTTGGGAAATGAATGGCGAAGAGTTACCATTTGTGCCAGGCTACTTTGGTACTTATTGGGTAAAGCACCTAAGCGAAATTAAGGTACTGAATACCTCATTTGAAGGCCATGATAGTTTTTTTATGAATACTGCTTACCGTCTACCTGATAACGATTGCCTCTGCGTGCCAGCTGGTACAGCGCCTTCAAAAACCAAACCTATTACCAAACTTAAAGTACGCTCATTTATTACCAATGTAAGTAGCGATCAAAAGATAAGTGTTGGTCAGTATGCATTACTTAAAGGGATCGCTTTTGATGGTGGTAGTGGCATTAAAGAAGTAGTAGTTTCAGACGATGGCGGCCTAACTTGGCAAGTTGCCATGTTAGGTAAAGACTTGGGCAAGTACTCTTTCCGCGAATGGCAGTTTGCTTATAAGCCAGCCAAAAATGGTGACGTCCAGTTAATGGTGCGTGCAACAGGAAACGATGGTGATACACAGCCAATGACTGCAACTTGGAATCCAGGTGGTTATCTTCGTAATGTTGTTGAAACTACAAAACTTACTGTTGTTTAAATATCAGATGTATAGAGGAAACACCATGTTAAAAAATATGACTACAAAATTTGTAATAGCAGCTTTGTTTCTTATATCTATTCAAGGAATAGCTGCACCAAGAAGCATAGAGCTGCCTGAAGAAACCGCTAAGTTTAAAGAATCTATTCATCCTGGCTACATCATTGCGCAACAAAAATGTAGTATTTGCCACTCAGCAGATTATATTAACCTGCAACCATCAGGCATGAATCTCAAACAATGGACGGCTGAAGTCACTAAGATGCAACACGCATATGGCGCACCGATTACTGATGATGATATAAAAGTGATTGGTCAGTATCTGGCCACCACCTATGGCAACGAAAAGCTTGCAGCTATGACTATCCCAGTGGCGACTACAACCCCAGTAGCCAGTGCTATCGATGTTAAAACTTTATTAGCTAATAATGCCTGCTTGGGCTGTCATGCCATGTCACAAAAAATTGTTGGCCCCGCTTATCATGATGTAGCAGAACGCTATCGTAAAAATCCTAAAGCCTTAGAAACGGTGATGGCAAACATCAAAGCAGGTGGCACAAATAAATGGAGTGCAGTGCCGATGCCGCCGTTTCCAGCATTGACGGATGCAGAGTTAAAAGTATTAGCTCAATTTGTGCTAAGCCAATAATATCTAAATTTACAAAAAGGGAGTTTATATATGAGTGACGACACAGCAACGCACATCATTAAAGCTAAACCATTAGTATCTGATCCACGCATATTTTTTGCAGCTGAGCGTACGCTCTTAGCGTGGGTGAGGTCTGGTTTAGCCGTGATGGCGCTGGGTTTGGTGATTGATAAGTTTGGCTTGTTGTTATCAGTGTTAACCTCCTCTACAGTTAATCATCATCAGACTCATCAGGATATATCACATTATCTTGGCATCATATTAATATTGGTAGGAACACTTATTGTAATGGGAGCACAATATAATCATCAGGCGTATGTACTCTGTTTGCCACCTGAAGATTTGCCAAAACAAGCTATCGTTCGACTAGATTGGTTTTTGACTTTTTCAATTGCAACTATTGGGGTATTACTGACGATTTATCTGGTTGTTGCTTAACTCTAATAATTTAAGGAGTAAAGCAATCAAGGTCATTCGCAAACATAGTCTTACCATTGAAAGAGTGGGAGATAACCTCTAGCGTTTGCGGTTCTTTGCCTAGTGTACGTAGCATTCTGTGAGAAAGTACTAATTGTCTGACTTTGGCTTCGGCAGAAATTTGACCAATCACAGAAGGTGGCATATGTAACTTTCGTTCTACACCGCTCGCTCCTTCAGGCACAGCGTTATGTGCAACTAATATATCAGCATCTTTTGCTAAGAGTTGTAGATTGCCGTTGCCGCCATTAGTATCACCACTAAAGACAATGCTTTTACCGCCGATATCAACTCGCCATGCTAATGCTGGAACACTGCCATGCAGGACATCTGTTGCAGTTGCTATTACGCCAGATTGGTTAAAAACTTCTTTAATTCTTTGGTTTTTAAACTCAACGTTATGTGCTTGAATGACATAACTAGATTGGCTTGTTGTTAGGAAATCATTTAGATAACGGTAAGCGCCTTTTGTACCAAATAAATCTTGTATAAATTCAGTCGTACTTGGAAATAATGTATTACCTATTGGACCATACACTGGTAATGGTTTTGAGCGATCTTCAAAATAAGAAGATTTAATGAGCGCAGGGAAATCCGCAGTGTGATCTACATGCAAATGTGTGAATAACACTACATATAAATCTGTCATGTTTGCGCCACTCTCCCCAAAACGCAAAGCACTGCCACCGCCACTATCAATCAACACTCGCGCCGTGCCATCCTGCCAAATGAGATAGCTGCTAGAAGCCCGCTTATCTTGCATTTCAGGGCCACCAGAACCAAGTACTTGTAACTCAATACCATGTCCCGCACAACTTGATGCAAAAGCTTCGTCGATTAAAAAGATGCTGGCAGTTAAGCATAAAAATATTTTGCTAACGAACTTAGTAGCATGTTTCATATGTTTAATATTTAAAGTTGTATTAATAAATACATTAACCCAACAATAAAAATATAGATACTTGAAAAATTCTTGATGACTGCTTTGGGCCGATTGCTGAAATCAGAAAACTTTAACTGACAGTAAGCTTTGTCCCGCTTTGCAGCCAGCCAGAGAGCAAATAGCAAAATAACTAGGTAGTTAAACTAGCTATGACTTATTACAGCCATTAAAGCAGCATATAGACTAAAAAATCATAGTAGTCCATATGCTGCTTTGTTTAAAACATACCTGTAATTTAGTTATTTATACGTTTAAACAAACTTTCAGCATGAGCTCTAGCCAAAACATCATCCTCTGGCTCTATTGGTGGCAATTCGACCCCACCCTCACCAGCAGTAAATAATGCTCCTCCCACATCATCGTCATACGACGAACCATTCTCATGAATTGCATAATATCTATCTTGAGTAAGGTCGTTACCTAACAGCTGTGAAAGATAGACCCAGGTCCAGCTGCGAAGATTATCATTCTTATCATAAGATTCCATTAGCTCTCGCATCGCTCTAATGTTCCCAGACTCTGCAGCAGTGGTCAGCCAATGATGATGGTCATCATATC
>Ga0208509_1000845_pt1 | contig 10305 bp, 9 predicted proteins | sample LakWasMeta7_HOW4_2_FD_183857 | JGI IMG/M metagenome (GOLD analysis project Ga0208509, IMG submission 183857) | Freshwater sediment methanotrophic microbial communities from Lake Washington under simulated oxygen tension - Sediment Metagenome... | ecosystem: Environmental > Aquatic > Freshwater >...
GCTGGGCTGGAGCATGTGGCTCGGGCCGCGGCCCGGCCGGCGCGATGCCGATGACTTGATGCTCGATCCGTTCATCAAACTGGGCGGAGCTTGATGAACACACCATAAAACCAATCATAAACGGGAATAAACCATGGCAGAAATTAGCCGAGTAAAACTGTTTGGAAAATTAAACCGGGTTTGCTACAAGGCCGTCGAGGGCGCGACGGTGTTTTGTAAACTCAGAGGCAATCCTTATGTCGAGCTGGTGCACTGGTTGAGCCAGCTTCTGCAACTGCCCGATTCGGACCTGCACCGTGTGATCAAGCATTGCGGTCTCGATGCCTCGGTGCTCGCGCGCGACGTGACCAATGCGCTGGACCGCCTGCCGCGCGGCTCGACCTCGATTTCCGATTTCTCGCCGCACATCGAGGATTCGGTCGAGCGCGGTTGGGTGTACGGCACCTTGATGTTCGGCGAAAGCCAGGTGCGCAGCGGCCACTTGATCGTCGGCATGCTGAAGACCAAAGGCCTGCGTAATGAGCTGGTCGGCATCTCGCGCGAATTCGAAAAAATCAAAACCGATGCGTTGACCGAGGAATTGGCCAAGATCGTCGCCGGCTCGCCGGAAGACGGCCTGGCCGCGACCGACGGTTTCCAGGCCGGCGCGGCGCCCGGCGAAGCCAGCGGCGCGATCGCCCCGGCCGCGATGGGCAAGCAGGAAGCCTTGAAACAGTTTACCGTCGATCTGACCGAACAGGCGCGGCTCGGCAAGATCGATCCGATCGTCGGCCGCGATGAAGAAATCCGCCAGGTAATCGACATTCTGATGCGCCGTCGTCAGAACAATCCGATTTTGACCGGCGAGGCCGGCGTCGGCAAGACCGCGGTCGTCGAAGGCTTCGCGCTGAAGATCGTCGCCGGCGACGTGCCGCCCTCGTTGCGCGATGTGACCTTGCGCACCCTGGATGTCGGCCTGTTGCAGGCCGGGGCCAGCATGAAGGGCGAATTCGAAAATCGCCTGCGCCAGGTGATCGAGGAAGTGCAATCCTCGCCGAAGCCGATCATCCTGTTCATCGACGAAGCGCACACGCTGGTCGGCGCCGGCGGCGCGGCCGGCACCGGCGATGCGGCGAACCTGTTGAAACCGGCGCTGGCGCGCGGCGCGCTCAGGACCGTCGCGGCGACGACCTGGGCCGAATACAAGAAGCACATCGAAAAAGACCCGGCGCTGACGCGCCGCTTCCAGGTCGTGCAGGTGCTCGAACCGAGCGAGGAAAAAGCGATCCGGATGCTGCGCGGCGTGGTATCTGTGCAGGAAAAACATCATCAGGTCCTGGTGCTCGACGAGGCGCTCGAAGCCGCGGTCAAATTGTCGCATCGCTACATTCCGGCCCGGCAGTTGCCGGACAAGGCGGTCAGCCTGCTCGATACCGCCTGCGCCCGGGTCGGCATCAGCCAGCATGCGGTGCCGGCGGAGGTGGACGACTGCCGTAAGCGCATCGAAGCGCTCGATACCGAGTTGGCGATCATCGGCCGCGAAAAATCGGTCGGTGTCGATGTCACCGCCAGGGAACAATTGGCCAACGAAAAACTGGAAGCCGAGAAAGCCCGCTTGGCGGAGCTCGAAGCGCGCTGGAATGCCGAGAAGGAACTGGTCGGCAAGATTCTGGACCTGCGCGCGAAGCTGCGCTCGGCCGGGCATGAAGTCGATAAAACGACGCCGCCAACCTCGGAAGCCGCGTCCGGCGCAGGGCAACCAGCGGAAGCAGAAGCGATCGACCGCGAAGCGCTGCTGGCCGAATTGAAGGAATTGCAGGCGAAACTGCATGAACAGCAGGGGGAGTCGCCATTGATCCTGCCGACCGTCGATCAGCAGGCGGTCGGCGCGGTCGTGCAGGACTGGACCGGCATCCCGGTCGGCCGCATGGTCAAGAACGAGATCGAAACGGTATTGAAGCTGCCCGACCTGCTCGAACAGCGCATCATCGGCCAGCGCCATGCCCTCGAAATGATCGCCAAGCGCATCCAGACCTCGCGCGCCGGCCTCGACAATCCGAACAAGCCGATCGGCGTATTCATGCTGGCCGGCACCTCCGGCGTCGGCAAGACCGAAACCGCGCTGGCGCTGGCCGAAACCCTCTACGGCGGCGAGCAGAACGTGATCACGATCAACATGAGCGAATACCAGGAAGCGCACACCGTCTCGACCCTGAAAGGCGCGCCTCCGGGCTATGTCGGCTACGGCGAGGGCGGCGTGTTGACCGAAGCGGTGCGCCGGCGTCCGTACAGCGTGGTGTTGCTCGACGAGGTCGAAAAAGCGCATCCTGACGTGCACGAAATCTTCTTCCAGGTGTTCGACAAGGGCTGGATGGAAGACGGCGAAGGCCGCGTGATCGACTTCAAGAACACGTTGATCCTGTTGACCACGAACGCCGGCACCGACCTGATCGCGGGCCTCTGCGGCGATCCGGAGCTGATGCCGGAGCCGGAAGGGATCTCTAAGGCGCTGCGCGAACCGCTCTTGAAAGTGTTTCCGCCAGCCTTGCTCGGCCGGCTGGTCGTGATTCCGTATTATCCGCTCAGCGACGAAATGATCGGCGCGATCGCCCGTCTGCAACTCGGCCGCATCAAGAAACGGATTGCCGAAAGCCACAAGGTGCCGTTCACGTATGACGACGAGGTGATCAAGCTGATCGCGAGCCGCTGCACCGAGCTCGAAAGCGGCGGCCGCATGATCGACGCGATCCTGACCAATACCGTGTTGCCGCGGATCAGCGAAGAGTTTTTAACGCGGATGATGGAAGGCAAGCCGATCGAGCGGGTGCATGTAAGCGTCACGGATGGGGATTTTGGGTATGGGTTTGAATAGCATAACGAATGAAAGACAGGCAACAGGCCGAACGGGTTTTGCAAACCTGTTCGGCACGTTTTTCTGGAAGCCTTGATGCTGGCTTGAAATTCTCAGGCTGGGTTGAAGACCTCGGCCCGCTGTAGTATTCACGACAATTTTTATCTTGGAGAAATCAAATGCCTTGGATTCGCTGTCCATACGGTTGTTACTTTACTCTTCCTGCATTGAACTGGGGAGTATTCATTCGATTTCCGACTTCTTTGTTAACTTGTGAATGCTGCCACCGCAGTAACTGGGCAATGTTTTATCAAGAAGATGCTACGGCTGGTGCAATTTCAGCGGTCAATGAAATTCGCATGCCGAACAAACCGTGGCAACAGGAAATTGAAGTCACCATTAAAAAGCGGATGTCTCGGCTGCTTGGCAACATCAACTGGTTTGGGTATGATCAGGATCTGCTTATTAAGCAACTGTACAATGACTTGGTGAAGATGTTGATCAATTCAGAATTGACCAGTAACTTCCCGACGCCAAAGATTTGGCGAATTCTCGAATCGGGTGGGCAATTGAAAAACATGTGGGCACAAGGGGCTGATAGCGCCAGTAAATATGGCAAAGAGAGAAATGAAGGCGAATTGAAATTTTTTGGCGATCTTTCTGGCGTTTCCAATGTCCCAACCGGTCAAGGACGACCGTTTTACATTGCACTTAATCCTGGTTGTTTGCAGCAAGGTGCAGCCCCTTACTACGGGCGTTCATATATGGTGTATAAAAACGCCGTAAAATTGCGCTGCTCTTTCACAGCCACAGATACCTTGCAAATGATCAAACAATCATGTGAAATCGTTGCTTCCGATATCTGTTCTATCTCGACCATTGGCAATATTTTGTTGCGGGTCTCTGACAGGCAATTAATTTATCTGTGCTCGCTAGTCACAGGTAGTGATGTCACCTCGCCCAACGAATTCATTGAAGCTCAGGGTTGGGGCACTATGAGTTTGTCTGCCGACATCGAGTTGATTGTTATTTCTCAAAATGATTTGAATGATTTAATCACCCTCAAGAGTGACAATCCAGATCTGGTTCCACGCGAACTGGTCAATTTGGGTGCTGAACAAAGGAGGGCGGCTATCAACGAGATGATGCAATCTTTGAAAGCTTTTTGTATGAAGAATGGGGTAACTCTCAAAGTGTTGCCATTGGGGCCTGATACCATGAACAGCCGCCAGACCCGAATTTGATTGTAATTATGGGCGTGAAAAAAAACGGGGTCTTGAGCTGGACGGGGGTTGAAACCCCGTCCGGAAAAACTGGGGTCAAGTCTTGGTTGCGGCTGGGCAATGCTGCCCATCCTAGCGGGTGAGAATCCCGCCCCAGTAACTGCTAGCCACGGGCTGGGTATCGAGCCTTGCAGGCGAACTGGTAACAGTGCGCTTGATGCGTAGGCACGAAAGCCGGCGAGGAGCAATGGTAACAGATAATGCTGACCGTGAAGGTGTAGAGTCCCGAAATGACCGCATTGGAGAGGGCCGATGGTATCAAGACGCCAGCAGGCAATAGCGCGACATTGGTTAGGGTGAGAATGTCGCGCCCCCGGGATCGTAGGCCGCTTCGAGCCAGACAACGAAAACCGGGGTCAAGTCTTGCGAAAACCGGGGTCAAGTCTTGTATTTTGCATTGTTATTTTTGATCTAAAAGATTGTGCAAATTCAAGACGTGACCTTTTTTCTAACCCTTTTTCCCCTGATGGGGTTTTTAGGGTATGGGTTTGAATAAAGTTTCTGTAAAAACTCTGAGTCGCGTTACAGTTTTCGCAATTTCGTTAATAGCGTCGGGAGAGTCTTACGCCATGGGGAAAATGTATTTATTTTCGGAGATCACAGGGGTTGTCGTCAAAAGTAGTGCCCCGGTACAGGATGCGACCGTCGAGCAGGAGTATCGCTGGGCATGGAAAGACGAAACGGGAAAGGAGCAAGTAAAAACCGATTCCCAAGGCAATTTTAGTTTTCCCGCCATCGTCAGAAACTCCTTTTTCGGATCGCTGCTGCCTCACGAACCGATGATCCGACAGACCCTGTTGATCAAGCACGAAGGCCAAGTCTACAAGGCCTGGATGTTTGACAAAGGCAATTACGACCAAAATGGCGAACTGAAAGGCAAGCCCATCTCGCTGTACTGCGATCTCGATGAGCCTTTGAGCCATAAGGGTGACGTATACGGCATATGCCAATTACGCTGATCATTGATAAAAGAGCTCAAGGTGCGGGTAGTTTGTACCCCGACTATGATGGTTTTATCAGGACAGACCGTTCATTTAGGGAGCCGGATGTGACGACGTTCAACGACGACATTGGCAATATCTGGATAAGAGGTGTATTGAATGTTAATCCGGATTGGCGTCTATTTTGATAATCCTACAGTTGGTCTGTGTCAGTTGCATATCGGCAGATACACCTACTTCTAGCATGGAGAATATACCTATGAATACGCCCCCCTCTAGCAGCCGGCCGTCAGCGCCGGAAGTGGCTCCGATTGAACACGCTGGCGTTCGTTACGAACAGGACCAGGCCGATGAACACAAGGGCGATCAGGACGGCGGCTATTTGGCTGCCAGTGACGCGAAAACAGGTGAGCGTCTGTGGCGCCTGAAAGTTTACGATGTGCCGGATTATAAATCTGCAGGTGTTAGCGTAGGAGGCATATATTTTCGTTCAATGCGGTTGATAAGTAGCAGCAACGAATTGGAGATCGAAAATGAAGTTGGGAGCCTCTATCGCGTCGAACTAGCCACGCACAGCGTCAAAAAAATTTCGGGACCACCTGACAAGGCACCTCCGGTGCCAGCGGCCAAACCAAAGCCTATCCCCGAGTAGGAGAGAGAGCCGGTAGCTGGACTGAGTCAGGTAGCCCTGCTTACGGAGCCAGCGTGCGGTTGCCGGAGCCCGGTAGGGTAGGCAAACGGCTTCATCGTTTGCCTACCTCTGTGTACAGCGGTGGAGTGAGCGGGGCGTTGACCCAATCAAATATTCACCCTGCCGAAGAAGAAGTGATTTGATCGATCCGACGCCTTATTTGGATATGTGGAAAACGAATTTACCAAGCTAGAGGAGGCCCTATATGATGACGGATGTTAAAAAAACAATCACTCAGCCAGCGAGATTCAAGGATTTGCGCTTGATCCTGTTTTGCCTGTTGTTGCCTATCGCGGGGTGTCTGCCCGTAGCCGCCGAGGGTTTGCCGGTCGATGCCATCGTGACCCGGATGACCGCAGAGACGGTATTCAAACTCGAACCAAAAGAGGCGGCTGGGTATTTCAATGACCTATGCCCGTTGGCAACAAAAGGCGCCGGCAAATACCTCTGGGTGTATGAAAACGAGAAGCCGGGACGTAACATGCTCTGGTTAAGGGTCGAATTTCAACCCGGAGCCGAGGGGCAGTCGGATTGGGATCTTTTGCAAGGCCAGCTTGCACTGCCTTTGGCGACTTCCGCCTTTCCGGATGTTTATGGTACGCTCAAAAAGCGGATCAATGAGAAACTGGGAAAGCCCAAAAGGGAAGACAGTAACCCGGAAAATCGAGTTTCCGAATGGGGGCTGGACGATTCCCGCGCGGTCTTGCTGCGGCAAGGCAGTTTTGATGACCCTTATCTGAAAGCATCTCGAAACATGGTGCTTTTGGAGTCCGTGATCATGCAAGGTGACGATTAGTGCAGCATAATCGGACCTGCGCGAGTTGTTCATCAGTTGTTACAAGGTAAATATAATGAAAAAAGGAACAGAGCTGTCAGGCGGAGCGGTATTTATAGGCGCCTCTCCCGTTGAAAGGACGGGCGTGTTGGCGGATTTAAAATATTTATCAGGGAAGAATAACCCAAACTTTGTACACGTATTTTCTCATGCCGACCAATTGCCTGTTCATTTGGTTGAAAGGATTAAGGCAACGATTGCCAAGAGGGTTGTGCTCTTTGCGATATTGTATGCGGAGGGCAGAAAAGATTTTTCTTTGCAAATTGGCGGAGCATTGAAGCAAGATCGGAGTGGAGTGGAAGGGGAGGCGCCAATAAAAGGCTATTGTAATGGAGTTCAAGCAGGGCATATCGCCATTGGCACTTATTCCATTAATGGCATGGTGATTGGTCAAGAGGGAGGATTATTTTTAAGACAACATCCAAATCATGACCCTAAAAAATCCAATTTCCCTAATTATTCAAATTTGCTGGCTTATGCGTTGGCGTTAGATGGAGCAACAGAATTGGTGCCGGCTTTTATTAATCAGTCGATGGGTAAAATTGAATCGATAATCATGCATTATATGAAAGGCTTGATTCCCGTGTATATACCTAATAATCAAACCGATCTGGAAAAGCAATTGATATGCGAGGCAAATCGGATGGTGAATTTTTTTATTGACAAGAAAGTAACCTTTTTAAAGCCTTTGATGGATCGGCTTAATTCCATTGTAAAAGGAAGAGCATCAGAGTTTATACAAAATCCGGCCGATAAAAATAATCTGATTTTTAACGGAAAAGAAAGTGGTTTTATTCAAGCCGTCTTGGACTTGTTAAATGATCCTGCGAGTGAATTTTATATTCAACTTGAAAGCCGTATCTTGAGAAATATCGCAATTAATGCGGCAGATTTCGCGATGAAGGCGGAATGCGCCAAACGAGAGTTATCCGGTACATCTCAGTCTGCGTAGGGCAAAATCGGCAAGTTTTGGGTTTGCGCCGAGGGTTTTTGCAATGAATAGTATTACCGTGGGCGAGCGGGCAGTTATGGACTTCGCGTTGTCACGAAACGTTGTTCGCGTAGCATAATCGCAAAGCCGTTCGTCACCACTCCGAAGCCAACTCAACAAAGCCTACAGAGGGCGGAAAGGAAACGCCGTCATGTTAACGAGCGGGTTTGGCTATGCTTCCTGACATAGGCGTGGTGGGTTGATCCGCAAAATTCAAGACGAAAGCTTTTTGCCTTTTGCCCGGCATAGGGATTGCCACAACATAGGGCGTTGTGCAGATCGTGATTATGTCATGGCACGGTCTTAGTAGGCGTGTGTGATAGCACTTTCGTTCTTCGCTTCATGGTTTGCCAGTAACAAAAGCGAAAGAGGCGAGGTTGGGCCGATGAGTTGGATTCGGCTTATAATCTCCTAATATCGGGGTTTTCTACTACGTCATGGGGGAGATCAATGTCAAAGGGCATAGGCATGCGCGGTAAAGACTTGCGCATTTTTTGTATGATAGCTCGGCAGTACAATGTCTATATTCTGGTGCGCCATACCAACGAAGCGTCGCTCGAATATATTGGCAAACCAGGTTATTATCCTAAACCCGCGGCGATCAAGGCGAAAACGGCGGATATCGATCCGCCTCCGTTGCAATACACATCGGGCGGGCAACGGAAAACGGTGCAACATCAAATCGCCGGCTTGGTGCCGCATCCTGGGTTTCAGCCGAAAGTATTCGTCGGTGAAAAACTCGCGAAAGCGCAGAGTTGCTGGTGGGATACGCTCGATGTTCTGCACGGGGCGGGAGTCAACATACCCGCGACTACGCCTGATACCTGGGAATCATGGGGAAAAGAGCACACGAGTAGACTATCGGGGTGGCGTTGGCGAATCGACGTCGACCCGGGGTCGCCCCATTTCGGCTGCCTGCAAATCGCCCGGGACAACATCCCTTGGAGCTATCTGCACGGCGATTACGATCTAAAGGACGTGATCGTCAAGGGACACGAGACCTTCAACGAGCGCAATGAAGGCAAAATACAGGGCGCAAAAAACTATACACCGCTATTGCCTGGGCTGGAGTTTGAAATCCTGCGCAAGGTCTTGAACGACTCCATCGGTGCCGATATGGTGCAACATGGCGCGGAAGCCCAGTTCGCATGGCATGGTGACGAGCCGATTACCGTTATTCTGCCGGAAGGACCTCACTTGCAATATTTGATTCTCGCCAATGCCGAGGCGGTGCAGAGCTGGTATATGGACATGAATCGCAAACTGATCGCCAAAATGGGGAAGAATTATTTGGGCGACAAGAGCCGCTGGTTCTGGTTTGGCGACCACGGCAACCTGTTTTTACCAGGACAGGATAGATCAAGAGGAAAATAAATGCGCGCGTTACCGCTTTTGTGGGGCCGGGCCAGAATGGCACTTACTTAAGCGATAATCATATGAATTAAAAAGAAAAAGCTGGCATGGTGGTAAACTTAAGTCACCAAACCCTCATCACCACCTTATTGCCAGCTTCTATGCTAGAAGTTACGCATTGACAGCCAAGTTACAATATGAGATTTAAACGCACACAGACCACAGCCACCGGAAGGCCTGCCAATGATCAGGAAAATCACCCGCCCCAGCACAGCCCGTTGCACCCTGCCGATGTACATCAGCTTCCTGCTGGGCGAACCCAACTATGGCAGTTGTTGCCGTCTGGCAGACGTGATGGCCATTTCGCACGATAGCGCGAACCGTTTCCTGCAACGGGAATGCTACGAAGGCAAGGACTTGTACGCCGAGTCCGCGCCACTCCTGAATCTGAAAGGCGGCACCTTGAGCGTCGATGACTGCGTACTGGACAAGCCGTACAGTCAGTATTTGGCCTTCGTTGGCTATTTCTGGTCGGGCAAACACCACCGTTCCGTGAAGGGCATCAACCTCATCACGCTCTACTATACGGACACCGACGGGCAGCACCTGCCCGTCAATTTCCGTGTCTACGACAAGTCGGAAGGCAAAACCAAGAACGACTACTTCCGCGACATGCTGGAAGACGTCCTCACCTGGTGACTGGAGCCCGCTTTCGTAACCGGTGATAGCTGGTACAGTGGCGTGGACAACCTGAAGCATGTGAGAAAACACGCGCTGGGTTGGCTGTTTGCCATCGAAAGCAACCGCACCGTCTCCGTGGACAAAGGCCATTGGGTGCAGGTGCAAACGCTCGACATCCCCGATGACGGCCTACGGGTTTGGCTCAAGGACTTCGGCCACGTGAAACTGTTTCGGACATGGCTGAAAGACCAGCCGCGCCACTATGCGGTTTTCTTGCCCGATGATGACGAACTGACCGCCGTCGGCCGGAAGACCTTCACCGCCCAGCACGACAAGCACTGGCATATTGAACAGTACCACCGCGCCATCAAGCAGGTCTGCAACATCGAGCGTTTTCAGGTGCGCAGCAAAACCGCCATCCGAAACCACCTGTTCGCCGCTCTTTGCGGGGATGTCCAGCTCCAGAAGTTCAGCGCCATGGCTTTGATAAGCAACTGTTACGGCATACAGCGTAACCTGTTCAACGGCGTCGTTGCCGGGTTTATCAGCACTCTCATGCCTACTATGGCACATATAACAGGCTGTTGATTTTATCTTCCCCACCAGCCGCATTGATCCGTTGATCCAGAAGCAAGATAAATTCATAAGATACTGTTTTTAGAGATAAGATAGTTCTATCTCAAATATATTGCATTGATCC
>Ga0208509_1000850_pt1 | contig 10279 bp, 8 predicted proteins | sample LakWasMeta7_HOW4_2_FD_183857 | JGI IMG/M metagenome (GOLD analysis project Ga0208509, IMG submission 183857) | Freshwater sediment methanotrophic microbial communities from Lake Washington under simulated oxygen tension - Sediment Metagenome... | ecosystem: Environmental > Aquatic > Freshwater >...
CGCTGATATATGGGCTAAGAAACCTTATTTAAAGCCCTTGGCCAAAATATAAACTTCATTGCTTCGTGGTCTTGATGCTTTTGGCTTTCTAATGACCACTTTTGCAAAAGATTGCTGTACATCTTGATGAAACACTTCAAAGCCTTCGCCGTGAAATAATTTAACCAGAAAGGTTCCTCCTTTCGTTAATACAGCTCTGGCTGTATCCAAAGCCAGTTCGCCCAAATAAATGGAACGGGGTTGGTCGACACCTTTATTGCCGCTCATGTTAGGCGCCATATCAGACATGACTAAATCTACTGGGGCACCGTCAAGAACGGCAAACAATTGATCCAGTACAGCCTGTTCCCGAAAATCGCCCTGAATAAAATCGACGCCTTCAATGGGGTCCATGGTCAAAATATCGAGTGCGACAAGCTTGTTTTTTTTTCCGATCAGCTGACGAGCAAACTGTGACCAGCCGCCCGGTGCTGCGCCCAAATCGATAATATTCATGCCCGGCTTGATTATTTGATCTTTCTCCTGAATTTCATTCAGTTTAAAAACCGCTCTCGAGCGATAGCCCTGCGCTTGTGCCAATTTGACATATTCATCCTGAAAATGTTCCTGCATCCAGCGATTACTACTTTTACTTCGTCCCATGCTTATTGATTTAGTGTAAAATTGCGATTTTGATTTAGGAAAGATTAAGAGTGAACTCTGCAGATAAGAAAAAGCTCCGGGCTCAGGCTCATGGCTTAAAACCCGTGATTATGATCGGTCAGGCAGGATTGACAGCGGCCGTCTTGGCGGAGATCGAACTGGCGCTGGATAGCCACGAACTGATTAAAGTTAGAATACGTGCCGAAAGAGAAGATCGCAAGCAAATCAGCGAGAAAATCTGCGCCGATACCGGCGCTGCACTGATTCAAACTATTGGTCAAATTGCAGTTATCTATCGTTTAAATCCGAATAAGTAATCACGAGGCTAAGGCGAAAGGTCAATATTTTCGCCTTAGCCAGTACTTACAGCGCTTTTAGCTCAAATATATTGAATCGAGATAATCTCGTACTCAATATTGCCGCCCGGAGCTTTCACGGTAACAATATCTTCAACTTCTTTGCCGATTAAAGCCCGTGCTATGGGCGAGCCGATTGAAATACGATTTTCTTTGATATTGGCTTCATCTTCGCCGACAATCTGATACGTTACTTTTCTTTCTGTTTCGATATCTTCTATTTCTACGGTCGCGCCAAATACGACTTTTCCATTGGCGTCCACTTTAGTCACGTCAATTATTTGCGCATTAGACAATTTACCTTCAATTTCGGAAATACGTCCTTCAGCAAAACTTTGCTGCTCTTTTGCAGCATGATATTCGGCGTTCTCTTTTAAATCACCGTGCTCTCTAGCCGTGGCAATCGCGGCAATGATACGTGGACGCACAACCGACTTCAATTCCTCCAATTCAGCACGCAATTTTTCTGCGCCTTTCACGGTAAGAGGTACTTTATTCATTCTGATACAACTCCAAAAATATAACGCATCCATCCCTTGCGGGAATTCATAAAAAACAATAGGTAATATCTTAGATTCCTGTTTTTCACCAAGTTCAGGAGAGCCTTGTCGAATAATGAGGTAACTCAATAAAGAGATATCCTACAAATTATTGAAGGCTCTTATGCAGATCCTGCAAGCAATTAACATCGCCCGCATCCAGTTCGCCCAGGGCATAGCAGGCGGCTCTTGCTCCCGCCATGGTTGTGTAATAAGTTACCCGGTGCTGTAAAGCCTCGCGGCGCATGGTGAATGAATCGGTAATAGCTTTTTTGCCTTCAGTGGTATTAATAATCAGTTGAATCTGATCGTTTTTGATCATATCAACGGTATTGGGCCGGCCTTCGTTGACTTTAAAGACTACTTCGCATGGTATGCCTGCCTCCTTAAGAAATTTTGCCGTCCCGCCGGTAGCGACAATCTCATATCTTTTGTCCACCAGCATTCTGGCAATATCGGGCGCTTTGGCTTTGTCGGCATCGCGTATGCTGATCAGCACTTTGCCGCTATTGTTTAAATTGACGCCAGCTGCACGCTGAGATTTGGCAAAAGCCTCGCCAAAGGTTTTGCCGACGCCCATGACCTCACCGGTTGACTTCATTTCCGGCCCTAACAAGGGATCGACGCCTGGAAATTTAACAAACGGAAACACCGCTTCTTTAACCGAATAATAGGCAGGAATGCGCTCTTCGGTAACGCCTTGCTCGGCCAGGGATTTACCGGCCATGACGCGGGCTGCAATTTTAGCTAGAGGGTAACCCGTTGCCTTGGACACAAAAGGCGCAGTCCTTGATGCTCTTGGATTAACTTCGAGTACATAAATATCTTCGCCCTGAATGGCGAACTGGGTGTTCATCAAACCTCTTACGCCCAAAGCTTCGGCCATTTTGGCTACTTGTTCGCGCAATTTGTCCTGAAGGGCAGGGGCTAATTCATAGGGCGGTAAGGAGCAGGCCGAATCACCCGAATGGATGCCTGCCTGTTCGATGTGTTCCATCAGGCCGCCGATTAATACGCGTTCACCATCATAGATGGCATCAACATCCATTTCGACCGCATCATCCAGAAATCGATCCAGCAATACCGGTGAGTCATTGGAAACACTGACGGCCTCTTTCATGTAACGCTGCAAACCTTCTTCATTGAAGACGATTTCCATGGCCCGGCCGCCTAAAACGTAAGAAGGCCTGACCACCAACGGATAGCCCAGTTCTTTTGCTGCATTAAGGGCTTGCTCAACAGAGCGCGCAGTCGCGTTGGGCGGTTGTTTCAAATCCAGTCGTTCCAGTAATTTCTGGAAACGTTCGCGGTCTTCAGCCAGATCGATGGAGTCGGGCGATGTGCCGATGATGGGGGCGCCCGCCGCTTCCAATGCGCGCGCCAATTTCAGCGGCGTCTGGCCGCCATATTGAACAATGACGCCTTTAGGCTGTTCAAGATGCACAATTTCCAGAACATCTTCCAGTGTCAAGGGCTCAAAATACAGGCGATCCGAAGTATCAAAGTCGGTTGAAACCGTCTCGGGGTTGCAATTGATCATGATGGTTTCATAACCGTCTTCACGCAAGGCCAATGCAGCATGTACGCAGCAGTAATCAAACTCGATGCCTTGGCCGATACGATTAGGCCCTCCGCCCAGAATAATGATTTTTTCTTTATCGGATACGCGTGCTTCGCATTCTTCTTCATAGGTTGAATACAAATAAGCCGTGTCCGATGAAAACTCGGCCGCGCAGGAATCGATGCGCTTATAAACCGGGCGGATGCCCTGTTTATGGCGGGTATTGCGGACTTCTGTTTCCGAGGTGTCGAGCAGTTTCGCCAGGCGCTGATCAGAGAAGCCTTTGCGCTTCAGTTTATAAAGCTCGCCTTCTTTTAAGGTGGCTAGGGTTTTGGTTGCCAATGACTTTTCAGTCATCACCAGATCTTGAAGCTGTGCAAGAAACCAAGGATCAATCTTGCTGGCTTCATGGATTTCTGCCAGGCTCATGCCGCTGCGGAAGGCGTCCGCAACATATAGCAAACGATCCGGTCCCGGATGACGCATTTCGCGCTGCATTTTTTCCTGCGCATCTTCACGATTCAAGTCGATAATTTCATCGAGACCGCTGATGCCGATTTCCAAGCCGCGTAAGGCTTTTTGCAGGGATTCCTGGAAGGTCCGGCCAATGGCCATGACTTCACCCACCGATTTCATCTGCGTGGTCAAGCGATCATCCGCTTGCGGGAATTTCTCAAAAGTGAAACGCGGCACTTTGGTAACGACATAATCGATCGTCGGCTCAAACGATGTCGGGGTTGCGCCGCCGGTGATTTCGTTTTTCAATTCGTCCAGGGTGTAACCGACTGCCAGTTTGGCGGCCACTTTGGCAATGGGGAAGCCGGTGGCTTTCGAAGCCAGCGCTGAGGAACGTGATACCCGCGGATTCATCTCAATCACGATTAATCGGCCATCTTCGGGATTGATCGCTACCTGCACGTTGGAGCCCCCGGTGTCGACGCCGATCTCGCGCAGTACCGCCAGGGAGACATTGCGCAGTATTTGGTATTCTTTATCGGTCAGGGTTTGCGCGGGCGCTACGGTAATGGAATCGCCGGTATGCACGCCCATCGGATCGAAGTTTTCAATGGAGCAGATGATGATGCAGTTGTCTTTTGAATCCCGGACGACTTCCATTTCATATTCTTTCCAGCCCAGTACCGATTCTTCAATCAATAATTCGTTAGTGGGCGATAGATACAGGCCGCGTTCGCAGATTTCGATAAACTCTTCCTTGTTATAAGCGATGCCGCCGCCGCTGCCGCCCATGGTGAATGAAGGGCGGATAATGGTCGGATAGCCGACTTCCAGTTGGGCTGCCAACGCTTCTTCCATCGAATGCGCGGTTTTGGATTTGGCGACTTCAAAACCAATCTTGCGCATGGCCTGATTGAACAGTTCGCGGTCTTCGGCTTTGTTAATGGCCTCTTTGGTGGCCCCAATCATTTCGACGCCGAATTTTTCCAAAACGCCGTTGGCGTCAAGATCCAGCGCGCAGTTCAAGGCAGTTTGCCCGCCCATCGTCGGCAAAATCGCATCGGGACGCTCTTTTTCGATGATTTTTTCGACCGTTTGCCAGTCGATGGGCTCGATGTAAATGGCATCGGCCATATCGGGGTCGGTCATGATGGTGGCCGGATTGGAGTTCACCAGAATAACGCGATAGCCTTCTTCCCTTAGTGCTTTACAGGCTTGAGTGCCTGAATAATCAAACTCGCAGGCCTGTCCAATGACGATAGGACCGGCTCCCAGTAATAAAATCGATTTTATGTCGGTTCTTTTTGGCATTTTGTCTGTTGCTCTGCTGATTATTGACTGGCGTGTTGTTCCATCATCGCGATGAAACCATCAAATAAGGATTCAACGTCATGCGGCCCGGGGCTGGCTTCAGGATGTCCCTGAAAACTCATGGCGGGGCAATCGGTTCGCGCTATACCCTGCAAGCTGCCGTCGAACAAAGAATGATAAGTTGCTATTAGATTGGCGGGAAGACTGGCTTCATTGACGGCAAAGCCGTGGTTTTGACTGCTGATCATGACGCGGCCGGTCGCTTTTTCCTGCACAGGATGATTGGCGCCGTGATGGCCGAATTTCATTTTTTCGGTTTTGGCGCCGCTGGCCAAAGCCAACAGCTGATGACCGAGGCAAATGCCGAATACCGGGATTTTGGTTGCCAGTATGGTTTTGATCGCTTCGATCGCGTAAGTACACGGTTCCGGATCGCCGGGGCCGTTGGACAGGAACACGCCGTCCGGATTCATGGCTAATACGGTTTCTGCGGTCGTTGTTGCCGGCACTACGGTAATGCGGCAGCCGCGGTTGGCCAATAATCTCAGGATGTTGCGTTTGACGCCGAAATCGTAGGCGACAACGTGCTTGTTCAGGTTTTCAGCTTGGGTATGGCCGTTTTTCAGGTTCCAGATATTCTCGGTCCATTCATAAGGCGCGGAGACAGTGACTTCTTTCGCCAGATCCATGCCTTTTAAACCCGCAAAGCTTTCAATCGCCGTTTTTGCTGCAACCGGATCAACGGTTTCGCCGGCCATGATACAGCCGCGTTGAGCACCTTTGTCGCGCAGCAAGCGGGTCAGCTTGCGCGTATCAATGTCGGCGATCGCGACGACATTATTATCCAGCAAATATTGTTGCAGCGTTTTTTTGCTGCGCCAGTTACTGGCCAGCAAAGGCAAATCCCGGATGACCAAGCCGCTGGCGAATACGGAGGGTGATTCGTCATCTTCGGGGGTTGTGCCGACGTTACCGATATGAGGATAGGTTAATGTCACAATTTGCCGGGCATAAGAGGGGTCGCTGAGGATTTCCTGATACCCGGTCATTGCCGTATTAAAAACGACTTCTCCCACGGAACACCCGTCTGCGCCTATAGCCACGCCGTTAAATACGGTTCCATCTTCCAACACTAACAATGCAGGCTTACTCAAACACGTCACCTCTATATGTGCAAACGGGATGAGCCCTTGAGAGATCATCCCGTTATAAAAAACAAAATTAAAGCAATTTTACGAAATTATGCCGCTTCGGTCATTAACAATTTTTTAAATCCAAAACGTCCTGCATGTCATAAAGTCCGTTTTGTCTGTCCTTAAGCCAGACAGCTGCCCTGACGGCGCCATTTGCAAAAGTCATGCGACTGGTCGCCTTGTGGGTAATCTCTACACGCTCACCATCGTCGGCGAACATCACGGTATGTTCGCCGACGATATCGCCGGCACGGATGGTGGAAAAGCCGATGGTTTTTCTATCGCGCTCGCCGGTATTGCCTTCTCGGCCGTAGATCGCGCAGTCTTTCAGATCGCGCCCGAGGCTTGCCGCGACGACTTCACCCATACGCAGCGCCGTGCCGGAAGGGGCGTCGACCTTATGGCGATGATGGGCTTCGATAATTTCAATGTCGGTGTATTCGCCCATGACTTTGGCTGCCATTTCCAGCAGTTTGAGCGACAAGTTGACGCCCACGCTCATATTCGGCGCCAGCACGATAGCCACCTCTTCAGCCGCTTTTGCAATCAACGCCTTTTGCGCATCGCTGTAACCCGTGGTGCCGATGACGATTTTTTTGCCGGCCTGGCGGCAGGTTTCGATAAAGTCCATGGAAGCTTCTGGACGGGTAAAATCAATCAGAACGTCAAACTGATCGATAACCATAGTCAGGTCATCAATGACTTTAACACCTATAGTACTGATGCCGGACAATTCGCCAGCGTCCTTGCCTATGGCCAGACTTTCCGGGCGCGAGACGGCGGCAGCCAGGGTGGCCTTGTCTGACAGCGCTGCGGCTTTAATCAGACTGAGCCCCATGCGGCCGGAGGCGCCTACGACAGCAATACGAATCATGGCTTTATCCTGTTAATTTATCGAAAAAGTTTTTAACGCCATCCGTCCAGGAATGTTCCTGCGGACTGTGATGTTTGCCGCCACCGGATAAAGATTCGCCGAGTTTTTCAACCATTGCTTTTTGTTCTTTGGTCAGGTGTACCGGGGTTTCGATGACGACCCGGCATAACAGATCGCCGACGGCACCGCCGCGCACGGGTTTTACCCCTTTGCCGCGTAACCGGAACAGCTTGCCGGTTTGTGTTTCCGCCGGAATTTTTAACACCACTTTGCCGTCCAGTGTCGGCACCTGGAGTTCGCCGCCCAAACAGGCCGTCGGGAAGCTGATCGGCATTTCGCAATATAAATTGGCGCCATCGCGGGTAAAAATGGCATGGTCCTTGACCTGAATTTGAACATACAAATCGCCGGCCGGCCCCCCGCGTTCACCGGCTTCGCCTTCCCCGGCCAGGCGTATGCGGTCGCCGGTATCAACGCCGGCTGGTACTTTAACGGACAGGGTTTTGGTTTCCTGCACGCGGCCCTGGCCGTAGCATTTGCCGCAAGGGTCTTTAATTTGTTTGCCGCTGCCGCGGCAAGTCGGGCAGGTCTGTTGTACCGAGAAGAAACCCTGCTGCATCCTGACCTGGCCGTGGCCATGACAGGTTGAACAGATAACCGGGCTTGATCCCTTTCTGGCGCCGGAACCGCTACATTCGCCGCAAGTTACCATGACCGGGACCCGGATTTTGGCTTCGGTGCCGGCAACGGCTTCTTCCAGGGTCAATTCCAGGTTGTAGCGCAAGTCAGATCCGCGCTGAACGCTGCTGCGCTGTCTGCCGCCGCCAAAAATGTCGCCAAAGACATCACCGAAAACATCGCTGAAGCTTTCGGCGCCAAAACCGCCAAAGCCTCCGGCGCCCCTGGATTGATCGACGCCGGCATGGCCGAATTGGTCATAAGCCGAGCGTTTTTTAGGATCCGATAAAACTTCGTAGGCTTCTTTGATTTGCTTGAATTTCGCTTCAGCTTCTTCAGGATTGTCTTTGTTTCTGTCCGGATGAAACTTCATCGCCATGCGGCGATAACTTTTCTTGATCTCTGCATCACTGGCGTTTCTGTCTACACCGAGAAGCTTGTAAAAATCTTCTTTTGCTGCCATCGTTTGTTCTTATGTTTCAGGGTAAAAGTTGCCGATTATTAAAACTGGAATCAGTGTCAGGACGGCTTTCTGGAAAAGCAGGTGTGGCTCATCGCGCTGATTGGGTGGTCCCTTCATCGGCGTTTGAATCAGGCACTGCATGTGCTTTAAATAGCCTTCTATCATTGCCGTTTTAATCAATCAGCATTAAAAAATGTTAAAGGCACAAGCCACAAATATGCTTTACATTTTTGCCATCTCTTTCAGTTCTGCTATCAGCTTATCAATGTCTATATCGCAAAAGCTGGCGGCTTTTAAAAAACAACATATTGTTGAATCCGTGACTCAAAATCTTGTTCAAACAGTGTTTTGATAGTCATCCTAAAATTCCAGGGAACGTAAAATAACACAAAATGAAAAACAAGGGGCATAAGCCCCTTGTCGACTGGATTTTTAGTCCGTTAATGTTAACAATTTACTTTTTATCGTCCTCTTTAACTTCCTCGAACTCGGCATCAACCACGCCATCGTCGGCAGCGGCATGCTCGGTTGAATGGCCAGTCCCTGCGCTACCGCCTTCTGATGCTGATTTTTGTGCATAGACGCGTTCGGCAAGTTTGCCGGACAACTCGGTCAAGGCGTGGGTTTTGGCTTCTATGTCGGCCTTATCGTCGCCTTTTACGGCCTGTTTGAGCGCATCAATGGCATGTTCGATAGCGCTTTTCTCGCTCGCTTCGACCTGATCGCCCAATTCTTTCAGAGATTTTTCAGTTGCATGAATCATGCCGTCAGCATGGTTACGCGCGCCAACCAGTTCAGCCAGTTTGCGGTCTTCATCGGCATGGGCTTCGGCATCCTTGATCATGCGTTCGACTTCCTCATCCGATAAACCGCTGGAGGCTTTGATGACGATAGACTGTTTCTTGCCGGTCGCCTTGTCTTTGGCCGAGACATTTAAAATACCGTTAGCATCGATGTCGAATGCCACTTCGATCTGCGGAACGCCGCGCGGTGCCGGTGGAATATCGGACAGATCGAAACGCCCCAGCGATTTATTCGCCGCCGCCACTTCACGTTCTCCTTGCAGGACATGCACGGTCACTGCGGTTTGGTTGTCATCCGCGGTAGAGAATATCTGCGAGGCATTGGTGGGGATCGTGGTATTTTTTTCAATCAGCTTGGTCATGACGCCGCCCATGGTTTCAATGCCCAGGGACAACGGGATAACGTCGAGCAATAATACGTCTTTGACTTCACCGCCCAGAACGCCTGCCTGAATGGCAGCGCCCAAGGCGACCGCTTCATCAGGGTTGACGTCTTTGCGCGGCTCTTTGCCGAAAATGGTTTTTACCATTTCCTGTACTTTCGGCATGCGGGTTTGGCCGCCGACCAAGATGACGTCATCAATTTCAGAGGCTGATAATCCCGCGTCCTTCAGTGCGATTTCGCAAGGGCCTTTGGTCCGGTTTATCAATTCTTCAACCAGTGATTCCAGTTTGGCGCGCGTCAGTTTGACGTTTAAATGTTTGGGACCTGAGGCATCGGCCGTGATGTAAGGCAGATTGACATCGGTTTGCTGGCTAGATGACAGTTCAATTTTCGCTTTTTCCGCCGCTTCTTTCAGACGTTGCAAGGCCAGAGGATCGTTATGGACATCCACGCCGCTTTCCTTTTTGAATTCGGCTGCCAGATATTCTATGATGCGTGAGTCGAAATCTTCACCGCCCAGGAAGGTATCGCCATTCGTCGATAATACTTCGAATTGATGTTCGCCTTCGATCTCGGCAATTTCAATGATGGAAATATCGAAAGTACCGCCGCCCAAATCGTAAACCGCAATTTTGGTGTCGCCTTTAGGCTTGTCCATGCCGAAAGCCAGTGCCGAAGCGGTCGGTTCGTTGATAATGCGTTTGACTTCCAGGCCGGCAATTCGACCGGCGTCTTTAGTCGCCTGGCGTTGCGAGTCGTTGAAATAAGCCGGTACCGTGATGACCGCTTCTTTGACTTCTTCGCCCAGATAGGCTTCGGCATCTTTTTTCAACTTCATCAACACGCGTGCGGAAATTTCGGGCGCCGCCATTTTTTTGCCGTGAACTTCAACCCAGGCGTCGCCGTTTTCGGCTTCGACGATTTTGTAGGGCACCATTTTGATGTCTTTTTGCACGACATCATCTTTGAAGCGACGGCCAATCAAACGTTTAATCGCAAATAAGGTGTTCTTTGGATT
>Ga0208509_1000852_pt1 | contig 10273 bp, 11 predicted proteins | sample LakWasMeta7_HOW4_2_FD_183857 | JGI IMG/M metagenome (GOLD analysis project Ga0208509, IMG submission 183857) | Freshwater sediment methanotrophic microbial communities from Lake Washington under simulated oxygen tension - Sediment Metagenome... | ecosystem: Environmental > Aquatic > Freshwater >...
CTCTTCCATGCCTACCCAGTCTTCTATGCCGCTCAGCACGGCACATAAGACAATCATTAAAATATCGCTCAGCTTGTGCAGCTTGTTTTTCGTTTCCCGGCGTGGGTCTTTGAGGTCTTGAAAATACGGCATCGGATTGGGCAACATCCTTGTTCTCTCTGCAAATCGTTAATTGTATGCTCCTTTACCCGTCAAAAGCGAGATAGCGCGATTGCCCTGGGTTAAAGGCAAGTAATATTTCGGTTTTGCTCCTTCAATTCTGACAGAGCAAGTTCGGCCAATACCTGCCTGCCAAGGCATCTTTTTGAATGACTGGTTTAGCCCTGTAATTGTTCGGTCATAACACCAAATTAAGCCGGCACGGCAGGCAAAGCCGGAATCGTTAGGGATTGCTCACGTCTTCCTTGAGTCGCCCACTAAGGTACTTGCCATTACCTCCTTGTAGTTCGCTTCTGTCTAAGAGCTTACTTTGAAACTGAAAATCCCGATCAATACGAACGATTAGCAACTGCTCAAAGTCTCCTTGGCTCTTGACGATAACACGATCACTAGATTTCTCAGGTGAGATGGTTTTCACCTCAACAAGCTTGCCAGCAATTATGCCGTCAGAGCCGGCCCGGTGGGTCTCATGGCGGCGAAGTCCGAACTTGATTTCAGCGTAGATCTCTCCGAGCTCACCCCAGACCTGTAAGTACCTGCCTGTGTTCTCGAAGTGGCGTGCCGCGCAATCAACTAGATCTTGGAAGATTTGTGTTTGCTCTTGGACATTAATGGGAAATCCATCTTTGCTCTGAAAGGGATCGCTGGGCTGAACAGAGTAGGCATCATCTTCTGGCTCATCTTCGAGTTGAGCGTCGATCCAATCTCCGCTTAAATACTGCCATTCCCAAGGTGCTAGGCCAGAACCGGCGGCATCGGCTATCTCCTCTGGACTGTAGCCGCGGTCGTGCATCTCATAAAGAAAATCCCAATCACCCATGGCTTCTAACCTCACGCTTATCCTGCCAAGACTCTAAAATAAAGGTTACTAATGTATGAGCACTATGCACAGCGAGCCGTGCATGTCTAGGTTTCAAACTATACACCCTCTTTCCCGCACCATGCGCTGAACTAGCATGCGTTCGCAAGGCACCGATCCCACTGACAGTTGCAAACATGCCAGAAAGTATTTCTTTCAAATCTCTATCCTCGATCTTGCTTGGATCGAGCCCCAAATCATCTCGAACAATCTTCCATATTGGCTGTAAATCTTGTTTATTTGGCATCTCCAAGAATTCTTCTTCTATATAAGTCTTGAAGACTGATTCCAATATATTGCATGCTGCGGATACAGCTTCTCTCGGCGATGATTCAACATTCTTGAGCGCTCGCTCAAACTCCTGATCAATAGAGGCGTGATCCAATTTCTTAATAATATCTTTTAAGCTTCGCGAAGCGCTACCAGAAATATGGGTTACTCTGGCACCTGGAACATATTGCAAATTTGCTCGTGCTAACGCCTGTTTTATTCGTTCAACCCTTTTTTCTTGATACTCATTGAGCGAGGGCTCTTCGTCCCAAGAATATGCTTTTTCTGGCAAAGGCGGTTCCATATAGCTTTCGATAAGAAACCCAATTATTTCGAGAGGGTCACAGCTCTCGTCAGTATTGATTCGGCGCAACCAAGATTGCGCCTTAGTCAATTTACTGCCGTCTGGAGGATCGCCAGGTGCATTAGCGTACATGAATAAGCTATCCATTGTCGCATGGGTTTCTGATGACGATAGCTCTTCGCTTAAAACGGAAATTAAATGTGCAGGAAGCCTAAATCGTTCCAATTGTTTTCCTTATATGTTCAAGTTATTAACCTGGTAACTGTAGGTAATCGTTTAGCCCCCCTGTTTCCATCACGCCAACACCGGCGTAGGTAAACGAGGGGCCGGTTGGTTTTTACGTCGTTCAGCCAGTACCTGAGCAATAAAATCCCATGGATTCAATTGCCTCAAGCGGGCGGTATCAATCACGCTCGCCAGCAATGCGATCACTAGGCTACCTTGTGCCGTACGCGAACCAAAGGTGATTTTCCGCAACAAGACCCAATGCCTCAAACTGCGCTCCGCCAAATTATTGGTCAATGGGTGTGAAGGCGTTTCCACCACGCGCACGATGGCGTCCCAGTCATTGAGAAATTCGCCCGCTAATTTCCGGCAGTCTTCATGCGGAACGGCTTGATGCGTTTTGCGCCCGTAGCGCATCGGTCTCCTCTGGCGATTCGCGGAGTCCATGAATGTTGCGCATCAACATGATCAATACCAGCAACAAGGCTTCGCCAAAGGCTTGGCCTTGGCTATCCAGGCATTGATGCAAGGCCCTGGCTTTACGCACCAAGTGGGCCCAACATCGCAAGCGCTGAGGAAAGATGCGATAGACACTGAAGCCATCGGTCATCAGAAATCCGTTGAATGCATCCCCTAAGAGCTGTTGCACGACAAGACGATGACGCTTGCCCACTTGATAAACCACCGTCTGCGCGCTGACAAAGACCCATAGCCAAAACAATTGCCCGGCTTCTTTCCAGGGCGGTCGAGTCACCCAAGGGAGCTTCCCCCTTAGGTGCTCACGGAACCGTACGTGAACCTCTCGATTCATACGGCTCTTCCTATCCAGTCAATTTCGTACCATAAAACAATCGCCAGTGTGCGAACAGGTCAGGTTGACTTTGGGCCATACCCAACAACCAACGTTCTGCACGCTGTCGGTGCCCACGAAAGTGCTTATACTTTCGCGCCGCCCACAAGACGAGTTTGCGATTTAAATGGCGCCAAACCGGATTCAGTGCTGACCGATAGAATACCCCGTAATACGCTATCCATCCGCGTATCGTGGCATTGAACATCTTTGCCAGATCGTGCAGACTCTTGTCGCTTTTCCTCTGGAGTGCCCATCCTCGGACTTCCTGACGTATCGCTTTGGCCGCTTTGTTACTGACAGCCGGAACAAATCCGGTGAACAAGCCGCCTTCTTTGCTCTTCGCGCCACGAGGTCTGAATGTGAACCCCAGAAAGTCGAACGTGACGTACGGGTAATCCTCTTTGCATCGGTAGTTTTTACAGTAAACCACGCGAGTTTTAAGAGAATGCAACTCCAGTCCACAGGATGCAAACCGTTCCTGTAACCTTTGCTTTAGCCTTTCCGCCTGCTCTTTGCTCCGACAATGCAGAATGCCATCATCGGCATAGCGCTCGAACGGAACTTCAGGATAGTGCTTCTGCATCCACCTATCAAATGTGTAGTGCAGAAACAAATTAGCTAGCAAAGGGCTCGCAACGCCTCCTTGCGGGGTTCCACGATCTCTAGGCTGTAGTGTCCCATCCGCCATCTGCACTGGCGTTTTTAACCAGCGTTCGATGTACAGCAGCACCCATTTTTCCTGGGTGTGCTTACGAACCGCGCGCATGAGTAGCTGATGGTCGATATTATCAAAGTAACCTTTAATATCGAACTCCAATACCCAGTTGTACGTCCAGCAGCGTTTCCGCGCCATTGCTACAGCTTGATGCGCTGATTTTCCTGGTCGGTATCCATAGGAATCGGGATGGAAATGCTTTTCCAATTCCGGTTCCAGTATCTGCTTGACCACCGTTTGAGCGATTCGATCCGTCACCGTTGGAATACCCAAAGGACGGGTTCCTCCATTGGCTTTTGGAATATCGACGCGCTTGACCGGTGGCGGCTGATAGCTTCCTGATGCCATTCGATTCCACAGCTTGTAGAGGTTATTGCCAAGATCCTGGTCAAATTGTTCCAGTGTCTGGGCATCAACCCCCGCTCCACCACGGTTTGCTTTGACTCGCTTGTAAGCTTCCCACACCTGATGTTTGGTAATAGGAAACGATTTTGCCGGGTTCAATAGAATCCTCCTGTTGCCAGTTGTCCTATCGCTCCAAGCCAGATAGGGCAACCCCTTCGCTCCAGCGCCATTACAGCACCTTCCACGCTACTATGGGTTACTCCGTCCCTGTACTCCGCATCGGTACTCTCACACTTGAGATGCACTCCCTTGTGTTTCTCCCTTAACATCGGAGTGACAGGTTCCCACGTTCCACACAAGAGCCCGGATCGCACTCTCGCCACCTCCATGCCGGATGCCGACCGGGCCGTCAACAGGCACCTCCCGGACTTGTCCCGCGGTAACGAAACCCCCGCGGTTTTGACATCGCCTCCACATTTCGACACGTCATCAGTGGTTCACTTGCGTTCGACTTTACGAACCATACCTGACCAAATCGAGTTTGGCCTTTTCCTATCTCGCTCACCACCACGCCTCTTAAACGCAGCAGCAGTAGGGGGTTTGAAGCCTCCGCCTGTACGGCGACTCCGAGGGACCTACCCTCATCTCTTGTGCAGCAGAGCTGCACTGAAGGACTTTCACCTTCTGTGCGCGCCTTCGTGGCACACTTTCATCAATATGCAATAGATCGCCGGCTTTGAGTTCGGCAACCAACTGCCCGTCGACGACAGGCGCTACTGCCCGTCCCGCTTCATGAATGCATTGGTTGATCGTGCCGGTGCTCAAGTCAATCCCCAGCCAATCGCGTAAAAAACCTTGAATTTTGCGGCGCGACACACGCAGAGATAAGGCGAGACAGACCAGAAAACTGACCAAGCGCGGACCGCACAGATGCCATTCAGTCAAGGCGACACCCCAGTCGCTTTCATCCACACAACGCCCCGGCATCGCCTGAGTTTTATGGCCACAGCCGCAGGTCGCCGATAGATATTCATGTCGGCGGTGTTCGATCTGTAACTTCGGGGATTCCGCACTGCCGACTTCGAGCTCCAGCTCATACCGCGCCGTCCATATCCGATAGTCGGTGCCCTCGGCAAAGGGCTGTCCGCAAACGTTGCAGCAAGTCGGGTGATGCGAAACCGTCTGCGTCACCGCCAACGCCAGGTTGCGGCCATGACCTTCGCTGCCTACTCGTCGCCCGGCTTTCTTGGATTGGCCGGCATCACCGGTCGGCGCTGTAGGCTCTCCCGAATCCGGGCGCGGTAACTGTAACTCATCCGCTGCCGGCGCTTCTTCCGGAGTTACCTCGCAGGGCTCGCTCGCCTTCCAAGGTTCCCGTGATGAAGGCGGACGCGAACTCGTTTCCGGGGTTTGTTTTAGCCGTTCCCGCGCCTCTTTAAGATCCTTCAACAACTGCTTACTCAATGAGCGCAACTGACCCTCTGGCAAATCATCCAGATAATCCGTATCCATTTGACTAAGATCTCGGTCGCTCAATGTCATGTCCTATAGCTTTTCATTTTTTGGCTTAAATTGCTACTTTTTGGGAGGGGAGCTAAACGATTACGGATTTTATTGCTCAGGTACTGGCTGAACGACGTAAAAACCAACCGGCCCCTCGTTTACCTACGCCGGTGTTGGCGTGATGGAAACAGGGGGCTAAACGATTACCACGGATGAGGGAAGAATATAGTATTCAAGACTTTTTTGTATTACTAATTCGATAAACTCATGATATTCATCGTCTGGCACAATAATAAAGGCAACATTATGAACATCAAAGATAACATCATGATTTATACGCCATTCATTTTCCCATCGCATGTCGTATTTTCTTCCATAAGCTTCTAAAGCAAATGCTTCATTGAAAACAAGCCTTCGGATAGACTCTTCATCTTCTTCATTTATATATCTAACAGGTATTATCCCACTTTCTTGAAGAAAGTCATGAAAGAAAACTAGCCCATACTCGGAAGCTCTAGCATCAAAATGTTTAGAAACCTCGTCTTGTTTGCAATAAGCAAGGCTTACAGATTTTATTTCTTCAGGATGTTTATTTTCGTTTTTGACTTTATTTGCATAAAATCCTTTTGGGTTTGCATTTATAACCCTATTTTCTATCAGACTTGTAAACCTTTCTTTTGCAGAAAGACCTGATATTTCTTTGAGGGTTCTATTTGCTCCAACTCCACGCTCATATCTACATTTAGGGTCACTGATGATATGTATGAATAATTCGACCTCATATTCACTGTATCTTTCTAACAATCCCTTTAAAATTCTCTATTTTTGGATCAAATAGATGCTTCTCAATAAAGTTAATCCGTCCTTTTTCAACCTTTATCATATAGCCCTCTAAGAAGCATAATGTAAAGCTAACCGGGCGCGGCGCGGAAAGCTGAAAAATAAAACCGTATTATAACCGTGCTCCGGTTGAGCGCCATGTTAGACCGATCACGGCCGCCCCTTAAAAGGAGATTCTTTTATAACTTTAAAAACGACGGTAAGCATAGTTACATTTGAATTGAGATCGCTCGAGCATTGCAAAGTGATTTCGTGCCGAAGGTAATCGTAGGTGAGCAGGTCTAGAGGGATCTGCGAATTTCCATGGGAGGCATAACTGATGTTCACTGCAGAGGCAAATCCTGTCATCCACGAAAGTACTTCGTTCTGTGCAGCAGGGCTGGCACGCCCCCATTCTTTGCACGTAACGTTGCCCGTACCAATCACAGTCCATGGTTCCGACGAATGAGCCTCCGCGTAAGCAAACGTCATCAGCAAAAGGCATGCTCCGCGAATTACGTACGATGTCATCATCATAGGCCTAACGTTAAGTAGACACCTATTTAGGTGTATATTAAGCTTGGATTATCGGCGTATAACGCCACTCTGGCAATCTGTTAAACTAAATGCTACGATATTTTATTATTGATAGCAACCTCCATATGCTAACGAAAAATACACCTCCTAAACAAGGGGCCGCATACTGATATTGAGCAGACGTTCAATGAGTAAGCCGTGACAGACCGAATAGGGTCGCTATGTTAAGCTCAACATAGCGACCCCTATGTGTAGTTCCAAACTATGTGTAGGCATAGTGATCCAACGCATGAAAACCCTTGTTGGACATGGCTTTGGGGCGACAATATCTACACATAAATTTAATGCCTGAAGGAGTGCCGCCTGTGCATCATTGGTAAGAACGGGGCACATTTTTTGTATTTTGGCTCTTGAAAACCTTGCTAGAGCTTTATTCTTCGGAGCCAGGCTCGCCTCGACGTATTAAAGCGAGTGATTTCGGTTTTATAACAACAGCAAAACTATGTCGAGCAAATAGATGCCCACATTCCATGCATCCCAATAATATTGGGGTTCTCAGCGAGAAAACGTCAACGCACTACACATAGTTTTGAACTACACATAGGGGTCGACTTTTGCCGGTCAACGCCAATAAAAATCTATCCATTACTAATGGCTGATTTTTCGGACTATGGATTTTGGGCTCATATCCTTTTTCCTGTTTGACGTCGCGTAGCCTTTGGGCGGTGCCTCTTCCCTTTTATCAAGACACTCTTTCCGCCCTATTCCTGATGATCCTGCTTTGTCTCATTCGCTTTACTCAGCAATTGCGCTTGCACTTTAAGCCGTTCCATTTCTAATTCGCGTTTCAGCTCTGCTTCGCTCGGTAGATAAGGCAAATATTTGGCCGCAAACAGCTGTTCGCTATCGGTCAACACCGAATATTTCACAACCGCTTCGCTTTTCTGGCTACACAAGATCAGGCCGATCGTGGGATTATCGTCAGCCGCCCGTTGCTGTTGGTCGTAAATGCGTACATAGCTGTCCATCTGGCCGACATCCTGGTGGGCCAGTTTGCCGAGCTTCAGATCGATCAGCAAAAAGCATTTCAGTTTGAAATGGTAAAACACTAGGTCGATGTAAAAATCCTGGTCCTCGGTGCGAATGCGCTGTTGCCGGGCCACAAATGCGAAGCCTTTACCCAGTTCCAGCAAAAAGGCCTGCAGATTATCGAGCAGGCCCTGTTCCAGGTCGGATTCCAAAAGCTGTTGGCTCGGCAGATTCAGGAAGTCGAGGATATAGGGATCGTGGAGATAATCCTTGGCGGATAATGCCTGTGGTTCCATCTCGGCGATTTTTTGCTCCGCTTCGGCCTGAACCGCTGCTTTGTCACGACTGGACAGCAGGCGCTCGTAATAGAGCTTGCTGATTTGCCGATCCAGGGCGCGGACACTCCAGTGCTGCTGAATCGCTTCCTGTTGATACCAGCTTCGGGCATTGGCGTTTTCGACGCGCGCTAAAATATTGTAATGCGACCAACTCAATTCGAGAGACACCGTCTCCCGAATCGGAAACATCACATAAAAGCGCCGCATATTGCGCAGGTTGGTGATATCAAAGCCCTTGCCGAATTCCGTCGTCAATTGTTCGGAGAGCGCTTGCAGTTGGTGTTTGCCATAGGCAGCACGGGCTTGCCCCTGCTGTTCATGTTCGACAATGAGCCGGCCGATGTGCCAGTAGCAGTGCACCATTGCACTGTTCACGGCCAGCTGCACCTGCTGCCTAGATTGCTGGATAATGGCGGCGATATCGCTAAAAAGCGGAGCCAGTTCCTGGGTAACCGCTGGATGGGCGCTTGAGGGTTTCGCGTTATTGGAATCCTGCATGCAGCGTTCCAGCGTCATCTTTTATCGTGTTCCGCGACTTTTCGCTTCAATGACAAAATCAAAGTCATCGGCTGGGTCGGCGAGGCCACGAATCCATGATGTTCATAAAAAGCCTTGGCCGCACCAGAGAGGGCGTGCACCAGAAGGCCACGGATGCCAAGAATTTCACTTGCGTGGAGCGTGCGCAACACGGCGTCTTGCAACAGAGCCACGCCCACGCCTCGGCCTTGCCAAGCTTTATGGATGGCAAGACGGCCGAGTACGGCGATAGGCACGGGATCTGGCATATTGCGACGCACTAAGGCAGGCGCATCGCTCAAGGCCAACGCACCGGAGGCAAGGCAGTAATAGCCAACTACCTGAGTTCCTACAGCGACTACATAGGTGCGTGATGCGCCGCTTACCTGATTAGGGCGCGCGCGCCGCTTAAGCCAGTCGTCAAGGCTATCGACACCACAGGCAAAGTCATCAAGCCGATGTTCCGCCGATAGCGGAACAGGTGCGGACAGCATTAATCTTGCCAAGGTTTTGCGGCAGCCATCAGGCGTTCAAAGCCTTCACCGCTCGGAGCTTGATCAAGCACCTCGAGAAAATAGGCATACGTTTTTTGGTCGACGCGCACGAGGGTTTGATCGAGCAAGGATTCTTCGGCGGCACGGCGCGCGGCATCAATCATAAAATCAGAGCGCGTCTTACCCTGGGCCTTGGCCGCTCTGTCAATCAAGGAACGAATGTCACTGCGCACGCGTAAATTGACTGCATGGGTTTGGGTGTCGGTTGTGGAATGGTTAATCGGCATGGTAACCTCTTTCATAATCTTTAGGACTGGATACTAACATATTAGATATACAATGTGTATCTAATATGTTCAGTCAAGACCCAATGCCGTCCGATCTTCGTAGCCGACGCCGATTCGCTGAGGAGCAGATTGTCGGCGTTTAAGTGCCTTTTGCACATATTTAAGCGCTTCGTCTACATTATTGACCACCGTTACGATAGCTCGCCCTTTGCCGCCAATCCGTCCGTAAGTCGTTTCCACGATCCAGTTACCGAAGAGGTCTTGGCCGTATGCGATCGAATAGGCGCGGTGAATGTTGCGGCTGGAATCTCGTGCTTCGAGATAGGCGACCGGTGTCAGCATGGCTCGGTCTCCCGGATAGCGCCCCGGCCTCCAGGTAGGTGCTGCCGATACAGCGTAGAGGGTGCCACATGAAGCCGTTTGGCGACATCTTCCATGGTGATATTGGGATCGGACAGCATCGCTTTGGCGGCCGCGATGTCCTTGGCGGCCAATGACGGGGGACGACCGCCTTTTTTACCCCGGGCGCGAGAGGCATCCAATCCGGCTTTCGTGCGCTCTCGGATAATCTATCGTTCGAACTCGGCTAGGGCGCCGAACACATGAAAGATCAATTTGCCGCCGGCGGCCGCGGTGTCGATCGCTTCGGTCAGCGAGCGGAGCCCAATACTCCGGCTTTCCAATAGCTCCACCGTTTCGATCAGTTGCTTCAGGGAACGGGCCAAGCGGTCCAGTTTCCACACCACCAAGCTATCAGCGCCGATAGACTAGGTCGAAATCTCAAGAAAATCTCAAGATTTTCTCAAGATTTTCTTGAGATTCGAGGTGTTACCCCCCGCACTCAAATACGATTGCAGTAACATACAGAGAGTCAAACAAAGTGACTGTTACCCCAGGGCAATCGCGCTATGTTCCCTTTTTTCCGAAGATGAGCTCTGAGCGATAACGGTCACTCAAACAAGCGCGGAGCTTTCGTCGGCGCAAACTGTCTTTGCTGGGTCCGTTGTTATTGAACAGATT
>Ga0208509_1000853_pt1 | contig 10271 bp, 16 predicted proteins | sample LakWasMeta7_HOW4_2_FD_183857 | JGI IMG/M metagenome (GOLD analysis project Ga0208509, IMG submission 183857) | Freshwater sediment methanotrophic microbial communities from Lake Washington under simulated oxygen tension - Sediment Metagenome... | ecosystem: Environmental > Aquatic > Freshwater >...
AACTGGCAAAGGAAAAATATTCACCAAACCGGCATCCTAATCTTTTGTTTCAAGTCATGGATGCGAGTGCTTTATCTTTTGAAGGTTGTTTTGATGTGGTTTTCTCAAATGCGGCGCTGCATTGGGTAAAGAACCATCAACTTGTTATTGCAGGCTTATATAAAAGCCTTAGGGTTGGCGGCAAAATTCTCCTGCGCATGGGCGGCAAAGGCGATGCGACTGACATAATTTCGACAATGAACGATGTTAAAGCTGCAGCGAAATGGGCCCAGTACTTTACCGAATTTGAATTCCCTTTTACTTTTCTGGGTGTCGATGACTATCAAGCGTTATTAAAAGAAGCCGGATTTTCTATCAATCGCGTTGAACTTATTCCTAAAGATATGATGCATGATGGAAAATCAGGGCTTGAAGGATGGATTCGAACCACATGGTTGCCCTACACGGAGCGAATCCCAACAGAAAACAAAGAGATGTTTATCGAAGAGGTGTCTGCAAACTATCTGGCTAAAGTGCCGCTAGATGCTGCGGGTAAAGCGCATGTGGCGATGGTGATGATTGAAGTTGAAGCGGAAAAGATTACATAACCAGTGGATCAAGTTGCGCTTGTCGTTTCTGGTAGTTCCAGGCGCAATGCCTGTATTTTCATGACAACCTGTGTGTAAAACTTGCGGCATTAATCATGCGTCTTTAGCCAAGCCAGCACGTCTTCAACATTCTTATCAGGTGGAAATACGGGATAAAAATATGTCTGTATTTTTCCGTCTTTGGCAATCAGCGTCACGCGCTTAGTCAGGCGCATGTTATCTATTTCAAACATGGGCAAGCGCAAATTTTGCGCGAACTGGAAAGATGCATCGCTCAATAAACCGAATGGAAGATGCAAACGATTCGCCGCTTCCAGTTGATCGTCAGAGGATTGCGTGCTGAGCCCGAACACCTTGGCATTCAATGCTTGCAACTCACGATAATAATCACGGAATGAGCAAGATTGCGGTGTACAGCCTGCGGCTCCAGGTATCTGAATCCAACCGTCAGGAATGGCCCGCCCAGGTTGCCCGGTCATGGGATAACAGTAAATCACGAGCCAACCGGGAATTTGGGCTGGATTGACCGTGCCGCCGCTCGTTGAGGGCAGGTTTACCGAGGGAAGCGTTAGTCCTTGCAGATGGTTACAGCCGCCATCATCAACCGGAACGGGAAGATCGCTCGGGATAGTGCGAAGAAAATCTTTGGCCGGATTATTCTCATTCAACAATTTAATTCCTCTTTGCGGCGGCGACTGTTTAACGGTCAGGTGGATTGATGTGTCAGGCGTTGATTCATGATTTCGGCGACCATTCCGGATACGTTGGAATGCCTTGATAAGCAAGCCACGGGACGTCATGCGATGTCCAAATATGGGTTTTTGGTGTAACGCCGGGATCATCATCCAGCGTTGCGATCCGTAAGATCACATGCGGTTGATTGACGCGCTCCGCTACCAAATGAGAGCCGCATACGGAACAGAAATAGCGCAACTTTCCTGGCGATGACTCGAAGGATGACAGTTTTTCTTCACCCTGCAACCAGCGAAAATGTTTTTTCATCACGCCTGCAGTCGAAGCAAACGGCGCCGCATGCGCTTTTTGGCAAGTCCGGCAATGGCAGTGAGCGGCAGGCATATCAATGCTGTCGACTTCGTATGCAATTGCTCCACATAAACAGCTACCCTTCATTGCTATTAACCTGATTTAAAAACATAAATTGAGTATCCATGTTCCAGTGTTTTTAAGAATGTTTTAAATATAAACCGGGGTATTTTAATTGAACCGCAGTCAACCGCCTTACCGATAATTGAGTGTTTTTCGATTAGCTGATAGTCAGCGTTACAAAACACTTCACTTGGATTTGCTAAGGTAAACTTAAAATTTGCCCCTAATTCACCCAATTTTTGATGCAAGGTATAACTGTATTTTTTATAAAACTTATCAGTCATCAAATCGCAAGCCAATTGATGATTTGGGAACAATTTATGTAAGGTTTGCAGAGTCTGCTTAATCACTTCTTCCTGCAAATAGATAAAAACACCTTCCATCACCACAACGACCGGTTGATTTGAAGAAAATTGCTGTAGCTTTTCTTCAAGCGACTCGGTTTCAAAATCAATTGTTATGCGTTGCAGTTTGTTTTTGCACCTTTCAATTGGAAGCCGCTCATTTTTGTACGCAATAATTCGCGGCTCGTCGAGTTCAATCCAGTTGCCGCCAGTTAGCCGATAAGCCCGGCTATCAAAACCGGCGCCGATCAAAATGACGGGTAATTCCGGATTGTTGGCGAGCTCTTTGCGTATGAAGTCATCAATAATTCGATGCCTGGCGACATTGCCGGCATTGGGATTTTTTTCCGCATAAAAAGAGGACAGAATTTTTAAGCCTCGTTCATCCATAAACTCCTTGGCATAATTATCTTGGCCGACAGGTTGGTCGTTTTCGGCATCTTGCATGCGAACTCCGCAGCAATAAAAAGCAGTATTTGATATGGGTTTCATGTGCGTTCAAATTTAAAGTAAGGGGCGTGCCAGAATCATGGGCAAACCATGATTATTCAAATACGGGGCGGAAAAAGCTACGTTCATAGCTCAATATGCAACGTGTTTGCTCTGCATATTTGAATGCAGCTTGGCATTCCGGATCTTGAAGCGATTGGGTTCGATATTCCTCATAGAGCGCCAGACTCGGAAAAGAGAACAGGGCTAGTGCCACATCGTTAGCGCCCTCTGACGGCATAAAATAGCCATGGTGTTTTCCACCGAATTTGTCTACGAGAGGAATCCAAAGCTTTCCGTAGTGCTCAAACTCTTTGAGTTTGTATGGATCGATGATGTAGCGCAGGTAGCAGGTAATCATAAATATCCTTAAGGTTTAGGTGCGTTCGCGTTGAATGCGCGATTATTTTGTATGACCTCAATATCCGGCAAGTTATCAAAGACCTGCTCTACTGTCGCATTCTGCGTCAGCGCTTTTACCACCAATGGCAGCGGTTCGGGCCAGATTTCCGGAAAGTCTCTTTCCAAGTCGTCAACAATCGGAAAAGCCAGCTTTTCTGTAGGAGGGCAAAACTCGGCAGCCACACCCGGCTTATTGCCGCGCGCATCAATGCGATACCAGCCATGTTGTTTGAGATAAACCGCATTCAAGCCATGGAGGCAATAAGGAGGGCCATCGGCTGCAACGGTCAGTCGCTGATAACAAAGCCCAGCCGGAATGGCATTGGCCCTTAACAGTGCGGCCAACAGATGGCTCTTGGCATAACAGTAGCCGGTGCCGTGGATTAATACGTCAGAGGCTTTACAGGTCACGGGATTTATCCGGTAATCCCTGCTGTGCTTTATGTCATCGCGAACGAATTCGAAGCAAATCTTTACCAGATCTAATTCAGAGCTGACGCCATCAGCCAATTCTGCTGCCTTCTCAGAAACAGATGGATGATCGCAATCAATGTATTGGCTTGGTAATAAGTAGTTGTGCATGGGCATTTCTAGTTTAAGAAGCCCGCCCCAACTGACGACATATTTCAGGCACTGCACGTTGCAGACACGAGTAATGCGACAGGCCTTTAAATATTTGGGTCGAGGCGCAGCCGGGAATTGCCGATTGCAAATATTCCGCCATGGCTACCGGCGACCAATTGTCCTCAGCGCCGTGCCAGATTTGGGTATTGACGGTCATTTCTGAGAGCGTGGTTTTCCATGGCAGGACATACGATTGAACGTCTCGGACGTAGCCTCGGATACGGCCGATAAAGCACGATTTCAATACGTTGTTGATGCCGGATCGAAACTCAAGATCTGCGGCCAATGCTTTATCATCACCGGCGACATTGGCAAACAACAAACGAAATAAAGCATTGGGAGACAGTAACGCCAGCAAGCTTTGCCAGTAAGACAATAATGCGAATAAGACCGGAAAAGCTTTTGCTAACTGGAAAACCTGCTTTCCAGCCATGGCGTTAAGAAAATCGCCCGCTTCCAGCGGCGCGGCAGCCGAGATTAAATGCAGGGTTCGGACCTTATCAGGCAGGTAACGACTGGTCTGCAGGGCAATGAACGCACCGATTGAAAAACCAATGACATCTACTTTTTCTCCGACGGCTTGCTTTGAAATCGCCGCCGCTAAAAACTGGTAATACGCTTCACCAGCTATCGACGCATCGATAGCAAACCGATCGAAACAGATAAACCTCAAACCGTGTTCTTTTCCGTAATGATCAAAAATTGTGCATTCTTCCGGGGCGCCGGGTACACCATGAAAGTAAATAACGACTCGTCCGTTATCGGCGCCGAACTGACTAAATTTCAATGATTGCATAAATTAAGTATTAGCTCGCGTGACCACTTACAGCGGCTAAGAAAGCCGTCACCAATGGATGAGGCTGTTCTGGTGTAGACCGCGCTTGCGGCACGAACAGTGTGCCGATGAAGAATGGGTGATCAGGATGCTCAATAACACGAATTTCACCCTCAGCATCAGAACCGGAGATATGCAACGGCCCTCGCTTTAACGCATCAATGCAATCAGGATTGACCCCGAAATTGCAGTAGTAGTGTTCTGTTGCTGACAAGCCGCCGTAGATTGCCGCTATATGAGATTCCGGCGCAAAATTAAGCTGCATTTCGCGCCCGGCCAGTGAACACTCCAGTTGTGAAATGAACAGGTTTGAGGCATATGGATCGTACTCGGCATGTTGTGCGTCCTTAAAACCGAGGACATTCCGGGCATACTCGATCACCATATGTTGAAACCCGCCGCAGGTGCCGAAACAGGGAATATTGTTTTCCCTGGCATAACGAATCGCCCATAGCATAAGTTCCATATTTTTGTAAGGACTGCCGGGCGCAACCCACAGGCCCGAGTACTGTTCAAACAGCGTCGGGTCGATGTCTTCAGTTGAAACCCAAGTAGCGTTTATGTCCACGCCTAACAGGTTACGGGAATGCTCAATGGCCGCATTGGTCGCAGCGTGGGGAGGGAATGTCGGTGTGTATTCGCCGAGCAACGCTATTGGTTTAATCATGTTGTTCATTTTCCTGGGGCTTACATGGGCGGAACAGCAACGTGATAAACAAAGAATTGTTCATCACGTTTCCAACCTGCGGATTGATAAAGCCGCTGGGCGGCTTCGTTGCTGGTCGCTGTTGACAGAGAAACGCGAACGGCGCCTAAAGAACTCGCATAATCAATGGCGGCTGTTATCAATTTTGAGGCCACGCCTTTTCTGCGGGTATGCTCATCGACGAAAAGATCATTGAGTACAAATATCCGGGCCAGCGATACCGATGAAAAGCTGGGATAAAGCTGAGTGAAGCCAACAGATTTATTGCCTTCATGGGCAATGAATACGGCCGATTCTCCATGATTGAAACGCGCCAGCAAAAACTCCGTTGCCGCAGACAAATCGCTTGGGCGGCCGTAAAATTGGCGATAGCTATCAAAAAGCAGCGCGAGTGCCCCAAGATCAGACAGAACGGCCTGCCGAACGGTGATGGTGCTCATAAACTCTCCGAAAGTGAGGGGGCAGTATATGATTCGATACCTCAATTAAATTCATGTCTGGGTCGCGTATATACACAGACAGAATCGGGCCGGTCGCTCCAGTGCGTTGTACAGGCCCCTCGATCACAGTCACCCCGCATGAAGACAGATGACTTATCACTTCGGGTAATGGCACCGAGGTGATAAAGCATAAATCGGCAGAGCCGGGAGCAGGTTGCCATGCTTTGGGTTCAAATTCATTGCCGTGTTCATGGAGATTGATTTTTTGCGAACCAAATGACAAAGCCTTACGACCGTTGCCAAAGGTAACGACCTTCATGCCCAAGGCTTTCGCGTATAAGTCTGAGGTGGTTTCGATGTTTTTGACGGTTAATACAAGATGGTCAAGGCTGTCTATTTTCATAAGAATGCTGATTTTTATGCCTGCGCGTTGTGTCATGACTTGACGTATAAAAACCTAATTTGAAGTATTTCATTTGCCTCAGGTTTATGCAGATAATTGTATTATCCCCGCTGCACGAGGACGGCTTCGGTGAGCTTCGACAGCGCAATGCGTTGCTTTCCTGTGCTGTCGAAATTGTCCGGGGCAAGCCATGTCTGAAGTGCCTCAGCCAGGGCCGACCATTCCTGGTCTATGGCTGCGTACCAGGCCGTGTCGCGGTTATGTCCCTTGATAACTGCTGCTTGGCGAAAAACGCCTTCAAACGATAGGCCCAGTCGTTGTGCCGCAGACCGTGATGGCATATTCAGGGCGTTACATTTCCATTCGTAGCGACGATAACCCAATGCGAAAGCTTCTCTCATCATGAGCCACATCGCTTCGGTTGCGATGGCTGTTCGTTGCATACGAGGCGAGAAATTCAGATGTCCGACCTCAATCGAGCCGTTCAATGGGTCGATTCGTAAATAGCTTGCAACACCCACCGCCTTCCCGGTCGCATGACTAACAATGGCAAAAAATAGCGGGTCTGAAGTTGCACAGAATGGGTCTATCCAGTTGCGATAAGATGCGTATGAGTTGAAGGGGCCATATGGCAGATATGTCCAATTCTTGCCCTCGGTATCTAGTGCGTTAGCCGAGAATAGATCGGCGGCGTGCCGCTCCGAATTGAGTGGCTCCAGGCTGCAAAAACGACCAGGCATTATCTTTCTAGTAGGTGGCTGCACTGGCTTCCAGTCTGCAATTGGAAATCCTATGGGTTGAGCTAGTAAGTTCATAGTGTTATGTGTATTTTTGGGCGATTTAAACATTGATTTTGTAGTTCAATTGTACTTCGTCACCATGCATGCCTCTAAAGCCCCAATTGCATGCCGGACTTTCTTGAATGCATATTTCGATATCCTGATACGGGATATTTATCTTGTCTCTAATGTTGTCGAAGAGCAGCCTGATCAACTTCTTTTTTGCTTCGACAGTACGGCCTTCGATCATGGTTATTTCTATGATCGTATAGGCATCTGTACGGCCAGCCGGGTAAAGCATGTCTTCTTTTTCCATTAAAAAGAACCGGTGCGCTCTCTTGTCGGCTGGAAACTGTAAGGCTTCCATCACGCACTCATGAATAACCGCCGACAAGCGTTCTCGAACCGGAGACAGTCTTTCTTTAATGCCGTAAATTTTTATTTGAGCCATTGTTGTTTATCCTGTTTGATACATAACGTCCCATGCAACCGCTGGGTTAGCCGTCGAGTTTTTTGACATAGACGCCATATTCAACTCCGTGGATTGCTGGTGTGCCGGATACCCACTTGAACCCCATGCGTTGGTACATGGGCAAGGCAACCTGCATGAGTTGACTAGTGTGCAGAGCGAAGACCGATGCGCCATCGCATTTGGCACGGCGGAGACATTCTTGCACCAATGCGCGACCGATACCACAGCCACGAAAATCGGGGGCAACGACAAGCATTCGCATGATTGGCCACTCAGGCCGAAAAAACTCCGCTTTGGGCACGCTCGGGCCGATATACGCGACAGCGCCAACAATTTGCCCTTCAGCTTCAGCAACGATTATTTCGCCAACATCGGCGAGCGCGGACATGTTTTCGATTCTTGCCCGAAATCCGGGCCAATCGTGATACGAGTCCGCGAATTGCTCAAAGGCCCGCAGAGCCAAAGCGTTGACTTGCGCTGAATCGTTCGGCAGAAAGTCGCGGACTATGGTCATAGATCCTTTTGGCGGCTAACTAGAGCTAACCGAGTCGGGCGAGGAGCTGATCCCAAGCCGCAATTGATATAGAAATCGAGTGCTGGTTCGGAAGTTGTAGTGAAGAATAGATAGTTTGAAAATGTCATGTTTGACTCCGAGGTTTGGATATGGGAAAGGCAAATGTTGAACGTTTGAGGTGCATAACGCAGAGTGCTCACAGCACAACCTTTAACTTTCGACCGCCAGTAATTGCAAATTCCTCGCGCTCGTAAAATGCCAATGTTTTATCAAATTGTGGGAGTGGCGGTGTGGTAACTTCAAGGCGCTTCCAGCCACGCGAACTGCCGAAAGTTTTTGCTTGCTCCACAAGGCGTTGACCTACGTTTTGAGAGCGAAACTCAGGACGAACAAAAAGCTCCGAAATAGTGCCAAAAGCACCTTCCGCATATAACGAGTGGCCTTCAAAAAGCGTAATAAAACCTGTTGGGCCTACATTTTCATTTTGCGCGACAAAAACGAAATATTTTTCTCGGTCGATGAAATCCTGGAGCCTAGCCTTTGTTTCATCAAGGTTGAAGTTAAAAACGTTCATTCCAATAGTGGTCATTATTTCATTCAACAGATCACCAACCATAACGGCGACTTCATGGGCGTCGTTTACGGTTGCTCTGTGTATGGTAATAGTAGTGGGCATATGCTTAGGTCTAAGGTGACATACAGGCTGATAAAAACTTACCGTATAGATTCATTGTCTAATCGTTTTGTCCTGAGGTGGGCGTTATTGCCGGAAATTGCCCGATGCGGCCAAGATGGGTAAAGCTAAATCCATCCGAATATTTAAGTCCATAACCGAGCGCGCGATCAAAGCCGATATGTGCGCACCAGATGATACCGATGCACAGCATTACCGGGGCCGGGAGAACAAATCCCGCCACCAGGCAAACAATTGCGCCAATATAGGAATGCGCCAGATTATAGCTAATGGCACCAACTTTCGAGCCTGCGAGATAACCGAGCAAAGAAATATCCGGCGTAAGAAAGTACAGCGCGAATGTGCCCCAGCCAAAGCCGAATTTAGAGTAGGCGACAGACGCCGCAACAAGTACGCAAAATCCTTCAAGACGCAGAATGCTGCGCACAGCACCTGTAGTTGCACTAGACATACGATCCCCTTAATTCATTGCGCGATTGTTTTGGTTGCGTCGGGTAGACGATAATAAAAAATAAGAGATGGCATTAGACTGGATTCTGTCATTAGGGGCAACTGCCAATTAGCCTGTATTAAGATAACTACCCTGTCGTCTCCAGGTTCTACCCATTAACAACCCGGCATAAGATTCCATTAGTTACAGAGGATTCCATGAAAATACTGGCCATATCAGGCAGTCTGCGTGCGGCGTCACTCAATTCGGCGCTGATGCGGGCTGTCGCGCGATTGGCTCCGCCGGACATTTCAGTGCAGCTGTTTGCCGATTTGGGAGATTTGCCATTGTTTAACCCTGATATTGAGGCAAGCGATCCGCCCGTCGTTGCGCGTTTTCGTGCGCAGTTATTGGCCGCCGATGCGGTGTTGATCGCCAGCCCGGAGTATGCACACGGCATTACTGGTGCGATGAAAAATGCGCTCGATTGGATGGTGGGAAGCGAGGCCTTTGTGAACAAACCGGTCGCCTTGTTAAATGCCTCGCCAAGAGCTGTTCATGCGCAGGCATCGCTGAAAGAGATCATTACTATGATGTCGGCCCGCATTGTCGAGGAGGCATCGATTACCGTGCCGATACTGGGCGCGAATCTTGACGAAGAGGGGATTGTGATTCATCCAACGGTTTCCATCGCACTTCGCCAGATGCTAACAACGCTGCAAGCCGGCATCGGCTAAAACATCAGTCCTTTTTTATACGGGAGCTTTTTTGTCAGTGAGTATATTTGTCCGGGGTGCTTAAAAGAAATCGTTAAGCGAATAAACACTACTGACACCACGCTGTCAGGAAGCCTGACATACCATAGTCGCTCGTTAATACTTTATCTACGGAGATAACATGAACAATAATGTAGCAAGCTGGTTTGACATTCCGGTTACCGACCTGCAACGCGCTAAAGCGTTTTACCAAAATGTCTTACAAACCACCTTTAAAGACGAGGAAATGGGCGGCTTTCAACTGGCGATTTTCAACGCCGAAGAAGGCGCTGTCAGCGGCATGCTGGTGTTGGGTGAGCATTACCAACCCAGCCAAACCGGTACGGTGGTTTACTTTAACGGCGGCGATGACTTAAATGTACCGTTAGAAAAGGCCGTTCAACATGGCGGCAGCGTTGTTCTGCCCAAAACGCCGATTCATGACGGCGACTGCGGATACTTCGCGCTGTTTTTGGATAGCGAAGGCAACCGCGTTGGTTTGTATTCAGCGCACTAATCAACCTTGATCGGCAGGCGGCTGGAATATCGGCCCCCTGCCTGACACCATGCGACGCGCTGACCGACTATTTCAAATTGTGCAAATCCTGCGTAACAAGCGCTTGGTTACCGCCAAGGCGCTTGCCGAGCGTCTGGAAGTGTCCGAGCGCACCATTTACCGGGATATTCAGG
>Ga0208509_1000856_pt1 | contig 10227 bp, 9 predicted proteins | sample LakWasMeta7_HOW4_2_FD_183857 | JGI IMG/M metagenome (GOLD analysis project Ga0208509, IMG submission 183857) | Freshwater sediment methanotrophic microbial communities from Lake Washington under simulated oxygen tension - Sediment Metagenome... | ecosystem: Environmental > Aquatic > Freshwater >...
AAGCTCTTTAGAAATGGCCATAATGTTGACGACCATTTTTCCAATCCCAATTTAGCCAAGCGTTCTAATTGCTTAGCCGTACCGTTAATTAATACCGAGGCTTTATCCAGCCGCGCCTTGTTTTCATCAGATTTAAGATTATCTCGCCATTGCAGATAATGCATCCCCAAACCACTGACAAATACCGGTTTGTACAGCCACATTTCCAGAAGAGAAATTACCCACATGTATATAAAAGAAGCGGCCATGCCCATACCGGCGAGAATCACCAGCCAGGCAAACATTGGGTGAATTTTGGTTAACCACCACGACAAAATATCAGCCATCAAAAAGGCATAAGGCATACCAACAGCAATACATTTAATTTTGGTAGTCGTCGTCTCGGCAAAACTAAAAATAACGCCGACAAACATAAAGATAAAACTGATGCCGAATAAATGGATATGAGAAACGCGAGTCAGTGACGCAAAAGTCGCGCCTTCATCTTGCTTGGCGTACTCTTTTAATTTTTCAAAATTTGATAAATCAGGTATGCCGGAAGCATTGGCGTTATGGCACATAACGCAACGTGTTTCGATGATTTTATCAATACCGTCGTCTTTATAGGCGTCCAGATCTGCACCATCTCTAGCCCATTGCATGATCGCAAAACCCTCTTGTTCAGGGGCATTTTCTTTCATGGAACCGTTTAATTTTTGCTCCAACACCGTACCTGAACGGTTGCCGTAATAGCTATACACAATATCATCAACTGATAGACCGAATTTGCCGTCGGCCATACCGTGAGTAAATAGAATTTGAATCAATGCAAACAGATAACCTACGCCCACGGTGCAAAGGTAGCCGGTAAACAATACTTTAACCGGAGTATCGTGATCTTTTAACGGAGTGTATTTTGAGGTCATAGCGTTCACTCAGGGTGATTGGATATAAGAAAATGGCTTATTGTCTAAGCCTAGGCGGGCAGTTTACCATCAAACCACATCAACTTAACGTGATTGCCTGTACCGTCAAAGGTAAATACAGCGTTTACATTTAACGACAGATAGTTCGACAATACTTCGCATTTCCTGGCTCTCATAATTCCTCTTTCGCTTATCGTGCTCAATATCATCTGGATTGGTTTTTTTCTTACTGCCTTCGTTATCGCCTTGTTCAAGCTCTTGGTACTGGGTGACAGCCATGTATTCGCCGACATCATGGCGGCTTTGTTCAGCCAGTCCAAAGCGGCATTTGAAATTGCCCTGGGGCTCACCGGCGTGTTGTCTTTATGGCTGGGCATCATGCGCATCGGCGAACAAAGCGGCTTTATCCGCTTACTGACTCGTGCCCTCACCCCGTTATTTACTCGATTGATGCCGGATGTGCCTAAAGATCATCCTGCTTTGGGCGCCATGATGATGAATATTTCCGCCAACGCGCTGGGCCTGGACAATGCCGCAACGCCGATGGGCATTAAGGCAATGCAGGAGTTGCAAACACTCAATCCCACGCCGGAAACAGCCAGCAATGCGCAAATTTTGTTTTTGGTGATCAACACCTCCAGCGTCACCTTATTTCCGGTAACCATTTTCACCTACCGCGCCCAGCTGGGTGCAGCTAATCCCACTGATGTGTTCATCCCAATCTTGATTGCTACTTATTGCTCAACACTGGCGGGCTTATTAGCGGTTGCCGCTGTACAAAAAATCAATCTTTTAGACAAAGTGGTTTTGGCTTACTTAAGCGGAATCACCCTCGTGGTTGGCGGCCTGCTGAGCTATTTTTCCGGCTTGCCGCAACAGCAAATGCTTGAACAATCTGCCGCCGCCAGCAATATCATCCTATTTTCGTTGATCATCGCTTTTCTCATTGGTGCTATCAATAAAGGCATCAATGCTTACGAAGTGTTTATTGAAGGTGCCAAAGAAGGCTTTCAGACTGCCGTCAAACTAATCCCTTATCTGGTCGCCATGCTGGTAGCCATCGCGGTATTCCGAGCCAGCGGTGCGTTGGAAATGTTGGCTGACGGTGCTCGTCATGTTGTGCAACGTTTAGGCTTTGACGACCGCTTTATCGATGCGCTACCCACGGCCTTAATCAAACCCTTTAGCGGCAGCGGTGCCCGAGCCATGATGATAGATACTATGACTACACACGGCGCCGATTCATTTGCCGGTCGCTTGGTCTGCATCATTCAGGGCAGCACAGAAACCACTTTTTATGTGTTGGCGGTTTACTTCGGCGCGGTGGGCATCAAGCGTATTCGTCATGCGGCGACGTGTGGGATAATAGCCGACCTAGGCGGTATGATCGCCGCCGTTTTTATTACCTACGCCTTCTTTGGATAAATGCAAATACACCTTAAAACACTCGGCTGCCGCCTGAATGAGGCAGAATTGGAAACCTGGGCGCAAGCCTTTCAAAAACAAGGCCACCAAATTACCCGACAAGCTGAAAACGCCCATGTGGTCGTCATCAATTCTTGCGCCGTCACCCAGGATGCTGCCAGAAAATCGCGCCAAATGATCAGACGCATACACCGCGACAATCCCCAAGCCAAACTGGTCGTCAGTGGCTGTTATGCCACCCTCAACCAAGACGAAGCCGCGTCTTTACTGGGTGTGGATTTAGTGGTCAGCAACAAAGACAAAGACCAATTGGTCGAAACTACCTTAAGCCAATTAAACATGTCGACCATGCCCGCCATGTCGACCGAACCGGCGGAAATTTCCTTATTCACCCGCGGCAGGCAACGTGCGTTTGTAAAAGTCCAGGACGGTTGCCGCTATCGCTGCACGTTTTGCATCGTCACCGTCGCGCGCGGCGAAGAATCCAGCCGCCCTGTGCAAGCCGTAATTGATGAAATAAACGAACTGCACAACCAAGGCATTAACGAAGTAATTCTCACTGGTGTGCATTTGGGCGGCTATGGCAGTGACTTGGACAACACACTGTCAGATTTAATCAAAGCCATACTTGCCAACACCGATATTCCAAGACTGAGACTGGGCTCGCTTGAACCTTGGGAACTACCTGCCGACTTTTTTGAATTATTCGACAACCCGCGCTTGATGCCGCACTTACATCTGCCATTACAAAGCGGCTCGGATACAGTGTTACGGCGCATGGCAAGACGTTGTAAAACCGAAGAATTTGCCGCCATCGTCAGCCAATTAAGAAAGCAAATTCCGCACTTTAATATCACCACCGACATCATTGTCGGCTTTCCCGGCGAAACCGAACAGGAATGGCAAGATAGCTTTGACTTCATCAAACAAACCGGCTTTGGTCACATTCATATCTTTACCTACTCGCGCCGCGAAGGCACCAAAGCCGCCGGATTGCCCGACCAAATTCCGGAAGCGATTAAAAAACAACGCAGCCAACAACTGCATGAACTAGCCAACGAGATGAAGCAACAGTTTAACCAAGCCAACCTAGGACAGACTTTTCCTGTACTTTGGGAAGGCTACAGCGAACCTTTACCCAACAATCAACACCGGGTGTTCGGTTACACGCCCAATTACCTGCGCGTTGCTAACATCATCCCTGACACCGACTCGGTTGAGAATAAAACCTTACTAACCACACTAAAAGTTAGCGATGACAACTTTGTGTTAGGTGAGTTTGTCGATTAACAATGCAGGTCGGGTTGCCTACCAACAGTAGGCAACCCGACCTGTAGCAGATAATTTGCGACACTTTAATCCAGCGCAAGCACTTCCAGAGCGACGATGGTTTCTACCGCACCGATGAACACCTCTAACGGCCGCTGCAAACTGATACGTTAAAATGGCGTTCTAACTACGCCACTGCTCCTGCACCTGACCCTGTTCCGCACAAAATACCGCACTGGTCAGTCCGTAAAATATGCCATGTTCGACAATGCCTGGAATCGCGTTCAGGCGGTCATTTAATGATTGATGATCCAAATTTGTATCAAAAACCACATCCAGCACCAAGCTGCCATGCGAAGTAACCGCTAACCCGTCTTTACTGGCATTGGCGCGCAGATTCGCCTGCCCACCAAGCTTGGTAATGCTGCGTTGTACCAGTTGCCAGGCAAACGGCATCACTTCAATGGGTATCGGGAAATTCTCGCCAATACGACTAACGCGCTTGCTGGCGTCGATCAGCACCAGAAATTTATCACTGGCGTTGGCTAGCAATTTCTCCCGCACCAAATCTGCGCCCCGCCCTTTTAATAAGGTCAGATCAGTAGTCACCTCATCGGCTCCATCAACATAAAGGTCCAGATGATCAATATGCTCCAGCGCCAACATCGGCAAACCTAACTGCTGAGCCTTAATCGTACTGACCACCGAACTGGCAACCACCTGCACAATTAAACCCTCATCAATACGCCGTCTGGCGATAGCTTCAATAAAATAATTAGCAGTAGACCCGGTCCCCAAACCAACGACCATGCCATCATCCACCAACCGTGCGGCATGCTCGGCAACAAGTTGTTTATCATTCATGGTTGGCTCCTGGGGTTTTCAAGCGTGAAATTGAGAAGAGATTACAACACGAATTTAATGAGTTTGAGCCGCCAGGGTACGCATTGCATACATTCTTTGGCTTTAGAATGCTTCAAAATTGGTACGCTACTCGGCTTGAGTTTGACTAATTGAGGTCATTTCCATACCATGCGGAACAGCTAAAAACAACGATTGCGCAACGAATACCAGCTCGAGAATTAAACTTTAAGAGTTAGTTTAAGAGGTTAATCTATGAATACAGTAGAAAAAATTTATCAAGGTGTACAAAATTTTCCAGAGCCATTGGCTTTAGAAGTTTTGCATTTTGTCGCGTTTTTAAAATTTAAAAATCAATCATCAATAAACCAGGAATTGGATCAAAAAATCCAGCAAGGAATTGATCAAGCCAATAGTGGCTTAGGGTTAACAATAAACGATGGTTACGCTGCTAAATAAACCAAAGAATTCAGCAGCGGCTCCAGGTGGCGGATGAATAAGTCGAGTAGTGGACAGGTTTTCGTATCAAACATTCATTCCCCGTAAGCGCAAAGCAGAATGTGCCAGCTCTACTAGGCGATTGCGGCTTAACGCGTGATACCTGAACTCATTAAAAAATACTTTATTGATAATATAAGGATGGAATATTTTATTAAAGACCTACATATTCTTTAATTATTTCAAATCTACGTTGCCGATTGACTCGCTTTTGTACACCCTCTTGACTCAAAATTTTATATTCATCGAGTAACTTATCGTATTTCTCATCACCAAGTGAAGTGTTACTGAGATACTTGTCATACCAAATATTCAGTTTATTTCCGACTTCTGTAAGCTTGTCACTAAATGATTTTTTTTTAAGATAATAAGCATATATAAAAATAGTGTAGAAATGAGTTTTTCTTTTAATTATTTCCGCTAACTTCCCGCTTCCTTCAAGGACAGTTTTTAATGTATCTAATGTCGATAATAATACTTCCTTGTCGTTATCCGATTCTGGGTAATTTTCATTGTATTGATCATATACTCTATTAATCGCAGATTGAGTTGTTTCTTCTTCTATACCTGATCTTATGAACAACAATAAAGTGCTGATAAACTGAATATCAATCATTCTTCTATAATCGGCGGCATTAAAAATATCGTATTTTGACCAAAATTCTTCTTTAGATATATCTTCCGCTAATTTGATAAATAGGCCTGAAAACTCAGCATTCCTAAGTTCCTGAGGATTCAGGGTAACGTTGGTTCTATTAAGTCTTAAAAATAACTCAACTATCTTTTCTTTTGGAAGTGATTCTTCAATAAACCTTATAGAAAATGGATACTTCCAAATAATGCTTTTTTGATCTGGAGTTAATTCGGAAAAAACTTTCCCTGCATAATCATTATCTTTAAATTCTAAACCTGATTTGGCAAGTTTGTATTCGTCGTTAATAAAGGTATGTACAGCACCGAGTCGCTGTTGCCCATCCACAATGGAATGAATTGTGTCTCCAGTTTCTGGATTTGTTTCATTCTGCCAAAGATAAACTTCTGGTATTGGATAGCCAAGAAGGATTGTTTCAATCAAGGCAATTCTATCTTTTAGCATCCAAACATATCTGCGTTGGAAGCTATTATCAACAATTATATTTTCTACCTTTAGTCCATCAACAAGCCATTTTACTGGGCGTGACTCTACATCTATATATTTGATAGGGTTCGTCATATTAATTCTTCAAACTCATTTTTAAGTTTCTCTATTCCATTGCAATGATAAAACTCGACAGCTTCCCAGGATTCGTATATGCGATAATTTATATCATGTGACATTGAAAAAACTGTTTGTAAATCCTTTTTGCATGGCTCAATCTTGCCATTCCAATGCCTAAAAAAATCACTTTTATGATTAGGCTGTTTAAGCATGACAAAGCGCTGAAAAATGTTACTTGTTATTTTTTGGTATTGATGAATATAGCCTTTATTTTTTAATTCGATAAAAGCGCTCCAACTTTGCCTAAAAATTTCAGGTGATACAATTACGATGTCTATGTCTGAATTGCTTGAGAAAGGTTTAAATAACTTTTCCTTTGACGGCGTAATGCTGTATCCAAGTTTCGCACTACCAACTATCGCAATATTATTAACGTGTACATCCAACATTTCTGACATAAATATTTTTAAGTCATCATAGACAATCGCATGCGAAGTAATATTTAAATACTCTCTGAAATACCATACATCATGGCCCAATAGGTACTTTCTGTAGATCCATCTGGTTTCTTTTTGTTTTAGATGCGCTTTAAATTCTTCCACCATTTGTTTTTTGACCGTCTTTATCTTCATGTCTCTAATTTCAAACTCGTAAGATGGTATCTTAATTTATTGTGCCTACCTTGGTTTCTTCCGATCCTCATGCTTATTGTGCTGCCCGCCAACCGTTTTATTTGCAGCAAACCCTGTTCGGGTAGGTTAGGCAGGTTTTTTGTCAACCGATTAAATTCAAATCCCCAATTCATCCAACTCATCCAATAATTGCAACGCTCGCTTAGGGTTACCGCGCAGTTGAGCTGCCAAAAAACGCTGTTTTGCTTCTTCTTCGGCTAGTACTTGAGTGGATAATTCAAACATCAACTTGTTCAGGCTGATGTCGCGTACTTTGGCGATGTTTTTGAGCCTTTCGGCCATGTCGTCGGGTAAGCGGATAGACAAAGTTGTCATGATCTTAGTAACCTCAGTATTTGTTCCGGTGTGATGACGTCATAACCCAAACGTTTAAGTTCTGCATGGGCAAAGTCGGACACGTTATTAGTAATGATATAGGTGGCACGGGCAGCAATCGCCAGTTCCACTAAATGATTATCTGCTTCGTCCTTTAAATTGGGTCGCCACAGGTAGCGTGCATCAATAGCTGTGCAGACTCGTGCAAAACCGTCCAAAAACTCCATTAGCGACACAGAAGTTTGTTTGCAGAGCGCCTGTATATTTTCCCGATTCAGTAAATCCTGGTACTCAAGGTAGAGCGCATTGCCGACAAATGGTTGTAAGTCGTTTTGAAGGCAAAGACGGAGAACTTCTCGATTCGGCCCTTTACCGCTAATCAGTCCGGCGACAAGAACATTCGTATCAATTACAACTCTAATCGCCATCTGATTTTGCCATCATATATGCACACAAACAAATCGTATCATAAGCAAGTAGAGTGAGCATAAGGCTTTATCGTTTGCCCCCTCTACCTAGGTTTCTTTCGATGCCCATGTTTATTCTGTTGCCCGCCAACTGTTTTATTTTTAGCAAAGCCCGTGTACTTGGTCTTAAAAGCCTGAGTTTTCTCGGCCGGATCAAGCGTCCCTTTGGGCTGAAAAGTCGGTATCAAATGCTGTTTGCCGTTGCCGATCAAATCGCTGCGGCCCATGTCTTTAAGGGCTTCACGTAACAACGGCCAGTTTTTGGGGTCGTGATAACGCAAGAAGGCTTTGTGCAGGCGGCGTTGTTTAAAGCTTTTGGGGATGCTGATGTCTTCGGCGGTGCGGCTGACTTTATGCAAGGTATCTTTGCCGGAATGATACATCGCGGTGGCGATGGACATCGGTGAGGGTAGAAACGCCTGCACCTGGTCGGCCCGGAAACCGTTGCGTTTTAACCATAAGGCCAGGTTGAGCATGTCTTCATCTTTGGTGCCTGGGTGAGCGGCGATAAAGTAGGGGATTAGGTATTGCTCCTTGCCCGCTTCTTTGGAGTATTTATCAAACATCTCTTTAAAGCGGTCGTAGGTGCCGATGCCCGGCTTCATCATTTTCGATAACGGGCCTTGTTCGGTGTGTTCCGGGGCGATTTTAAGGTAGCCGCCGACATGGTGGGTGACCAGTTCTTTGACGTATTCGGGCGATTCGACGGCCAAGTCGTAACGCAGACCTGAGGCGATAAAAATCTTTTTGATGCCGGGCAAGGCGCGGGCGCGGCGGTAGAGCTTGATCAACGAGCTGTGGTCGGTATCCAAATTGGGGCAAATACCGGGAAACACGCAAGACGGCTTGCGGCAGGCGGTTTCGATGGCTTTGTCTTTGCAGGCCAGCCGGTACATGTTAGCGGTTGGGCCGCCCAAGTCGGAAATGTGGCCGGTAAAAGCGGGCGACGTATCGCGAATGGCTTCAATTTCTTTGATAATGGAATCTTCCGAGCGGCTTTGGATAATGCGGCCTTCGTGCTCGGTGATTGAACAAAAGCTACAGCCGCCGAAACAGCCGCGCATGATGTTGACCGAATGCTGAATCATCTCAAACGCCGGTACGTTGGCATTACCGTAAGTTTTGTGAGGCACGCGCGAGTATGGCAAATCAAAAACGCCGTCCATTTCTTTCATGGTCAGCGGAATCGGCGGCGGATTCACCCACAATTGCCGGTTGCCGTGTTGCTGAATCAGCGGGCGGGCATTGCCGGGATTGGTCTCACCGTGCATTACGCGCGAGGCGTGGGCGTAAAGTATGGAATCGTCTTTGACGGCTTCAAAAGCAGGCAACCGAATCACTGTTTGCGCGCGTTGATCGCGGATTATCTGTTTATCAAAACGGATGACTTTTTCATTAGGGTTGCTGTCGTCCGGTTTTTTATCGCAAGCCGGTTCCATTTGATACGGGTCTTGCGGCGGCATTGGCGTGCCCGGAATATCAATGTCGGTGGAGTCTTTAACCAACCAGCCTTCCGGGATTTGCTTAACAAAATGCACGGTGCCGCGTATGCCTTTCAATTCGGAAATCGCTTCGCCATTAGCTAAACGATGGGCAATTTCCACCACTTGCCGCTCGGCATTGCCGTATACCAACAAATCGGCTTTGGAATCCAACAATACCGATTTACGCACTTGGTCGGACCAATAATCGTAATGAGCAATGCGCCGCAAACTGGCTTCTATGCCGCCGATGATGATGGGCACATCTTTGAAGGCTTCACGGCAGCGGTGCGAATAGACATTGACGGCGCGATCCGGGCGCTTGCCCGCTTCGCCGTTCGGGGTGTAAGCGTCGTTAGAGCGGATTTTTTTATCGGACGTATAGCGGTTGACCATGGAGTCCATGTTGCCGCCGGTGACGCCGAAAAACAGATTTGGACGGCCCAGTTTTTTGAAATCGCCGGCGCTGGTCCAATCCGGTTGCGAGATAATGCCAACCCGAAAGCCTTGCGCTTCCAACACCCGGCCGATTAACGCCATGCCGAAGCTGGGGTGATCGATATAGGCATCACCGGTGACTAAAATGACATCGCAACTGTCCCAACCCAGCGCGTCCATTTCGGCACGGGTCATGGGTAAAGACGGTGCGACGCCAAAGCGCTGCGCCCAGTATTTACGATAACTAAAAAGGTTGGGTGGCGTGGTGGAAGCTAAAGACATTAGGATTTAATTGTATTGTTGATAATGCTGGTATTGTGTTTTACCAAGTCTCTTAAAAAGAGGGGAAACTCAATCCGATACTGTTGTTCAAGGGCGGCGGCGCGAAGTCGCAATGCTTTTAAGGAGTAAACCGGGGTTTTGGAATTAAATGCCAAGCCAATAATGTTGCCTCGGTCCAATACCGGAAGAAACAAAATCTTCCAATCGAAAATCCGCCCCAACCATAATGCAACCTGTTGAAATTCAGGGTTATTCGTGCCGCCCCACAAGTTAATGACCATCATACCATCGGTTTTCATTATCGCCTTGCAAGCATCGAAAAAAGCTTCATTGCGGATTGATTCAGCCATGCCGACATCGTCGAAGGCATCAATAAACAACAAACTAAAGCGTTCC
>Ga0208509_1000858_pt1 | contig 10211 bp, 10 predicted proteins | sample LakWasMeta7_HOW4_2_FD_183857 | JGI IMG/M metagenome (GOLD analysis project Ga0208509, IMG submission 183857) | Freshwater sediment methanotrophic microbial communities from Lake Washington under simulated oxygen tension - Sediment Metagenome... | ecosystem: Environmental > Aquatic > Freshwater >...
TTAATGGCAGGTTCCACGAGCTGCAACTCAGACAAAAGTTTATTAATGCGAAAATCAGATAATGCGGAAGGGCCAGATAGTTTTAACATGTGTGAAACGAATATTATGTGAATTTAATGCCTTTCGCGAAACACAACTTACGATAAGGCTATCAGGTAAATGGCTTAAGGCCCGTGTATTTTGGTTACTGTCGAGGTGGATTGTAAAAATAACAATCCCTGCACGTAGTAAAACTTATCGAAGAGAAAACTCATTCAAATGCCAATTGTCGATAATTATTTACCGGCCAAATCAGACTTAATGGCATCTTTGATCAAAGTCAGCAAACTTAAGCCAACGCTATCACCTGCGCTGGATTGTTTTTCTTTGTCAGTAACTAAAACTTCCGTTACCTGCTCGTCAATATCTTGTAACTCAACAATATATTCTTTATCGCCGGGTTCAAATCCGCCAAACATAAACTTCAACTCATCCCAAATAGAGTCATCCTCAACCTTTTCTTCATTGGGATTGTATTGCACAACAAATGAGTTTTCTGCTTGAAGCCGCTGGGTCACTTCCATGGATTTACGGCTTAAGGCCTTACCAACAATACGCCATGCTTGCGCTAATGGTGCACCGATACGTAACCGGTTTTCGCCTTGCTCAGACTTAACTAATTCGACTTGAATAGTCTTTTGATCGACAGACGGCTCTGCCTCGGCGGGCTCAGTAGACTGAGAAACCTCAGCCTCTGTAGTAGCTGATCCGTCAGCAACAACTTCAGCCGCTGGTACTTTAGCTGGAGCGGGAGCTGCCGCAGCTGCATTAGCTGAGCGATTCAAATCCGGCGGTAAGACTAATGATGGAATTTCCGTAGTGAACTGATAATCCCTTTCTTTATCTGGAAATAACGATTGCACATAACTGCAGCCCGATAAAGACATCAGCATGACAAGTATGAAAAACCGAGATAACAGCTTGCGCTTCATAATTGACATTAAATCACTTCCGCTTCACGCATCGCACTGCGCACGACATCAAAGCAATCCTCCGTCAGCCAAGTTAACGGCAATCGAATCCCTTTTGAAATCAAGCCCAGTTCAGCTACTGCCCACTTAACCGGGATAGGGTTTGATTGAATAAACAAATCTTTGTGTAATGCCTGTAATTTCAGGTCAATGGCCAATGCAGTTGCGTTGTCGCCGTTAATTGCCGCTGTGATCATTTCATGTACCAATCGCGGCGCGACATTGCCGGTAACGGTAATGGAACCATGACCACCCAGCAAACAAAATTCCCGGCTGGTGGCGTCATCGCCGCTATATAAGGCAAAATCAGCAGCGGACAAATCACGAAACTTCTGCACCCTGGACAAATCACCGGTCGCGTCTTTAATCCCGACAATATTATCGATATGCGATAGCCTGCCAACGGTGTCAGGCAGCATGTCACAAGCGGTACGCCCCGGTACGTTGTATAAAATCTGAGGAATATCGACAGCTTCAGCAATGGCTTTATAGTGTAAATACAAACCTTGCTGAGTCGGCTTGTTGTAATAAGGCGTTACGATCAAGCAGGCATCCGCACCAGCTTGCTTAGCTTTACGAGTTAAATTGATGGCTTCAGACGTTGCGTTGGCGCCGGTACCGGCAATCACCGGGATTCTACCGGCAACGACATCAACAACTGTTTTGATGACGTCGCAATGTTCATCTTCATCCAAGGTCGCCGACTCACCGGTTGTGCCTACCGCCACAATCGCATCTGTGCCCTGCTCGATATGAAATTCCAGCAATTTTTTTAAACTTTCCTTGTCAACAGCACCGCTTTCATCCATCGGTGTCACTAACGCTACGATACTACCTTGAATCATGAAATCTCTCGATCAGAACTGTTACGTTTACAAATTGTGGTCATTATAACAAGCAAACAGGCAAAACCCAGCGTACCGCGTGTATTTGACCAAAAACACCAAACTTGTTGACTGAATACTCAAAAAGCTAAGCCAAGCTGTTATAAAATATCGCCATTGAAAACTAACTAAGTTCTTAAATCTATGAAAAACACTCTCATCGTTAGCGCCGTCCAACAGCCCTGCGACAAAGACCGGCAAAGCAATCTCGATTTTTCTATCGCCAAAATCCATGAAGCCGCTGCAGCCAATGCTGACTTGGTAGTTTTGCCTGAGCTGCATTTAGGGCCATATTTTTGCCAAAACGAAGATCATCAGCACTTTAATCTTGCACAATCGATTCCCGGGCCAACCACGGAAATTTTGAGTAACATCGCCAAACAACTGGGCATTGTGATTGTTTCCACTATCTTTGAAAAAAGGGCCCCCGGGCTTTATCACAACACCGCCGTAGTGTTTGACAAAGATGGCAGTATCGCCGGCAAATACCGAAAAATGCACATCCCTGATGATCCAGGATTTTATGAAAAATATTATTTCACACCCGGAGACTTGGGCTTTACGCCAATAACAACCTCAATCGGCAAACTGGGCGTGCTGATTTGCTGGGATCAGTGGTTTCCGGAGGCAGCGCGCTTGATGGCGCTTGCCGGCGCGGAAATGTTGATTTATCCCACCGCGATCGGCTGGGATCCGCAAGACTCCAAAGAAGAACAACAACGCCAACTGGATGCCTGGGTAACTGTGCAACGTGCTCATGCCGTTGCTAACGGCATCCCGGTTATTTCCTGTAATCGTATCGGCTTTGAAAAAGCACCAGATTCGGACGCAGGCATTCAATTTTGGGGTAATAGTTTTATCGCAGGACCACAAGGTGAATTCATCGTTCGCGCCAATGATATAGATAACACGCTTTTAACCTGCACACTTGACAGCAACAGATCAGAACACGTTAGACGCATCTGGCCTTACCTGCGCGACCGACGCATTGATGCTTATGGAGATTTAACTAAACGTTTCATTGATTAATCCTAATATCCTGGATATGAATAGCCCTTGCTATAAAAGGGCTATCAAACACAAGCAACACCAGCTATTCTTTATGGCCGCAGCGGCAGAGAAATCACGCTAAGCTCCCGTTCGTAATTAACCCACAAAAAAGCAATCTTTAATCCAAGAGGGCATCATGAAAAAATACAACACACATAACAAACAGACATTGGCCGCAATAATCCTGGGGCTATTAACGGCTAGTTCGAGCATAACTGCCGCTACTTACGATCTCCTAGATCGGCAACAAAACAGTTTTGGCAGTGACTCGGAACAATTTTCTCCATTACCCAATGAATCAAACAGCTCACCTTCTATTTTAGAATCATTGCAGCGATCTGAAATTAATAAAAAGAAGTCCGAATACCTGGATGTGCTTAATCTGCTAAAACAAAATAAAGTCGACGAAGCTGACAAAAAAGTATCGGAACTACTTAAGAACAACCCGAATGAAGTCGGCTTCATCAATCTGCAAGCCTTAGTTTTTACTATAAAAAAAGACCTACCGGCCGCTGAGCAAAGCTACCAAAAAGCTATTAGCCTGGATCCCAAAAACATTTTGGCCTATCTGGGGTTAGCAAAACTAAATCTGGAAGAAAACAAACTAGATCAAGCAAAAGAATATGCTAACAAGGGGTTGGCAATTAACGACAAAGCCATCAACGCCTATCTTCTGTTAGCCGACGCAGCCTTAAAGCAAAAAAATACTGTTGAAGTAGAAAATGTCTTAACAGCAGCGTTAGAAAAGGTTAAAGGTGACATTAATGCAGAAGCCGAAATTGTTAAAAATCTGGGCAAATTTTATGCTTCAGAAAAACAACCCGAAAAAATCCTGCCGCTCAGCGAAGACCTAATTAAACGCTACCCCAATGACAATGTTGCCCTATCTCTTCTAGCTGGTGCGCAACTGGTCAATAACAAAAAAGACTTGGCCGAACAAAGCCTGCGCAAAATAATCAACAACGACAAGCAAGACATTAGTCACCGCCTGCTAATTGCCCAACTACTTAGCGAACAAACCGGTAAAGAAAAAGACGTTCTAGCCTTGCTAGATGAAACGGCAAAAATTGACACTAACAATCCTCAAGCTAATCTGTTCAAAGCTGCATATTTGATTAAACTAGGTCGCACTAAAGAAGCACTTGACCTGGCCAATAAATTAGATAGTCAATTTCCTAAATTACCTTTAGGCAAAGTGTTGCAGGGCGATGCTTACTTAGCAGACAAAAAACTGGACAAAGCCACTGCCGCCTACCAAAAAGCATATCAACAACAAGCGGATGACAAAATTTTATTCACGATTGCTGACTTACTCAGTGCGCAAAAAAAACCAGCCGATGCTATCAAACTGCTTAATACTGAGCTGGCAAAAAATCCTAAGAATATTGGCATCCATTTCAAGCTAGCAACCACTTATCAACAACAAAACGATTACAAACAAGCTGAAAATCATTATCAGGCAATGCTTACTGAGCGACCAGATGACTTACTAGCCTTAAACAATTTAGCTTGGATTTATTCGCAACAAAAAGATCCAAAAGCGATCGAATTCGGTAAAAAAGCCTTTGAAAAAGGCCCCGAATCAGCCGCAATTGCTGATACCTATGGCTACATTCTGCTTAAACAGGGCCAACCAGCAGAAGGACTGACAATACTAGAAAAAGCTGCCGGGCTGGCACCCAAAGCTAACGACATTCAATTTCACTTAGCTGAAGCATACGTCGCCAATAACAACAAACAAAAAGCTTTAGAAATCCTGGAAACCATTGTGAAAGCAGAACAAGACTTTTCAGAGAAAAAAGCCGCAGTTAGTTTACTTGAACAGCTAAAAGCAAAATAAAGCCCATAAAAAAACCGCCCATCGATAATTCGATGGGCGGTTTTTGAGACAGTTGGCTTCATGATCAATCCAGCCATGCATTACGTAATATCAATTTGATCTTAAATCCGAAGTTTCAACGCCGCCAATTAATCGGGAACACAATACACGACAGAGATTAGTCAAAATCTTGTTCGCTAACACCGGCTCAAACTTTAGCAAGCGCGACATCGATGGCTCATCAAGACTCAACAATCTAACATCATGGGTTGCTGCAATAATGTTGGCGGAACGAGAACGCTGCAGAAAAAAAGCGACCTCCCCAATAACTCCACCTTGAGCAATGACCGCCAATTGATCTTTGTTTCGGTAAACCTCAACCATCCCAGAAATCACCACGAACATCGTTTTGGCGGCATTATTTGTTTCAATAATGTGATCGCCTTCTTTACATTCAATGATATGGCTTTTTTCAATAACACGGCCGATTTCATCATCACTCAAGCCATCAAATATTTTTGGATTACCATCTTCCCAAAGATGCTTGTCTGCATATATTTTCCGAATAAAATCAGCATGATCCCAGGCGGTTTCACTGACAACATTTTTATTATCACTAATAATATCCAGCAATTCATTTACATAAAGACAATGATCCAAATCCTTTTCGCTAGTTAATAGCGCAAACGGCGAACCGACACTTTGCAAATGCTCATAGTCACCTGAAATCAACACCATAGGAATGACTAAGCCAATGCCAGGGTATGAATAGGTTTTAGTAAATGGCCTAAAGCCTAATTTTAAATAAGAATTTAAGTGGTGAGGCTCGCAGTCAAGTAAAACAGCTTCGATATGATTATCAAGCACAAAATGCATTACCTCTTTATACATACGCAATGTTGCACTGGACCCACGATGTTTTTCATCGACCATCAACCTCTCGACGATACAGATCTGCTTTTGCTCAAGCTTTTCCAGAAATGATGATAGATGATAGGCTTCAATCATTGCTTGAGTAAAAGGCTTATCACCTCCCCAAAACAACCTCAGAGTACCGATGGCCTGACCGTCTTTAATTGCAATCACCGCCCGGGCATTATCATCATGACTATCCCGCAACTCTTTAAGCTCGTGATCACCCTTATCCTTAAGTCTACCCATGCATTCGACATAAACCCTGTAACGCAACTGATAGGAGGCTTTTAATTCATTTTCCGTCGTCGCAAATCTGACACCGTCTTGCATTTATCACCTAAATTAGCTATGGATAAAAATCTCTATTGGGGTCACTCTAAAAAACAAATCTCAAACATTTCAATTTTGATGGCGAGTTTACCAAAAACGTAACTATTGAGGAGATTTAATAGCCTTTTTCAAAAAAGAAATCCATTAAAAATAGTATTGAACTAAATGAATTGACACGCCTAAGAACTAATCAAGTTTATCTGATTGTTCTTCCACATCCTGTAAGTAAAAGCTGGAGGTGACGAGAAAAAAATTTGCACAACTACACTACAACACTCCAGAAAAATATTTTTTGAAACAATAGATGTCATTTCAAAAATATTAATCAAATAAAAAGCCCACTCAACTTCAAATGGTTGAGTGGGCTTTAGGACGCTAAAACGATTTAGTTAAATAAATTAACTGCTTCTTAAGCTTGTTTACGGCGATTAAAGCTATAACCAATTAAGCCAAGTCCTAATAAAGCTAATAATTCTGGCTCTGGGACGTTTACGGAATTTCCTGTAAGTTTAAGCGTACCAGTATTAGGATAACCTACTGGGAATCCACTTGGTGCTACATTAAACGAACTACTAAAATTTAAGTCTGCAGGCAGGTTATCAGCACCTACTATTGTATCTGTATCAAAATTATCTTTTGCAAACCCCCCTAATACATCTAACGCACCTAATCCAGTACCATTGCTAGCATTAGTGAAGAAGTTTTTGGCACTACCAACCAAATCTCCATGGAAAGCTGTGCTTAAAAATAGATTAGCTGCAGTACCAGTAGCATTTGCCAGACTTTGGTTGGCTAAATCAGCTGCCGTTAATACCTGTTGAGGAAATACAGATACATCTGTCGACCAAACGTCTGCAGTGCCAGGGCCAAAAACGAAGCTTATGACGCCATTAATGTCAGGAGCACTAAAAGACTTAAGGGTTGTTGTGAATTTAAACGTCAGCTCTTTAGTGCCCCCACCATAAGTAGCTATATTTTGACCTTGAAATACATTGAATAGACCATATCCAGTTAAAGTTGAACCTATAGTAGCCGTTGGAGCTTGTTCCCATAAAATTCCAGAAGTTTCAAAGTCTACTGGACTGTCTGGATTCCATGAGATACCAAGAACAGATGCCGCAGAGGCTGGTGTAGCGGCAAATGCTAGAGCAAAGCTACTAGCGACCAATATTTTATTTAAGCTCATTATCTTAATCTCCGTTAAATTTAAGAAAAATTATCAAGTTACATGTACTAGAAAATGTTTGCGGTATTTTTGATTGATTGGTTAGCAAACCCACCTCTCATAAATTAACTAAGCACACGACGTGCCAAAATACTTAATCTCTTATTTACAGTGACTTACAATACACAAAACACAATACCCCACCGAAAGTGTAAAAAAACCTGACACAATTATTTAATTCGGAAGAATTTTCTTTACACTCCCTACTGAAATTTCAACTTAATATCATACTGATAGTTTTTATTATTGAGCTGCAAACCTTATTTTCACTGCACTAAAACCTTTTTTAAGGGAAAAATACTCCCCTTTTAAAAGTGTAAAAAAAACTGACACTTTTTACTTAATAAGGCCAATTCCGCGCATTTTCTATGTGGTAAAATGACCAGCGTATAAATGAACTTGGTCCGCCAGCCGGCAAATCTATTAGACAAAAAATGATGGTATTGATATTAAAAGCTCAAACCAATCACTTTTGCCATTTGGATATTGAATTGCGCGAGGAAATAACAGGTCTACACGAGGATATGGATAAGAGCTTGGGTTTAATGGAGTAAAAGATGAGTAAACGTTTTGAAAAGGATTGATCGATTTATGATTTGGTCATTTGCCTCCATGCTATCTGTAGAAGGTATTGTGTTTGCCGCCATTAAGTCTTTACCTTAATGGCGCATCAATAAGCCTTAAATAGCAAACATCAAGTCACAACTTAAACATCAAATTCCCAATTTTTTACGGGCTATAAAAAACTTCAACTTCTGTATCGGATTGCGGTTACCCATCCACAAATACCCTTTTTTCAACTGATTTAACCGGGCATCGTAACAAGTGTAATGGGGCAAAGGCTTAAGCTCATTGGGATGTAAAATCGCCATTAGCGTTTGCGTAATAACCATCCCAGTTGCCAGCTTACAACCACTAGCCATACTGGGGGCCTTGCGTTTAGCCAGATCCACCGACAATGGATCAACGTACTTAAGATGAAATCCCGCCGGGGCGCAGCCTAAGGACATTTTAAGAACTTGCTGTTCAAGTGGCGCACTGTAATCAAGGTCGAAATACTCATCAAAAGACATTCCTTCTGACGTATAAATCAAAACTCCCACACCAAAACCCAGCGGCACACCAAACACGGCCTGTATTCCTCTCTCCATACAGGCATTAATAATTAATTGATGTACCTTAATTTCAAAAAACTCTACTGCATCAACAAATACATCAACACCGGTTAAAAACTCATTAACATTACCTTCATTAATGCCTTCAGGATAAGTTTTTATATTGGCTTCGGGGTTAATGTCCAAGGCTAATTCAGCCATCACCTCCATTTTTTTTCGACCAACAGTCGACATGGTCGCGCCATACTGGCGATTAAAATTACCCACTTCAAAATCATCAAAATCGGATATTTTGAAATTACCTACGCCAGCACGCAGTAAAGTAATCAGATAATCTCCACCAACGCCCCCCATGCCAGCGATAGCAACCGTGGCATTTTTTAATTTTAGTTGCTCCTCATTGCTGGTAATCCCATGATTTCTTGAGAAAGCTAAGTCGTAATCAAATTTTGCCATTTCACTATCCTTAAAATCGTTTATAAAATTTTTTCGCTATTGCCATTACAAATATAGTCTTGCTTCAGCATAACTGAATAGCAGGCAGCTCCTGAAATATGTATTTTATGTTGCAAACTGGCAAATTGGTGTTGAAAACCAGACACTTTTTCACCTAACAAAGTCCACTTGACCCTTTTTCTTTATGGCATACTGCTCACCATATTGATGAAGAGCAACCTCATTAAGGTTATAAAAATGTTTGACGATAAGTTTTTTGAACAATGGCTGGATAATCAGGCCCAACGGGTTATGAACTTGGTGGGCGATGGCAAAGCCATTAGCCCTGAAGAAATGATGGTATTGGTGTTAAAAGCCCAAACTAATCACTTTGCCCATTTAGATATTGAATTACGCGAAGAAATACAGGGCCTACGCGAGGACATGGACAAACGTTTTGATTTAATGCGCGAGGAAATGGACAAGCGCTTCGATTTGATGCGCGAAGAGATGAGCAAGCGCTTTGAACAAGTCGACAAGCGCTTTGAGCAAGTTGACAAGCGTTTTGAGCAGGCAGAAAAACGTTTCGAAGCGCTTACGATAAGAATTGATCGGTTTATGATTTGGTCTTTTGCCACGACGTTATCCGTGGGCGGCATTGTGATTGCCGCCATTAAGTTTTTACCTTAACGAACCTTTAAAAATCGCACTGCGACAAGCTCAGCACGAACGACCGACCGGATATTGGATGTGTTCGTGCTGAGCTTGTCTAAAATCAAATATCTATTTTATTCCCCTCTTCTAACCCTTGCCAGGCAACATACCGACTGAACCCGGCTTGATACGCTTGCAGGTCACGACAACATCTTCCTGATAACATTTTTGCAGGCCTTTTTTATCGCTGCATTCATTGCATGCGGATTTTCCTATTTCTTTTACCTCGTCAACATGCCAGCCATAACCTTGAGATTGACAGAATCTTTTGCTGTATCTATCAATGTTATAGGGCTTGGCGGCGCTTTGTTTGGCTTTGGATTCGGTTTCACATTGGGCCGAAGGCAAAGTATTAGCCATTAGATCTCGATAAATATATTCCGTTGCACCGAGCGGATTTACAAAGCAATAGGCCAGCAACACACCTGCAATAGCATAAATTTTCATCGTTTATTCTCCGCGTTGATTAAGAACACGGATGTTCATTTGTTGGTTTTCTTCATTAATTTGATCTTTAATCGGAGCAAATTTGTCGTTTTCACTGAGCTTTACCATCAGTAGCGCACCCACCGCAAACACCGTCACCAACGCTACATAGAGTACAAAATGGTCTTTATCTTGTGCTTGATTTTGTTCAGACATGAGTTGCTCCTCAAGATTTTAGGTCTGCCAGTGCAGCACCAAAATTAATATGAAATACCTGCCCATCAATAA
>Ga0208509_1000859_pt1 | contig 10199 bp, 9 predicted proteins | sample LakWasMeta7_HOW4_2_FD_183857 | JGI IMG/M metagenome (GOLD analysis project Ga0208509, IMG submission 183857) | Freshwater sediment methanotrophic microbial communities from Lake Washington under simulated oxygen tension - Sediment Metagenome... | ecosystem: Environmental > Aquatic > Freshwater >...
CACGATTGCTGATGTTTGTAAAAAGAATCAGTAACCAGAAAATAGGGTTCTTGGAGTTTATAAATGCCATTAAGACTACTTAAATTTGCAGTATCGAAAGAGCACCCGGCACCACGTTTTTTTAAGTCTCATGAGGCGCCGAAAAAATCATACGATGTGGTGATCATCGGCGGCGGTGGCCATGGCCTCGCAGCAGCTTACTACCTGGCTAAGGATCACGGCATCACGAATGTTGCCGTGCTTGAAAAAGGTTATATCGGCGGCGGTAACACCGGCCGCAATACCACGATTGTCCGTTCCAACTACCTGACGCCTGAAGGTGTCAACTTTTATGATGCCAGCGTTAAGATTTACGAAGGCTTGTCAGAAGAGCTGGATCTGAATCTGTTCTATTCAACACGCGGGCACTTCACTCTTGCACATACTGAATCTGCCATGCGTACCATGCGCTGGCGTGCTGAAGTAAATAAGCATGTGGGTGTTGAAAGCCGTGTGGTTGGCCCTGATGAAATTGCTAAAGCTTGCCCGCAGCTGGATTTAAGCTGTAGCGGTCAGGCACCGATTTTAGGTGCGCTGTTCCACGCGCCGGGTTCTGTTGCACGCCATGATGGTGTTGCCTGGGGTTATGCCCGCGGCGCTGACCGCTTGGGTGCGGAAATTCACCAGAATACAGAAGTGCTGGCGATTGATGTTAAGAACGGCAAAGTCTGTGGTGTTAAAACCAATAAAGGCTATATCGAAACCAAGCAGGTATTGTGTGCTGTTGCCGGCTTTACACCGCGCATCACTGAAATGGTCGACCTGCAAACCCCTATCGTTATTCACCCATTGCAAGCCTGTGTTACCGAGCCAATGAAACCTTGGCTGGATACTATCCTGGTATCAGGAAGCCTGCATGTTTACGTGAGCCAGTCTTCTCGTGGCGAACTGGTGATGGGTTCGTCACTGGATCCTTATGAAGTGCATTCAACCAGGTCTACCCTTGATTTTGTAGAAGGGCTCACCTCACACATGCTGGATATGTTCCCGTTCTTGTCGAATGTAAAAGTAGTGCGTCAATGGGCCGGTATGGCCGATATGACACCGGACTTTGCACCGATCATGGGTAAAACGCCGATTGAAGGATTTTACCTCGATGCAGGCTGGGGCACCTGGGGCTTCAAGGCTACGCCGATCAGCGGCAAGACCATGGCGCAAACCATTGCTAACGATAGTGCACCAGATTTAATTCACTCATTCCGCTTGTCACGTTTTGAAGATTACGAACTGACCGGGGAAAAAGGAGCAGCGTCAGTCGGCCATTAACCGGCCACTAACGCGCGCTTAATAATCAGAGGAATATGCAATGAAACTTCTCACTTGTCCAATGAATGGCACACGGCCACTGAACGAATTTATATTCGGCGGTGAGTATCGTGAAGGGCCGGATCAAAATACCTGTACTGATGCAGAGTGGGCTGCCTATGTTCATAACCGCAGCGGCGCGCCTGGCGATAAAAAAGAATGGTGGTATCACTCACCGAGCGGCACCTGGTTTATTGCAGAACGCAATACGCTCACAGATAAAGTGACGCGCACTTATCTGTTGGGCCCAAATAACAATAATTCAAGCCAAGCGCAGGAGAAAAGTAAATGACTTTACGTGCATCTAAGCAGACTGGTGAATGGGTTAACCGTAACAAGAAAATCAGCTTCACATTTGAAGGTGAAGTTTTTACAGGATTTGAAGGCGATACCATCAGCAGTGCATTATGGGCAAATGGCCAGAAAGTATTAGGCCGCAGCTTTAAATATCATCGTCCACGCGGCGTGCTGAGCCTGGCGAACCACGATGTGAACGTACTCGTGACGGATGGTCTTGATACCAATATCCGTGCAGATGTAGTTGAAATCAAAGACGGCATGGTACTGACTGCCGTAAATACCACAGGCGGCGTGAAAAAAGACAAGAGCAGCTACATTGATTCTATTTCACCGTTACTGCCGGTCGGTTTTTACTATAAAGCCTTCCATACACCACGTCGATTCTTTCCATTCTGGGAAAAAGTAATACGTAAAGCGGCCGGCCTGGGTGTGGTTAACTTTAATTACCCACGCATACTCAAACGTAAACAGCACTCGCACTGTGACGTGCTGGTGATCGGGGCTGGTCCGGCAGGCTTGACCGCTGCTTATGAAGCCGCACAGGCAGGCCTGGAAGTCACGATCGTAGACGAGAATCGTCAGGCAGGCGGCAGCCTTACTTATGACCGCGGCGGTGATTCAGCTACCGGCAAGCAATTGGGCGAGTTACTCAATAAAGTGGTTAACCAGCCAAACATTAAGATTCTCACCGGTACTTATGCTGCCGGATATTACCCAGACCACCTGATTCCTGTGGTGTCTGAAAGCGGCATCAATAAAGTGCGCGCTAAAACTGTGATCGTGGCTAGCGGTGCTTTTGAGCAGCCACCGGTATTCAGATACAACGATTTGCCTGGCGTGATGCTGGGATCAGCAGCGCAGCGCCTGATTTACCGTTATGGCGTTAAACCGTTCAATAACGGCATTGTCGTGACTGCCAATGATTACGGCTATCGCGTAGCGCTGGATTTGCTGGATGCCGGCACTAAAGTGGTGGCGGTCGTTGATTTCCGTAAAGGAGCTAACACAAGTGCTGCAGCCATTGCGCTGTCAAAACGCGGCATTAAGATATATGCAGGTTACTGTGTATATGAAGCACTGGCATCATCAGATAAATCAAGTGTACGTGGTGCCATACTGTGCGAATACGATGATGTAGCGAATGTTGCAATCACCAAAAACAAAGCTACGGTCGAGTGTGATGGTATCGCCATGAGTGCGGGCTGGGCGCCTGCTGGTGCGCTGCTGTATCAGGCAGGTACTGCCATGCAGTTTGATTACGATATACAGCAGTTTGTGCCAAGCCGTTTGCCAGATGGCATTTTTGCGGCAGGTAAAGTAAACGGTGTATTTGATCTTGCTCAGCGTATCAAGGATGGCGCACGCGCTGCAAATGAAGCCCTGCGTTATTTAGGCCTGGAAGCGGCGCAAATCAAGGTTGAGAAACATGCGACCCTTGCTGATTCAGCCAGTCCAAGCCATCCGTACCCGATGGTACCGCATGAAAAAGGTAAAAACTTTGTAGATTTTGACGAAGATATCCAGATTAAAGACTTTGTGAATGCGGCTAAAGAAGGCTTCGATAATATCGAGCTGATGAAACGCTTCACTACCGTAGGTATGGGCCCTAGCCAGGGTAAGCATTCCAATATGAATGCGATTCGCATCCTGGCCAGGATCCGCGAATTGCCTGTAGAAAAAATCGGCACTACTACATCCAGGCCGTTTTACCATCCGACACCGATCGGTCACCTGGGCGGGCGCGGTTTCCACTCACATCGCCTGACTTCTCTGCATGACTGGCATCAGGCCAATGGCGCGGTATTTACAGATATCGGTGCCTGGAAACGCGCTGCCTACTATCTGACAGATGGCCAAAGTAAAGATGATGCGATTCAGGCTGAGGCATTGGCTGTGCGTAAATCCGCCGGCATGATTGACGGTAGCTCGTTTGGCAAGATTGAAGTGCATGGCCCTGATGCGGCCGAGTTCCTCGAGCGCTTCTTTACCGGTAGTTATGTCACGCAGAAAGTAGGTCGCTGCCGTTATGTGATGCTGCTGGACGATAGCGGCGTGATTGCCGATGACGGTATTGCCAGCCGTCTTGCGGATGATCTGTTCTACGTTTCAATCGGTACTTCAAATGCAGCTGCCGTATATCGTGAAATGCAGCGTTCGCAACAAATGTGGCAGCTGGATATCGGTCTGGTCAATGTAACCGGCGCTTTTGGCGCGATCAACATTGCCGGCCCGGCCGCCCGCGAAATCCTGTCATCACTGACTGATCTTGATCTTTCTTATGAATCATTCCCGATCAGCAGCGTACGTGAAAGCCAGGTCGCCGGAGTTGAGGCAAGGCTGATCCGCGTAGCATTCGTTTCTGATCTTGGTTACGAAATGCACATTCCGATGGCGCACGTGCCACAGGTATGGAATGCATTGCTGGCGGCAGGTAAAAATCATGGCTTACGCCCATTCGGCAGCGATACGCAGCGTTTATTGCGCCTGGAAATGGGACACCCTATGCCTGGCGTTGATACCGATGGTTTAACGAATCCGTTCGAGATTGGTGCGAACTGGGCGATAGAGATGAGCAAGCCTTATTTTATCGGCCAACGCAGCCTGGAGATTCTGGCCAAGCGGCCAGTAAGGAAACAGCTGGTGCCATTTGCCTTAGCTCAGGACTACAAAGGCGAGATGCCGATGGATTGCAACCTGGTCGTGAATGGACGTGACATTCTGGGTCGTGTGACAAGTTTTGCCTACAGTAAATATATAGATCGCTGCATTGGCTTTGCTTATGTGTCGCCTGATAGAACAGCCGTGGGTTCAACATTTGAAATTCGCACGGATAGCGGAACCCTGGTCAAGGCTACAGTAGTTGCGGCACCGTTTCTTCAGAATAATATCCAGAGTAAAAGAGGATCTTGAGATGCAAGTATCGAACATGAAAACTATATTTCAGACTTCCCCCGTAGCGCACGCGCAACTTAAAAGCAACGCGAAATGGAGCGTGGTGAATGGCGTTAACACCGCAGTCGAATTCGCGAGTGCTGAAGTTGAGCAGGCAAGGAAGAAAATCCTGGGCGTGACAGATGTGAGCTGTCTATCACGTTACGGCGTAAAAGGTGCGCAAGCGTCACAGTGGCTGGTTGAGCGTGGAATTACGATTCCTGCCAAACCTAACTCATGGGCTGTCAGCGATCAGAACACGCTGGTGATGAGATTGGGCGGCAGCGAGTTCCTGATTGAAGATCAATTTGATGGCGTTGCCTGTGCAAAGTTATCAGCTGAAACGACACGTGTGCCTAATGTGTACAAGGTGCCGCGCGCAGATGCCGCTTTTATTCTGAGCGGAAGCGAAGTGCTGAATTTGTTTTCTGAATTATGTTCATTGGATCTACGTGAGAAATCAGTATCCGCTGATGACGTGATCATGACGCAGGTTGCAGGTATATCGGCCATTGTACTTCGCCAGACTTTAAACGGTGAGCAGGTTTACCGGGTTTGGTGTGACGGAACCTACGGGCCATACATGTGGGAAGTAATGTTAGAGATTGCAGTTGAATTAGGTGGCGGGGCAGTTGGACTTGCTTGTTATCAGACTTAGTGGTGTTTGCTAGTTATCAAAAAATAATACTTGGTGCTTATAAAACCAAGGCCGGTAAATAGTGGATATGGCTTATTAGAGATTCAGAAATATTTTTCATAAATGTGGATATTGAGCATTTCAGGGAGAAGTAGATGAAAACGTTAGATGAAGCAAAGAAGTTTTTAAAAGATAACAATGTCAAATACATATTGGCGCAGTTTGTTGATATTCATGGCGTTGCAAAAGTTAAATCGGTACCGGCTGAGCATATTGGTTCCATACTGAAAGGCGGCGCCGGCTTTGCCGGTGGTGCGATCTGGGGTATGGGCATTGCGCCTAATGGCCCGGATTACATGGCGGTCGGTGACTTATCAACACTGACGCTGATGCCATGGCAGCCTGGCTATGCCCGCATTATCTGTGACGGGCATGTAGAAGGCAAACCTTACTGCCACGATTCACGCGTGGTGCTTAAGGCACAGACAGACCGTTTAGCCAAAGAAGGCTGGATCCTTTATACAGGCCTGGAGCCAGAGTTTTCTTTACTCCAGAGAGATGCCGCAACCGGCGCGATTCGCCCGTATGATGAAACAGACACATTACAGAAACCATGCTACGACTATAAATCCATGTCCAAGCAGTCTGCGTTTCTGGAGCGTCTGACAGAGACTTTAATCGCAGCAGGTCTGGATATTTATCAAATCGACCATGAAGATGCAAATGGCCAGTTTGAAATTAACTACACCTATGCTGACTGTATGAAAAGTGCAGATGACTACCTGATGTTCAAAATGGCAGCCAGTCATATTGCAAATGAGCTCGGTATGATCTGCTCATTCATGCCTAAACCTTTCGGCAACCGTCCAGGCAATGGCATGCATATGCACATGTCGATCGGTGATGGTAAGAAGAGTTTATTCCATGATGATTCCGATCCAACCGGCCATGGTTTGTCAAAACTGGCGTATCACTTCATGGGCGGTGTTCTTGCACATGCCCCTGCTATTACAGCGCTGGCTTGCCCAACGGTTAACTCATACAAGCGCCTGGTGGTCAGCCAGTCACTGACAGGTTCAACCTGGGCACCGGCTTATATTTCATACGGCAATAACAACCGTTCAACCATGGTACGTATTCCGTACGGCCGTCTTGAGCTGCGTTTGCCGGATGGCAGCTGTAACCCTTACCTGGCAACCGCTGCAGTGATTGCGGCAGGCCTCGATGGTGTTAAACGTGAATTGCATCCAGGTGGTGGCCATGCCAACAACCTGTATGACCTAACACCAGCGCAAATGCGTGAACAAGGTATCGGTATCTTGCCGCAAAGCCTGGGTGAAGCCATTGACCAGCTGGAAAGTAACAAAGTGATTCGTGACGCTTTAGGTGATTCTCTATCAGAAGAGTTCATCAAAATTAAACGTGCCGAGTCGATGGAGTATCAGCGTCATGTTTCAGATTGGGAAATTAACAGGTACGTGGATTTTTTCTAAATTTATTTGAAGAGCAGGGTTTAACTATATTGATTGGTTTAACTTTATTTGTAAGGAGAAAAGTATGTGTGGAATTGTAGGATTATTGGTTAGAAATCCAAAAATGCGTGACTCAATTGGCGAGCTTATGCTGCCGATGTTAATCGGTATGACAGAACGCGGACCAGACTCTGCAGGTTTAGCCATGTTTGGCGCACCGGTAAGTGCAAACGAAAGAAAATTCAGCCTTTATTCAGGTGTTGCCGATTTCAACTGGACAAAGCTGGGTCATGACTTCGAAAAACACCTGAGCATTAAAGCCAAGGTAGAGCCAAAAGTTAACCACGCTGTTTTAACAACTACTTTAGAGCCGGAAACAGTCAAAATCTGGTTGAAAGAACATTACCCACAACTGCACCTGCTGTCAGTAGGCCAGTTGATGGATATCTATAAAGACGTAGGCACACCAGCACAAGTTGCTGATCGTTACGACTTTAAAAACTTTAAAGGTACGCACCTGGTTGGCCATACACGTATGGCAACAGAATCAGCGATTACACCAGCGCACGCACACCCTTTCACAGCAGGTGAAGACTGGTGCCTGGTACATAACGGTTCACTTTCAAACGCTAACAGCCTGCGTCGTAAATTGCAGTATGAAGGCATCGAGTTTGAAACTGATAACGACACTGAAGCTGCTTGCCGTTTCTTGCAATGGCGCATGCGCGAAGGTGATGACCTGGAAACAGCATTGAATCATGGTTTTGATGAGCTTGACGGTTTCTATACCTTATTGATGGGTACAAGCAACCAGCTGGCTTTGGTACGTGATCCATTCGGTTGCAAACCGGCAATCATCGCTGAGCATGACGACTATGTTGCGATCGCTTCAGAGTTCCGCTCATTGGCACATTTGCCAGATATTAAAAACGCAAAGGTTTTCGAACCTTCACCTAAGGAGATGTATGTATGGAAACTTTAAAATTTGACTTAGATGCTAAGCCATTGCGTGAAGTGAATCAGTTCCTGCATGGTGATGCCGGTGTGCTCGATGGCAAATCAGTCGTCATCGAAAACCCTAATGGTGCACATAACATCGCCGTAGGTCTGAAATCAGATGTTCACGTCACGATCAAAGGCCACGCAGGCTATTACGCTGCCGGTATGAATCAGTTGGCAAAAGTGACCATTGAAGGCAGTGCCGGTAGCGGTGTTGCTGAAAACATGATGTCAGGTGTTGTGCATGTAAAAGGCTTTGCATCCAATGCAGCCGCTGCTACGGCAAATGGCGGTCTGCTGATCATCGACGGTGATGCAGGCCTGCGTACTGCGATTGCCCTCAAAGGCGCTGATGTTGTTGTTGGCGGCTCTGTAGGCAGCTTCTCAGCTTTTATGGCACAAGCCGGTAACTTTGTGATTTTAGGTGACGCAGGTGAAGGCCTGGGTGACTCAATCTACGAAGCTAAAATTTTTGTACGCGGTAAGGTGAAGAGTCTTGGTGCTGATTGTGAAGAAAAAACAACCAGCCCTGAAGATAGAAAAATCCTTGCAGACTTGTTGGCTAAATCCGGTCACGCAGATGTGAACCCGGATAGTTTCAAGCAATATGGTTCTGCACGTACGCTTTACCACTTCCATGTCGATAACGCAGGAGCTTATTAAAATGAGTGACGATAAATCAAAAGAAACAGTACATAAAACTCCGCAAACTACACCGCGTTACTCGGCTACGTTTGATGAGTACACCAATTCAGAAATCAGACGCGCAGCTGCGACGGGTATTTACGATATCCGCGGTGCAGGTTCTAAACGTAAATTGCCACATTTTGACGACCTGCTATTTTTAGGTGCATCAGTGAGCCGTTACCCGCTGGAAGGCTACCGTGAAAAATGCGGTACCGACGTAATATTGGGTACACGCCACGCTAAAAAACCGATCTACCTGAAAACACCGGTGACGATCGCTGGTATGAGTTTCGGCTCATTATCAGGCCCGGCTAAAGAATCATTAGGCCGCGGTGCTACAGCAGCCGGCACCAGCACCACTACAGGTGACGGTGGTATGACGCCGGAAGAGCGCGGTCACTCAACGACTTTAGTGTATCAATACCTGCCATCACGTTACGGTATGAACCCTGATGACCTGCGCAAGGCCGATGCGATTGAGTTGGTCGTTGGTCAAGGTGCAAAACCAGGCGGCGGCGGTATGTTGCTGGGTCAGAAAATCACCAAACGTGTAGCAAAAATGCGCTGTCTGCCAGAAGGTATCGATCAGCGTTCATCTTGCCGCCACCCAGACTGGACTGGTCCGGATGACCTGGAAATCAAGATTGCGGAAATCCGTGAAATCACGGACTGGGAAAAACCGATTTACGTAAAAATCGGTGCGACCCGCCCATATTTTGACGTGGCTCTTGCAGTGAAAGCCGGCGCTGATGTGGTTGTGCTTGACGGTATGCAAGGCGGTACTGCCGCTACGCAAGAAGTGTTCATCGAGCACGTAGGTCTGCCGATCCTGTCTGCGATCCGTCCTGCTGTTAAAGCATTACAGGATTTAGGTGTTTACCGTAACGGTAAAGACAGCGTGCAGCTGATTGTTTCCGGTGGTATTCGTAACGGTGCTGACGTAGCTAAAGCGATTGCCCTGGGTGCTGATGCTGTTGCAATCGGTACAGCAGCGTTGATCGCACTTGGTGATAATGATCCGCACCTTGAAGAAGAGTACAAACAACTGGGTACAACAGCGGGTGCTTATGATGACTGGCATGAAGGTAAAGATCCTGCCGGTATCACTACGCAAGATCCTGAGTTGATGAAACGCCTAGATCCTATCAAGGCAGGTCACCGCCTGGCGAACTACATTGCAGTGATGACAATGGAAGCACAAGTGGTTGCACGTGCTTGCGGCAAGTCACATCTGCATAATCTTGAACCTGAAGATTTGGTAGCGCTGACGATAGAAGCTTCAGCAATGGCACAAGTGCCGCTTGCTGGTACTAGCTGGATTCCAGGAGTTACAAAATTCTAAAATAGTTCTAAGTATTTCCCCCCCAAATATCTTTTGGGTTTTATGAGGGTATGCGCAATGAATAGTTTATTTTGCTTTAAGACGGGTTTCACTTCCAACGACCGGAATAATGTAAGAAAGACCTTCATACTGAATGCGCATACCCTCTATTTTTATTTGCAGAAGTTGTATTCCCGCCACTGCCTTAATGCAGTCACTGCGACCACTGAACTTTCCAGATTCTTACTGCTAAAACGCTTGTTGTCAAAACAAGGGCCGGTAAGAGTTGCGCTCCCGGCATCGCCACGCCGTTATTTCTTATGCCTCCCATTCTGGTGACTAATCACACCGGTACACTGATTTTCCATTTTCTAAGGGATAGGAGCAGCGTAATGAGAAATAATATAAATAAAAGAATGAACGAGATGTATCTGCGTGATTGTTTTATGGCCTGGTTTGACGTCGCATTGTTATTCGGGGCTGTTGTTTTTGTGCTAATCGCCATCCT
>Ga0208509_1000864_pt1 | contig 10166 bp, 10 predicted proteins | sample LakWasMeta7_HOW4_2_FD_183857 | JGI IMG/M metagenome (GOLD analysis project Ga0208509, IMG submission 183857) | Freshwater sediment methanotrophic microbial communities from Lake Washington under simulated oxygen tension - Sediment Metagenome... | ecosystem: Environmental > Aquatic > Freshwater >...
CATGGTGCCAAGCAATGCACACACTAAAATTACTGTACGTTAACCTTTGCCTGTAAGCTCTTTTACTGCTTACCAATCACTTTATTTATTAAAATCAGCATATGGATATCTTGTTACTACTTAAGGCCGCCTTACTAGGCATTGTTGAGGGCGCGACTGAGTTCTTGCCTATCTCCAGCACCGGGCATTTGATCTTGGCCGGTGACCTGCTCAATTTCATGGACCATGAAAAACGCAACGTATTTGATATTGCCATTCAATTAGGCGCTATCTTGGCGGTAGTGTGGGAATACCGTACGCGTTTTATCAGTACATTTGCTGGCCTAGGCCGCGACCCCATTGCCAACCGCTTATTCATTAACTTGAGCATCGCGTTCTTGCCACTTGCCATCTTGGGATTGGCTTTTGGCAGCATCATCAAAACTCACCTGTTTAAACCGGTACCGGTTGCCTTGGCATTTATTATTGGCGCTTTTATTATTTTATGGGCAGAAAAGCGCACACACAAAGTCACCATAGAAACCGTGGATGACATTCGCCCTGTGGATGCGTTAAAACTTGGCTTAGCACAAGCAGTTGCGCTGATTCCAGGCATGTCGCGTTCCGGCTCAACCATCATCGGCGGGCTGTTTTTTGGCTTATCGCGCAAAGCAGCTGCGGAATTTTCATTTTTCCTCGCTGTCCCAACCTTAGGCATAGCCTCTATTTATTCTATGTACAAAGACCGCGCCCTGCTCAGCATGGATGACATGGGCGCATGGGCAATGGGGTTTATATTTTCTTTCATTAGTGCCATGATTGCGGTTAGAGCGCTTATTCGCTATGTCAGCAACCATGACTTTACGATTTTTGCATGGTATCGCCTTGCGTTTGGTGGAATCGTACTGCTAACGGCGTATACAGGCTTGGTGGACTGGACTGTACACTAAAGTAAAAACAACAATATGAATGTGCATATACTGATAATCACAACATGTGCATTAGCAGTATGGCTAACAAAGGTGACATCATGAAAAAATTATTAAAATACGGTCTCTATGGCGTAGCTGGCGTGGTTGCCTTGCTGGTTCTGGCCGTTGCCATCATCTCCGCAACATTTAACCCCAATGATTACAAGCCGCTCATCATTAAACTGGTGCAAGAGAAAAAACAGCGCACCCTGAATATTGAGGGGGATATCAAGCTCGCTTTCTGGCCAAAAATTGGCGCAGATTTAGGCAAGCTTTCCATCTCTGAACATAAGTCTGACCAAACCTTTGCTTCGATTCAAGGCGCAAAAGTGGCGCTGGCACTGCTGCCCTTGCTTAAAAAAGAGCTGGTGGTAGATACCGTTTACATTGATGGCGCTCAGGCCAATATCATTAAATATAAAGACGGCACCACTAACTTTGATGACTTGCTCAGCAAAGATGAAGAAGAGTCAGAGCAAATTAAGTTTGATGTAGATGGCGTTAAAGTTACCAACTCTGCAGTCAACTATACCGATGAAGGTACAGGTGCAAAATATGCACTTTCTAAATTCAATTTAACCTCTGGCCATATTGCATTAGCTGAGCCAATTGATTTAGCCACTGACTTTAGTGCAACGGCAAATCAACCAGCGCTGGCGGCTGATGTAAAACTCAAGGGTACGTTCCTGGCAGACCCAGAGGCTAAACACTTTGCCGCAAAAAACCTAGACGCCAGCATTAAAGGCGACTTGCTAGGTGGTAAAGATGTAGCAGTCACCCTGAGTGGTGATGTGGATGCCAAACCTGAAACACATGAGTTCTTAATCGATAGCTTGAAATTAGCCTTAGCCGGCCAATTTGACGGTGCCAAAGTCGCCTTGGATTTAAACGCACCCGCACTGGTTGCACAAAAGGATGAAGTCACCAGCAAAAAAATCACCGTGAGCTTAAGCCAAGAAAAAGCGAGTGATAACTTTAAAGCCAACCTAACACTGGCGGATATTAAAGGCTCACCTAAGGCATTACAAAGCAGCGGCATCAGTGGTGACATTGCTGGCACACAAGGCAAGCGCAGCATTAACGGCAAGTTTTCATCTCCGTTCCAAGGCAATCTGGAAAGCCTGATTTTTGACTTGCCAAAATTCGCTGGCAATATCGATATTAAAGACCCTGCCATCCCCAATGGTAGCGCCAAAGTGAGCTTTGATTTAAGTCTGCATGCGGACGCCAAACAAGAGCAAGTGCATAGCAAGTTCTTGATGAATGTGGATAACACCAAGCTTAACGGCAATGTGGCACTAGCCAACTTTAAAAAACCCAATATCCAGTTTAATTTAACTGCTGATGCCTTGGATTTAAACAAGCTTTTAGGCTCCAACCATGCACAGAAAGCGGAAGCCAAACAGACAACAGCCGCCAGCCAGAAGCCAGCAGACATGTCGGCATTGGCTAATTTACTGTTAGACGGCAAAATCAATATTGGTCAAATCAGTTACGACAAATATCGCTTATCTGGCCTTAATGTTAACGTGAAAGCCGATGGTCAAAAACTGACACTATCCGGTTTGAATGTGAAGTTTGACGATAGCCAAATCAAAGGCGGCCTGGGCATTAGCCAGTTCCACAAGCCGCTTTACAGCTTTGACCTTGATATTGACCAGTTGAATCTGGATAAATACATCATTGCCAGCGACAAACCAGCCACCGAAACCAAAGCCCAAGCTAACACTGGCGATGCGCCGCTGGATTTAAGAGCACTGAAAGCGCTAAACGCCAATGGCTCTATCCGTATTGGCAACTTAAGGTACGGCAAAACCAAGGCTTCAAATGTGCGTGTGGATTTAAAAGCTGCTGATGCGCCACTCTCTGCAAATTTGTATCAAGGCAGTATGAATGGCTCGCTTAGGGTAGACGCACGCAGCACACCCAGCATCGCCTTTAAGCAAGACATGAAAGGCATTGCCATTGGTCCTTTGTTGGTAGATGCCATTAATAACGATATGTTAGACGGTAAAGGTACACTTAGCGTTGACGTAACGGCAGCGGGTAATACCGTAGGCGCCATGAAAAAAGCACTCAATGGTACATCTTCACTGCAACTGGCTGATGGCGCGGTTAAGGGTATCGACATTGCTGGCACCATCCGCAACGCCAAGTCTAAAATCAATATTTTTAAGGACAAAAGCAGCATTGGTGCTGACCAAACGCAAAAAACTGACTTTAGCGAACTTACAGCATCATTTAACATTAAAAATGGGGTAGCCCACAACGAAGACCTTGCTATGAAAGCGCCTATTCTGCGCTTAGCCAAAGGCGATAGCCGTGGCGATGTAGATATTGCTAACGAAACCATCAACTACTTAGCGAAACCCACGATTGTTAAATCCCTTAAAGGCCAAGGCGGTGCAGAGCTAGACTCACTCGCCGGTGTATCTATCCCCGTGAAAGTGACCGGCACCTTTTCTGCGCCTAAATACGGCATTGACTTTGCTGCACTGGGCACTGCAATTGCCAAATCCAACCTAATCGACAAAGTGGGTGGTGACAAAGCCGGCGCTGTGAAAGCGTTAGTGGGTGATGGTAACAAAGTAGACGCCTTAAAAGGCTTGCTCGATAAAAACAAATCGACCGATAGCGCTACCACGCCAGCAGACGGCAGCACTGCAGAACAGCCAAAATCAACTGAAGAGCTAGCGAAAGAAAAAGCAGAGCAAAAACTTAAAAAACTGTTTAAATTTTAAGCAACTTTTCTGCTGTTTAGCCCTATCCCACTTTCATTTTTATAAAGTAGCTTCATTCATGACTGACTTTGCCAGCCGCCTGATTTCTTGGCAAAAAATACACGGGCGGCACGACCTGCCTTGGCAAAATACCACAGACCCTTATGCCATCTGGGTATCTGAAATCATGCTGCAACAAACCCAAGTATCAGCTGTGATTGGTTACTACGGCAAGTTCATGGCGCGCTTCCCTACCATTGCCGATTTAGCTCATGCCACGCAAGATGAAGTATTGCAGTACTGGAGTGGCCTAGGTTACTACTCAAGAGCGCGTAATCTGCACCATGCCGCACAAACCATAGTGGATGAACATGCAGGGCAGTTCCCGCAAGATTTCGACACTATTCAAACGCTATCTGGCATTGGCCGCTCCACCGCCGCAGCAATCGCCTCGTTTGCCTTTCATCAGGCGCAAACCATTTTGGATGGCAATGTTAAACGCGTGCTGGCTAGGCACTTTGCTATCAGCGGCTGGACTAGCGCGCCCAAAATTGAAAAAGCATTATGGCAGCTGGCTGAAAGCCTATTGCCGCAGTCTGACATGGTAGCCTACACCCAAGGCCTGATGGACTTGGGCGCAACCGTGTGTACCAGAAGCAAGCCTAAATGTGTGGAATGTCCTTTAAATGAAAGCTGTTTAGCACGTCAACAAAACCTGACCTCAGTATTACCTACGCCTAAACCAAAAAAAAGCATCCCAGAGAAAAACACCACCATGCTCATATTGCAGCAAGGCAATGAGGTGATGCTGGTGAAACGCCCACCCACAGGCATATGGGGCGGTTTATGGAGCTTTCCAGAGTCGGATGACTCCGAAAACCACGATTACGCGGCGATCGCGCTCAATCAATTTGGCGTCAACGCAACGGTAGACGTGCCACTAGCCACCATCAGCCACGTTTTTACGCATTTTAAGCTGCATATCAAGCCTCAGCCACTTACCGTTAGCCAGCATGTATTACAGGCACGCGAAGCAACTGCTATCTGGCTGCCGATAGAAGACGCACTTGGTGCCGCAATACCTACCCCGGTACGTAATATTCTATTAAAACTTAGCGCGCATCAGTCTTAACCACACTCTTCTTGCCCTCTGGCCAAGCAAGGCGTAGGATTAAAACTATCATCACCGTCAATTAAATTGAATCTAATGTTTAGATGGCGGTCAGACCTCTGTAAAACAACAATGCACAAGGAGAAAAATAAATGAACAACAACAATTTACCTTCACCAGTAGATGTTTCTAAAGAACAATTGATTGCCGACTTCAAGGTAGTAATCGCTGATGCAGAGGCATTGCTAAAAGCGACAGCTAGCCAAGGCGGTGAAGCAATGGCGAATCTACGTGCAAAAACTGAAGAATCTCTCGCTGTTGCCAAAGAAAAATTAGCTGATGCACAAGAAGCCCTAGTTGCCAAAACCAAAGCAGCAGCACGTGCAACGGACGACTATGTACATGACAAACCTTGGCATGCAGTAGGAATCGCAGCAGGCGTTGGCTTATTGGTTGGCTTACTTATTGGCCGCCGTTAATCACAATGAGTGATAGCAATAGCAATGACGGGCTATTAGGCTCACTAAAAAGGCTCACCAACACCTGTATCGGGATTGTGCACACGCGTCTTGAGCTGCTAAGCACAGACTTAGAAGAAGGACGCGAGCGTTTAATCTCCTTACTAGCGATGACCTTTGTTGCCTTATTCTGCCTGTGCTTTGGCATGGTACTGCTGGCAATTCTGATTGTGGTTTTATTTTGGGATACGCATCGCTTGCTGGTGTTAAGCTTACTCACAGGTTTGTTTATTTTCACTGGCGGCATTATTGGTGCGCTAGCGATTCGCGCCCTTAAATCCATGCCTAGGATGTTTGAAGCCAGCTTAGCTGAGCTGGTAAAAGATCATCAAGAAACCAGTAGAGACTAGGAGCGATTTGTGAGCCCAAAACGCGCAACCATCGCCGAGCGCCGTGAAAAACTAATCCTTAAAGCAGCATCGCAACGTGCTTTACTCGCACAAGATATCGCACCTTTAGGCAAACCCTTAACTATTGCTTATCGTGGCTTTCAACTGGTGCGTTATGTACGGCAGCACCCTATTTTGATGCTAGGAGTCACCACCGCCATCAGTGTTATTCGCCCTAGCCGGGTGATCAAGTGGTTAAAAACCGGTTTTTCTGCACTCAATCTGGCACGCAGTGTCAGTGATATCTTAATTAGGAAATAAAAAAAGCGGCCATCAGCCGCTTTTTTGTTCACCTACACTTTAGATGCCTGGTATTGCTTAGGTATCTAAATAGCTTAATCAGCTATCTTATTTTTGATCCCAAGAATCTTCCCACATGCAGTGTTTGATTTTGTGACGGTTAGCAATTAATTCGTCAATGCTAGGCTCGTCGTTCAATGCACGTTTGATCGCCAATTTAGTCGCATCGTAGTTGTTTTTGTACATATCAGCTTTGTCTAAAGTGCCTGCCTTTTCTAGCTCGATACAACCTGGGTCAATCCACACCAAGCTGATGATACATAGATCATTTGCTTGCTCTTTAGGGATGATGCCTTCGATTACACAGTCCAAAATCGCATCAGCAGTAGCTGCTTGCACCACACCACCGAACAAGGCTACATCTGTGCTGCCTTTTAATGTTACTTTTGGTACGGTCATACATACTGGGCGTACCAATTGGTTGATATCACGTACCGCAAACATTGCAGTGTGGCCTTTGCTTTGTGCCATTAAGTTTGCAAACGCTTGGCCTACTGGGCCGTCAACCGCGCCGATTAAGATTTCTGGCATTGCTGCGGTAACGTCTTTACCTTCTGAGTAAACAGTAGCTTCGCCTGCTTTGAAAATGATTTTTGACATGAGAAATCCTTGAGAAAATAAAACGATGAAAAATACGAATAAAATCAATGATGCTATTTTATAAAGTAGGATTTTATAGAATAGCCCTGCTTTAAGCAATTTACATGCAAATAAAGCACCTCTGGCATGTAGCCCGAGCCAGCCGTGCACAGTATCCGCGCACTAATCTGGTGCGCTTAATTGGTGCATAGTGTAATATCCTTAAAAATCTACTTAGGTTCACAAGCTTGGATAAACTTAAAAACTGGCTGAAAGGCTTTGTCCCAGAACGCATTGCCGTTAATCATACCGAACGCATGCGCGCGGGTGTCGGCGCTTTTGTCGGCATTTTATTAACAGGCCTAGTAACCGTTTTAATAGAGGGTGATACTAGCACTCTCCCCTATCTGATTGCCCCGATGGGCGCCTCTGCCGTACTGTTATTTGCAGTACCCTCAAGCCCACTGGCTCAACCCTGGTCAATTATTGGCGGCAATACCACAGCAGCCTTAATCGGTGTGACTTGCGCCATGTGGATTGCGCACCCTGCCGCAGCCGCAGCTGTCGCAGTCAGCCTCTCCATTGTGGCCATGTTTGCATTAAGGTGCATACACCCACCCAGCGGCGCAGTCGCACTCACCGCAGTGCTAGGAGGAGCCACTATTCATGCACAGGGTTACTGGTTTGTGTTGGCACCGGTCGCGCTTAACTCGTTTATCCTGTTACTGGTTGCCATTATATTCAACAATGCAACACGCCGCCCTTATCCACACCTCGCAGCAAAAGCTTCTCAGCAGCTAGCTAAGGATATTCCCGCTGAAATGCGCTTTGGCTTTAATACTGAAGATTTAAATGCCGTGCTCAAAGAATACAACCAAGTGCTGGACGTAAGCCGTGATGATTTGCAAACCTTGTTACAACAAACCGAAATGCACGCCTATCGGCGCCGTTTTGGTGAGATTGTTTGTGCAGATATTATGTCTAAAAATGTGGTCAGCGTCGTGTTCGGTACTTTGCTAGAGGATGCTTGGCTTCTCATGCGCCAGCATGAAATTAAAGCCCTGCCGGTGATTGATCGGGCACGGCGTGTGGTTGGGATTATCACCCAGGCCAACTTTATGCAGCATGCCAATTTAGAAGTATATGAAGGCTTTGAAACTAAACTCAAAAGCTTTATCCGCAGAACCCACACCTTGTCTTCGCACAAACCGGAAGTGGTAGGTCAAATCATGACCTCGCCAGCCGTCACAGCATCAGCCAATATGCATATTATTGAATTGATTCCGCTGATGTCGCAAACCAAGGTTCACCATCATATTCCTGTAGTTGATGATGAGCGCCGCTTAGTAGGCATGGTGACACAGTCTGATTTAGTGTCTGCGCTGTACCACGGGCGCGTGGCCAACTTAAAAACGCTGGGTTTATCCTCTTAAGCTCAAGCGGTGCTGCACATATCCATCTCGGAATAGGTTGCTACTTGGTTACGCCCGCCCTCTTTAGCACAATACAGCGCTTTATCCGCCGCCATCACTAAATCGGCAAACTCTAAACCAACCACGCTTGAGTCTGCCACGCCAATACTCACTGTAATATTAAGCCGCTCTTTACCCACGGCTAAGCTAAACTCAGCAAAAGCCAAACGCAAGCGCTCCGCCAAATCTAATGCTTCATTTTCGTTTGTGGAGGTAAGCAGCATGCAGAACTCCTCACCGCCATAGCGGGCAAAATAATCCTCTGCACGAATAGATTTTTGTGCGATATCCGCTAGTGCACACAACACCTTATCACCAACTGGGTGCCCATAGCGATCATTAATAGACTTAAAGAAATCAATATCAATCATCATAATCGCCAAGGTCTCACCAGTGCGCATACAACGCGCCCTCAAGCGCACGGCCTCTTCTTCAATACGTCGGCGATTAAGCACACCAGTAAGCGCATCACGTGACGCCATCTGGTAAACGTCAGCAATCAGGCGGTGATTCAGCATCAATAACAGGCCAAACGCCGCACAAAACTGTAGCAGGCAACCAATCACAAATGGCAAGGTATTGATGGGTGTGTTTACATGCAAGCCGATCACCGCATCCGGCGAAAGCAGTATTACTACACCTCGCGCGAGCGTTAACAATGCCAGTATCGAAAAGGAAACGCCAGTAAACCAATAGGCCACCTTCAGCGAAGCTTCCACCCTCACCAACAGTACGCGCGCGCATGCAACATAAATAGCGCAGAATAAAAAAGAATTAATAATCGCCCGTGCATGAAAATCTGGGTGTATCACGCTAAACCAAGTGTTCAGGCATAGAATCAACGCGATAAGCGGCACCAATATGCGCCAGCAAACTGGTTGCTCTTTAAAGGTTTGTATTCCAGTTAATTGTAAGCTAGCCCCCGTTGCAATTAGAGTTACCCCTATCACCGTTGCCCACTCACGCCCCGGCGTTGTTTGCCCATAAAAATAAGCGAGGCTAAACCCTAGGCTGATACATAGGTTAGCAATCGCCCATTGCCTAACGCCACGTATATTACCTACGCGCAAACCTGCTAATTCAAACAAGCAAAAAAACATAAACGCCAGCATGGAAAACATCACCATGACAGTACGTGCATCTAAACCCATGTAAACTCCTAATAACTATCAGTATTATCTATTAATTACGGATATTTAAGAAATTTATCGCAAGCTCAGTCAGTTAAATAATTACGTAAAATCATGATGCTGCATTCATTAAACTACATACGCCTAGGCTGCAACTGTTAGGTATGATACTAATCATACAAGCACAGCATCAATTTAGATGTCACTTAACTAACAGGAGAATCATTATGTGGACAACACCAGCAGCAACAGAAATGCGTTTTGGCTTTGAAGTTACTATGTACGTAATGAACAAATAATACGCATCAGCCAGCTATGCCTGGCTAAATTAAAAAAGCCTGCTCAATAATGTGCAGGCTTTTTTAATTTTAAACGCGTGTTTAACGCTTAAATCTACGAAGCATCGATGCGCTGCATATCCCTGTGCAAAATACCGGCATCCATATACGCCTCACTACACAGCTTAAAACCAAACTTCTCATAAAAGGCAATCGCATGCACTTGTGCGGATAGCGTAATCACAGGCTGTGCGCGCTGCTGGTAATAATTTATCGCCGCCGTCAGCAAGGCCACGCCCACACCCAATCCGCGCCAGGGCTTTAATACCGCCATGCGGCCTATACTGCCATTACTTAACAATCTGGCGCAGCCTATGGGCTCGCCTACAGCGTTGAGCGCTAACAAATGATGCGCTTGTTGATCTAAGCAATCCCACTCTAGTTCTACTGGCACGCTCTGTTCATTGATAAACACAGTTTCACGCACCGCCCTCAGTTGTGGTGCATGCGTTTGCCAGCTGACTTGCGCTATATTGAAACTATCTTGCAATGTTAACCCCTTGCGAGCGTTGGCAGTAACAGGCATTATGCAACCTTGGTCTTTAATTAATGATTAAGGTTTTATATGCAAAAATACTTAGCAACTGCAGCACGCGTTTTATTATCACAATTATTCTTAGTTCAAGTTGTGGTGCTGATTATTGGTTTTACTAATAATC
>Ga0208509_1000865_pt1 | contig 10166 bp, 7 predicted proteins | sample LakWasMeta7_HOW4_2_FD_183857 | JGI IMG/M metagenome (GOLD analysis project Ga0208509, IMG submission 183857) | Freshwater sediment methanotrophic microbial communities from Lake Washington under simulated oxygen tension - Sediment Metagenome... | ecosystem: Environmental > Aquatic > Freshwater >...
AAGTGATGCACAGAGTTGATGTAGCGATTTTTAATCGGGACAATGTCGTTACGTAATGCCGTTTTACTTAAGGTCGCGTAATTAAGGTCGTCACGGTATGGCGTTGCAATGACACTTTCAGGCGGGAAGTAATAGCGCGCGTGCGGTGACTCAAAAAACATAAAAGTGAAGAATGGTTTGGTTTTGTCTCTGTTATCAATAAATGACAGCAAGCTTGTGACATTGTTACGGTCATTTTCCCAACCGCTCGCGCCTTTGTTGTTATCGTGCAACTGACTGGTTGGAACATGTGCAAAAATAGTCTTATCAAATTCTGGGTAAGAAAATTTGGCGCTGGTATAAAAGCTCATTTGGTACTGCTGTTGCTCCAACACATCAATAATCGCAGCACCGCGACGCTCTTCTAAAAAGGGAAACCAATAGTTTCCAGGCATGGCGGTAAACATGCCAAATACGCCCATGCGTGTACCATTGCCGGTGCTATAGTTGCGTGTGAATCTAGCCGCGCCTTTTGCAAACTCCCAGCTGTTAGGCATGATTTTTTCGTTGAGAGTATCTGCGCGCCAGGATTCAGAAGTGAGCCAAATAATATTGTATGGCTTGGCAGGTTGCTTGAATTGGATTGGGTTAAGTGGGTAATTGAGTTTGCCCTTTAGTTTAATCTTGGCTTCGCGCTGCGTGGTAAATCCAAGGCTTTTAAAGAAACCTCTAGCCGATACAGTTTGGTAAAACGGAATAGCCTGTGCAACTACGTTTAATTGATTTGTGGTGTAACTGTCTAACGCAAAGCCCATATGCACCAGTACTGTGGCAATGAGTGCGGTGGCAGGTAGAAACTTGAATGATAGCTGTGGTGCTGCTTTTTTTACGTACAGACGGTGTGCTAACCATAACATGGCACCTTGCAAGCTGATAAAGCCCAAGGTAATCAATGCAAAGCCTAAATCAGAGGCACTACTGCCACCTAAAGACTCAATACCACCGGGTGTACTGACCAGATTGAAAATGAATCCATTAAAGAACATGCCATAAAGCGAAAATAGCTTAGCGTTTGCATACATCAGCAACGTAGTAATGCCACCCATAATAATCGCCGTGATGTACACGGCGCTGGTGTTTTTACTGCAGAATCTGACCAGCGCGGTAATGGCAATGGCTGGCAACAAGTAATATAAGCCATACAGCAGCCATGTAATGAGCATAAAGCCAAAAGGCAATAAGCCATCCTGAAAAATGCTTGTGACAGGCATTGAGTCAGAAACGAGAAATAGCACTGCAACGTAAGTGAGTAAGAAATATGTTTTCAGTATGTTGGTTTGATTTGAAGCCGTCATATATATTTTGTTATTAGATAATGTTAGATTGGGGTGTATAAGCAAAAAATACGCCAGTACGGTTTTCTTATGGTTTATTTGGCTAACTTATTGTTTACTATGTTTAATTCACTAGTCTTGGCATGTTGCTATGCGGCTAACAGGCTATTATGACGCAAAAAATGTAGGGGTGGATGATATTTATTGCATGCTATGTATTGTTTTCGCTTTGCTAAGATTTCATGACTATGTTTTAATTCTGCCGTGCAGACAAACTTTAAAAAAATAGCGCTTATCGGCAAATATATGAATGTATCGGCTTTACAGTTGATGCAGGCAGATTTAGCTGATTTAGCTCGACATTTATCCGCTAAAAACTATGAGGTGTGGATTGAGGAAAATACTGCACACCATGCCATGCTTGCAGACTACCAAACGCTTGCTATAGGAGAAATCGGTCAAGTTGCAGATCTCGCAATCGTGATGGGTGGTGACGGCACCATGCTCAGCGTCGCCCGTAGCTTAATTGACGCGGATGTTCCTTTGGTGGGTATCAATCGTGGCCGTTTTGGTTTTTTAACCGACTTGCGCGCAGAAGATATGTTGGCGGAGATCGATCGCATTCTTGCGGGAGACTCCATTAAAGAGCCGCGTATGCTGTTATCTACCGATGTAGTGAGAGATAATCAGGTCATTTACAGCAGCCATGCCCTAAATGACGTGGTGATTAAAAGTGGCTTGCGCTTAATCGAACTGGAAATCGAAATCGATGGCAAGTTTGTTTACAAGCAGCGCAGTGATGGTCTGATTATAAGCACGCCAACCGGCGCTACAGCCTATGCTTTGTCTGCAGGTGGTCCGATTTTACATCCTAATTTAGAAGCAATCTCACTGGTGCCAATCTGTCCGCATACACTGAGTAACCGCCCAATTGCGGTGAATAGTGCGAGCAATATTGTGGTCACAGTGGTGCAATTTGATGAAGCGCAGTTAAGCTTTGATGGTCAATTCCAACTAGGTTTGGAAGTGGGCGATAAAATTGCAGTACGCCGTGCAGAGAAAACAATCTCACTGCTACACCCTGTAGAGTACTGCTATTTTGATATGCTCAGAAATAAACTCAACTGGGGTTAATGTCTCTCGCTTCCATTGGCTTGCTGGTGTTATGCCACTTAGGCAAAAAAACGATGCAATAGCTAGTGTGTGATGGTCTGCAACAACAATCGAACAACCTTAAATCGTATTCATGATGTATGCGCTGTTATAAATCTACTGCACTGCTCTAAGCCTTGTCATTTTGATGTGGCAATAAAATGGACTAATTGAATTATGCTACAAACACTTTCAATTCGCGATTTCGTCATTGTTGATCAGCTTGATCTGGATTTTCAATCTGGATTTACGGTGCTGACGGGTGAAACTGGCGCAGGTAAATCTATTCTGATTGATGCATTGTCTTTGGCCTTGGGCGCTCGTGGCGAAGGCGGCATTACGCGTGCTGGATGCGATAAAGCCGAGATTAGCGCATGTTTTTCATTAAACAATAATATTGAAGCTCAAGCATGGCTGGCCGAGCAGGAAATTGCGCAAGATGAGCCTGAGCTGTTGCTACGCCGTGTTATCTATGCAGACGGTCGCTCACGCGCGTTCATTAATGGCAGCCCGGCAACTATGCAGCAACTTAAAGAGTTGGGCGAGTTTTTGGTGGATATTTATAGCCAGAATGCGCATCATTCATTGCTTAAGTCAGCCACGCAGCGCCAAGTTCTAGACGAGTTTGGCGGTTTATTGGATGAGGCAAAGGGTGTTGCCGAGCATTACAAGCGCTGGTATCACCTACATGGCTTGCGCTTGGAGTTGGAGAGAAATGCTGAAGCGTATGCTGATGAGTTGGCATTGCTGCGTGATAATGTCCGTGAACTCTCTGCACTGGCGTTTGATCCTCAGGAATGGGAGGCGCTGCAGCATGAGCACTTGCTGCTGTCAAATGGCGCCAGCTTAATTACCAGCGGAGAAACTTGTTTGGATTTGCTGAGTGAAGGGGAGTTGTCCGCACTAAATTTATTAGCACAAGTGCAGCATCATCTGCAAAATATGCAGACTTATGATATTAGTTTGGCAGAAGTTTCTGAATCGCTTGATTCTGGCGTGATTCAATTGCAAGAAGCGAGCCGTTCTTTAAATCGCTACATTCAACGTATGGAGCTGGACCCTGCGCGCTTGAGCGAGGTGGATGCAAGAATACAGTCAATACACGCGGCCGCGCGTAAGTACAGGTCAAGAGTAGAAGACTTACCAAGCTTACTCCAAAGCTGGCAGGCGAGAATGGCGGAGTTGTCTAATTTTGCAGACGATGGCGCGCTTGCCGAGCAGGAGCGTTTGGCTTTTAGTGAATATACAAAACTAGCAGAAACTTTAAGTGCTGGTAGAGCGAAAGCTGCTGCAGTATTGCATCAAAAAATCACTGCTGAAATGCAGCACTTGTCTTTAAGTGGGGGTCAATTTTCGGTGGCATTAACGCCTGTTGCGCCTAGTGTTAACGGCTTGGAGCAGGTCGAGTTCTTGGTTGCAGGGCATGCTGGCGTTGCACCACGCCCGCTAAGTAAAGTAGCTTCTGGCGGCGAGTTGTCTCGTATCAGTTTGGCGATCCGTGTGGTTACTGCGCAGCAAGGCAGCATTCCAACGATGATTTTTGATGAAGTTGACGTTGGTATTGGTGGTGGCGTGGCCGAAGTTGTCGGCAACTTGCTGAAGCAGTTGGGTGAACAGCGACAAGTGTTAGTAATTACACACTTGCCGCAGGTGGCCGCACTTGGTAAGCATCATTTACGCGTAAGTAAGTCGCAAGTGGACGGTCAAACTTTAAGTACGATTGCGGCATTAAGTGCCGCCAGCCGTGTAGAAGAGGTTGCGCGCATGTTGGGCGGTATTGAGCTTACCGAAACAACAAGGCAGCATGCGAAAGAAATGTTGTTAGGCTAACTTTGGCTTGCAGCTTGGTTGTTTAGTCTTTGCTCTCGCAAGGCTGTTTAGTGCAAACACCGTAAATGGTCAGTGAGTGGTCTTGCATGGTAAAACCTAATTGTGCCGCAGCGCTTTCTTGTCTTTTCTCGATTTCCGGATCATAAAACTCCTCAACGCGACCGCATTTAATACAGACGATGTGGTCGTGATGTCCGCCGCTATTAAGTTCGAATACTGCTTTGCCACTTTCAAAGTGGTGCCTAATCAATAAGCCAGCTTGCTCAAACTGTGTGAGTACGCGATATACCGTCGCTAAGCCTACATCTTCACCAGCGTTGATCATGATTTTATAGATATCTTCGGCAGATAAGTGTCGGTCTTTGCTGTTTTCAAACAGGTTTAACACCTTAAGTCGTGGTAAGGTGGCTTTTAGCCCAGCATTTTTTAAATCTTTTTGATCTTGCATGATTTTGGAATATTCACAATTAATAAGGTGGATGTTTTGGCTTCAGTCGCTACGTGGTATATTAACGCCAATTCAAATTAAAGTCATGATATGCGTTATTTTTCTACTTTACGTTATCTAGTTGTTTTGCTGGTTTTGCTTTGCACTGCGTGTGGCACGGCTGTGCCCAGTATTAAGCCGTATAAGCTAGATGTCCAGCAGGGTAATGTGGTCACTTCTAAAATGCTTTTGCAGCTGCGTCCTGGCATGACCAAATCTCAAGTGCGCTTTATCATGGGTACGCCGCTGATTCAAGATAGTTTTCATGGCAATCGCTGGGATTATGTCTATCAAATGCGTGAGGCTGGCAAAGTCACCGAACAGCGCCGTGTGATTCTCGATTTTGAAAAAGACCTGTTAAAAACGGTGCGTGGTGATGTTATTCCTGCGGGAACTGCCGCACCTGAAGATGAGCGCGCAAACACCGGAACCCGCTTGGTTGAGCCGTATAAAAAACCAGAAGAAAAGAGCTTGATAAATAAATTGAAGTTCTGGGAAAAAGACGAGACCGCGCCGACTAAAGAGCCTGCAGTGAAGCCGGACGTCAAGAAAGCACCGGAAACCAAAGCTGTTGAGCAGAATGTTAAGGCTGCGGTAGTCGCTGAGCAGCCAGTAGCTGCAGAAGCAGATTCTGCGCCATCTGTACTTGCTGTGCCACTTGATGTGCCGGTTGCTCCAGCCGTAGACGCTTCTGCACCTGTCGCGGTTGCTGCGCCTGCTGCGGTGCTTACAGAAATTAGTCCTGCATCAACGGTATCTCCAGTTGAGCCTGAAGTGATTAAAGCGCCTTCGTCTGAAGTTGTGGCTCCGGTTGTCCTACCTGCAGTTGTGATGCCTGATGATCAGCCAGCGAATAATAAGCTTTATGAATCTGCATCCGGTATGGTGTTTGATCGTAAGTTGCGCTCATTGCCAGAAGAGGTTGAGCCTGAAGCGGTAACTGCTGTTGCTGCACCTCGCGTGGGTAATAAGGTGGCGCCAATACCACAAGACTTGCCGCCGGAGAGTGAGCCTAGCTTTTTTGATCGCATGTTGGAAAAGATTGGTTTTTAATCTTTTATTAAAGTAATTAGTAGAAATTGATAGGTTGTTGATATGGTAAGTCCATTAAAAGTTGTAATTGCTGGTTGCTCAGGCCGTATGGGGCATGCTTTGTTGGAGGGGGTATTTGCGGATGCTGATTTAGTGCTGCATAGTGCGTTAGATCGTGCTGATAATATTCATCTGGGCCGTGATGCAGGTGAACAGTTTGGCCGTGTGTCAGGCATCAAAGTCGTTTCTGATATTGATGTTGCACTAAAGGGTGCGGATGTGCTGGTTGATTTTACAAGACCAGAAGCAAGTGTGACTTATTTGGCTGCATGTCAAAAGCATCAAGTGAAAATGATTATTGGCACCACAGGCTTCTCTGTAGAAGAGAAGCAGGCTATTGAAGCTGCTGCAAAGAACATTGCTATTGTGTTTGCGCCTAATATGAGTGTGGGCGTGACATTATTGATTAATCTGGTTGAACAAGCTGCCCGCGTGCTAAATGAGGGTTACGATATTGAAGTGGTGGAAATGCATCATCGACATAAAGTAGATGCGCCATCTGGAACAGCTTTGCGTTTGGGTGAGGCTGCTGCGCAAGGCTTAGGTCAAGATTTGAAAGATTGTGCAGTTTATACACGCGAAGGTGTGACCGGTGAACGTGAGGCTGGCAAAATTGGTTTTGCAACTTTACGTGGTGGGGATGTGGTTGGTGACCATACTGTTGTGCTTGCTGGTATTGGGGAGCGTGTAGAGCTTACACATAAAGCAAGTAGTCGCGCTACCTTTGCCTTGGGTGCGTTGCGTGCTGCCAAGTATTTAGCAGATAAAACATCTGGCTTGTACGATATGCGCGATGTATTGGGTTTGCGCTAATAATTAACTAATGGTGCGCACTCACCATCACCTCTACATATTTTTACTCAGCATCCTCAGTGCTGTGTTTGTTTGGTCTGCAATTCACCCCGCTGACAGGTTGACATGGGCGCTAGAAGTGACCCCTGTAGTGATTGCATTACCCCTGCTGTTTTTTACTTATCGTTCCTTTGTTTTTACTCCCCTAGTTTATGCGTTGATCTTGATTCATGCGCTCATCTTATTGGTTGGTGGGCATTACACCTACGCCGAAGTGCCTTGGTTTAATTGGCTGCGTGATACTTATGAACTCTCTCGCAATTATTACGATAGGCTTGGTCATTTTGCGCAAGGGTTTGTACCCGCTATGGTGGCGCGTGAAATCTTATTGAAAAAATCTCCTTTAGTGCCCGGACGCTGGCTGTTCTTTATAGTGAGCTGCGTTTGCCTTAGTATTAGTGCGGTTTACGAATTTATCGAATGGTGGGTTGCGGCCTATGAAGGCGGTGCTGCGGATGCTTTTTTAGGTACGCAAGGCGATGTATGGGATACGCAGTGGGATATGCTGATGGCGCTGGTTGGAGCGGTTACCGCGCAAGCGTTTTTGGCCGGATTGCATGATCGGCAGATAATGAATCTGTCACGTTGACATTGATTAGTCGGTTTTTTTTCGCTATAATTCGTTAATTCTGAAACGGGAAGAGTATATACAAGCTCCTCCCGTTTTGCACATCTGCCATCTGTTCATGATGGACTAAAGATTAGAAGTTTTTAATGTCGTAAATTTTAATTATCGTAAAACCGAGGAGTTATTGTGTCACAAAACCTGCCCGCCATACTTGTACTTGCAGATGGAACCGTGTTTCGTGGCATGTCGATCGGAGCTTCTGGTCATGCTGTAGCTGAAGTTGTGTTTAACACTTCGATGACAGGCTACCAAGAAATATTGACAGACCCATCTTATACCAAACAAATCGTTACGCTAACCTATCCGCACATCGGCAACTATGGCGTTAATAACGAAGACGTAGAGTCTGGCAAAGTGTATGCCAGTGGTTTGGTGATCAGGGATTTGCCGCTAACACATAGTAACTTTAGAAATACCCAGTCCTTATCAGAATACTTGGTCGCCAATAATGTAGTGGCGATTGCTGATATCGACACACGTAAACTCACAAGAATCCTGCGCGAAAAAGGCGCACAAACCGGCGTTATTGTTGCTGGTGAGGCAGATGAGGCTACTGCTCTGTCATTAGCAACACATGCCATCGCTGGTTTCCCAGGCTTGGCTGGTATGGATTTAGCTAAAGTGGTGAGCTGTGAAAAGCCTTACCAATTCATTGAAGGTGAGTGGGCGTTGGGTCAAGGCTTTACTTCAGCACCTGAAGAGCAATTCCATGTGGTTGCATTTGACTACGGTGTAAAGCGTAATATTCTGCGTATGCTGGTTTCACGCGGCTGTAAAGTGACTGTTCTGCCTGCACAGGCAACAGCAGAAGAAGCGTTGGCGCTTAACCCGGATGGCGTGTTCTTATCAAACGGCCCTGGCGATCCTGAGCCATGTGATTATGCAATCTCTGCAATCAAAACCATAGTAGATAAAGGTATCCCTACATTTGGTATCTGTTTAGGGCATCAGTTGTTAGCGCTTGCTTCTGGCGCGAAGACGCTTAAAATGAAATTCGGCCACCATGGTGCAAATCACCCGGTGCAAGATGTTGAAACTAAACGTGTTTATATTACTAGCCAGAACCATGGCTTTGCAGCAGATGCCGCTACTTTGCCTGCAAATGTCAAAGTTACGCATGTGTCGTTGTTTGATGGCAGCTTGCAAGGTATGGCGCGTACAGATAAACCTGCATTTAGTTTCCAAGGTCACCCAGAGGCTAGCCCTGGTCCAACTGAAATGAGTTACCTGTTTGATAAGTTTATCGACTTAATGCGGGCGCAGTAATGAAGTGTATCTGGATGTCTGCTGTGATAGTGGATAGCCCGGATAAAAAGCATCACGCAGATTTGCGTGTATAGATGCAAGACAAATTTGTTAAAAAGTAAATCTAATGGCAAAACGTACAGACATAAAATCAATTCTTATCATCGGTGCAGGTCCAATTGTAATTGGCCAGGCTTGTGAATTCGACTACTCAGGTGCTCAGGCATGTAAAGCGCTGCGTGAAGAGGGTTACCGCGTAATCTTGGTGAACTCTAATCCGGCAACGATCATGACCGACCCGGAAATGGCCGATGCCACTTATATTGAGCCAGTGACTTGGCAAGTGGTTGAGAAGATTATTGAAAAAGAGCGCCCAGATGCATTGCTGCCTACCATGGGCGGTCAAACTGCATTAAATTGTGCTTTAGATTTAGACAAACACGGTGTGCTTGCTAAATTTAACGTTGAGTTAATTGGCGCGTCTAAAGAAGCTATTGATAAAGCGGAAGATCGTCAAAAGTTTAAAGAAGCCATGACCAAAATTGGTTTGGGTTCAGCACGTTCTGCCATTGCACACAGCATGGAAGAAGCATTGCAAGTACAAGCTAGCATTGGCTACCCAGCGATTATTCGCCCATCATTCACTATGGGTGGTAGCGGCGGTGGTATTGCTTACAACCGCGAAGAATTCATCACTATTTGCGAACGTGGTTTAGATGCTTCACCTACTAATGAATTGTTAATCGAAGAATCTCTACTCGGCTGGAAAGAGTATGAGATGGAAGTGGTGCGTGACTCTGCTGACAACTGCATCATTATCTGTTCAATTGAAAACTTAGACCCAATGGGCGTGCATACCGGTGACTCTATCACTGTGGCGCCAGCACAAACATTGACTGATAAAGAATACCAAATCATGCGTAACGCCTCATTGGCGGTGTTACGTGAAATCGGTGTGGATACTGGCGGTTCAAACGTACAGTTTGCTATTAACCCAGATGATGGCCGTATGATTGTGATTGAGATGAACCCACGTGTGTCGCGTTCATCAGCACTTGCTTCAAAAGCGACAGGTTTCCCGATTGCTAAAGTTGCAGCTAAATTGGCAGTAGGCTTTACATTAGATGAACTGCGTAACGAGATTACTGGCGGCGCAACACCGGCATCATTTGAGCCAAGTATTGATTACGTTGTGACCAAAATCCCTAGATTCGCCTTTGAGAAATTCCCACAGGCTGACTCTCGTTTAACTACACAGATGAAATCTGTGGGTGAGGTAATGGCGATTGGCCGTACATTCCAAGAGTCATTCCAAAAAGCATTGCGCGGCCTTGAAGTAGGCGTGGATGGTTTGGACGAAAAGACAACAGATTTAGACACCATCACCAAAGAAATTGGTGTGCCGGGCCCTGAGCGTATTTGGTACGTAGGTGATGCATTCAGAATGGGCTTGAGTGTTGATGAAGTATTTAATATTTCCAAAATCGACCCATGGTTCTTAGTGCAGTTAAAAGATATTATCGACCGTGAACAGGCGTTAAAAGGCAAGCATATTGCAGATTTAGAT
>Ga0208509_1000869_pt1 | contig 10133 bp, 9 predicted proteins | sample LakWasMeta7_HOW4_2_FD_183857 | JGI IMG/M metagenome (GOLD analysis project Ga0208509, IMG submission 183857) | Freshwater sediment methanotrophic microbial communities from Lake Washington under simulated oxygen tension - Sediment Metagenome... | ecosystem: Environmental > Aquatic > Freshwater >...
GCACGCAGCATATCGCCCGTTGAAATTTGTGGGATAGCATATTTTTCGGTGATAAATTGGGCTTGAGTACCCTTGCCAGAACCGGGGCTTCCTAACAGGATGATGTGCATAATAATGACTCCAAGTGTGTCGCTGTGACTGATAATGACGTTACGATACAAGCTCTACCGGCTAAATAAAGCTAAACCGCGTATTCTATAACACAACACGATTTTCTCTTGTAAAAAATACGCCTCATCAACCCACCTGCCTAACTAAGAAGCCAGCATGACTAGCCCAACCACATTACCTGTAGAAGCCTATATTGAAGCCACTCGTTCATGGCTGAAAACCGTAATTATCAGCCATAACATTTGTCCGTTCGCCAAGCGTGAATTGGACAAAGGCAGCGTAGGATTTACTGTCGAACTCAGTACTGATCTTGAGCAATGCTTATTAAACCTAATTTTGGCATGTGAAAAGCTCGACCAAGAATCAGCAATCGAAACGTCGCTATTGATTTATGCCAGCGCTTTCGCTGACTTTGATGATTATCTGGATTTTCTTGGCTTGGCCGAAGCGCTTTTGTCAGATCAAGGCTACGAAGGCATTTACCAGCTTGCCAGTTTCCACCCCGACTACAGCTTTGAAGAGGCAGCGCTCGATGATGCAGCCAATTACACTAACCGTTCACCCTATCCAATGCTGCATTTACTAAGAGAAAGCAGCCTTGAACAGGCAATCGCCCATTACCCAGACCCTGAAAACATCCCTGAGCGCAATATCGCCCTAACCCGGGAATTAGGACTTACCAAAATGAAGACATTGTTGGCGGCATGCTACCCTCAGATTAACGGCCAAAACTGAATAGAACATCTTTGATGAATTAAATACTTAATGGGCAGTTATTCATTCCCCAATTGATTAATTGGGTTTGCTGGTTGCCCAATACAGCCCACCAAGTTTTGGGCAAATTCTGATCACATTTATAAAAACTGCCATCAAAACCAATCTGCAGCCATACCTATTGCTACGGATATTCAGGAGTTATGCCTGCTAATGTTCGCTTGCAGACTTCATATACAATAACTCCAGCAAAATACTGTTTTCAGCTATCTATTCACTGCACTATGACAAAACAACTCATTCAACTCTTCCCTCCTGCTAGCGAACAAGTTGACATTAAAGGCTTATATCTGGCTCACAACATATATCTATTGGGCAGTTGCGAATCGCCTTTTGTTTATGCCAATTTTTTGTCCAGCTTGGATGGACGCATTGCCTTGGAAGACGCGATTGAAGGAAGCACGTTCGTCCCCAAGCATTTAACCAGCGCATCTGATTTCGGGCTATTTATGGAATTACATGCACAAGCAGATTGCCTGATTACTCATGGCGGCTATCTGCGCGCACTAAGCCAAGGACATCTGGGGAATATTTTACAGATTAAAGACGATGCGCTGATGGCATGGCGTCACGAACACGGATTAAAACCGCAGCCTGCAGTGATAATTGCCAGCGCCAGCCTGGATTTTCCAATGCATGAAAGCTTACTCAATACCCGTCAGCCGGTTTATATAGCCACCGGGAAAAATGCTGATCCTGAAAAAGTTGATTATTGGCAACGACAAGGATTCACGGTACTTTTTACCGGCGCAGAGCAATTGGTACAAGGTGCCGCGCTAGTCCACGAACTTGGCAAACTAGGTTATCGAAGTATTTACCTAATCGCCGGACCACAAATGCTGGATACGATGATTCAAGAACACCAGTTATCGCGACTGTATTTGACCATCACCCACCAGTTGTTGGGCGGCAAAGATTTTCGTACTTTGTTAACCGGTTCAGTGCTGGGGCAGGAAGGTAATCTGTCGCTGGAAGGGCTTTATTTGGAACAAAATCCTGCCCCGGAAGCGGGGCAGTTTTTTATGCAATTTTCGGCAAGGTCTGAAAATGAAACTATCGATACGAATTGAAGAATTTCACGGCAAGTAAACGCTCCACTTGGTGCCACCCAAGTCACTTTTACCGCCCACCAGCTTGCCGCCTAATAGATTGATTAGATTGAAAACCACAGCCATACCAATGCCATGGCCTTTAATATTTTCATCGGCACGCACGCCGCGTTTTAATATTTCATTCAGTCGCCCCGGTGGAATACCCGGCCCGTCATCTTCGATTTGCAATAGCAACGCAAAGTTCTTTTGGCCTTTAAGCTGATCAGTGAGAATACTAATTTTTACAGTGCTTGCGCACCATTTGCAGGCATTTTCTATTAGATTACCGGCTATTTCATACAAGTCACCTTCATCGAAATACATCTGACAGGATTCAGGCAAATTCATTTCAAAGGTGATGCTTTTATCGACATACGCTTTACTTATTGCCGAGGATATTTTTTTTATGGTGGTCGACACATCCACTGTCCGGGTGCTTTTCTGGGCACCTTTGGCCGCTGCGTTCTTTAACTGATATTCGATTATTTTATCCATGTGGAGTATTTGTTCTTCCACGGTATTTTTGTTGCCGACAAATGAGTCGGTGCAACCGCGCAAAATTGCCAACGGTGTTTTCAGGCTGTGTGCCAAGTTGCCCAGGGCATCACGATAACGCTCTAAGTGCGACCGCTCAATATTAATAAAGACATTGAGATGCCCGGCCAGACCTTCTAATTCAGTAGCATACTGACCATCAAGATGCGTTTTCTGACCCTCTTCTATGGCTTCAAGGTCTTTTACAATCAGGCGTAGCGGCTTTAAGCTCCAGCGCATCACCATAAACTGGATAAATACCAGCATCACCCCCAACGCCAATAACCACACTCGCAAGCTTTCTTGGAAACGCCGCACTTGCTGACTAACAAATTCGGCATCTTCGGTAATAGTAAAAAAATATTCGCGCTCAATACCGGCGACGTTTTTCCAGATGACGTGGTAATGCAAGGCATAACGACCTTGTTCAGTCGGTAAGAACTCGCTGCTGCCGGGATAAAGCTCAAGCGGCGGCGCAGGGGCAACTAAACCAACAGCTGACAGTGAGCGCCACACCAATTTTTTATTGGGCTGCTGAATAAATGCATAGAGGCCTGAGCCGGGGGTGGCAAAGCGGGGTTCCGGCAGATTGGCCGGCATACTGAGTTCGCCGGAGTTTTTCACCTCCGCCGCAGATAACATCATATATATCTGTACTTGTAGCTTTTCTCTTAATGCTTGTTCGGCTGTCTCACGAAAACTATTTTCCAGCACTAACGACACTAAACCAAAAAATGCGGCCAGCACTAATGTAGCCGATATGATTAGCCGAAAGCTTAAGGATTGACTTTGCATAACCGCTCAATCAACTCAAAAGCTAAAGCAGTCGCTATTTTTCATTCAGCACTCGGAATTCTGTAGCCACGACCACGCAGGGTTTCTATTAGATTACGACCCAGCTTTCTTCTAAGCCTAAGAATAAAGACCTCTATCACGTTGCTATCACGGTCAAAGTCTTCATCGTAAACATGCTCAATCAACACCGCTTTGGAAATGACTTCGCCTTTGTGCAGCATCAGGTAGTGAAGTACTTTGTATTCAAACGTGGTGAGTTCTTGCGCTATACCAGCTACCAAGACCTCTTGTGCTACGGTATTCAATTCAATTGTGCCATGCGTTAATACCGGATGGGTTTTACCTGCTGCAGCCCTGATTTGGGCGTTAACCCTGGCAAGCAATTCTTCATATTGAAAAGGCTTAACGATGTAATCGTTGGCACCAGCGTCGAGCACTTCGACTTTTTCCTGCCAGCTACTGCGAGCTGTCAAAATCAAAATAGGTGTATTAATTTTATCTCTGCGCAAACGTTTAAGAACTTCAACGCCAGAAAAGTCCGGCAAACCGAGGTCCATAATCACCGCATCAAGAGGGTATTCCTTACCCATAAAATAGCCATCCTGGCCGTTATGCGCAGTATCCACAGCAAACCCCTTATCGACAAAAAACTGCTTTATTTGTTCGCAAAGGGTGACTTCATCTTCAATGACAAGAATGCGCATGGTAATTTTAAGAGTGGGTTTCGTTGACTAGCTGTCCGGTTTCGGCATCAATTCTGTAATAACGAATCCGGCCATCAGGGGTTAACACTTTAATGACATGCACTTCTTTGCCGTCAATAAACTCTGTTTGCGCACCCAAGACTTTGTCATAAGTCCCTTCAATGATTTGCTTGGTAGCATCATCCAGACTGACATAGGACAACAACAAGGTAGCGTTTTGCGCAAAACTGCTGCTCATCAATAAAAACAGTGCAAAAGCTTTAATGAGATTTTTCATGACACTCCAGCGATGCTAAGTTGTGTAATTCAGAAAGCGCCATCCTTGGGCTCTCGTTGCAAAACTATTCTAGTCAGACTGCCTGAATAAACGCTGAATTTTTACTGCAAGCTCCATCCTTTAACAACGCTTGAAAAAGATTGCCCAAAGGACGCGCCTAACCTGCCGGCAAGGCGGTCTAACAAGCGTTCTTGTTGCGTAAAATCAACCAATTCTTCCGCACCAATCAATTCTTTGGCTACGTAGTCCTGATTACCAAAGCCATCAGCAATGCCCAATTTGACGCCTTCTTCACCGGTCCAAACGAGACCTGAAAATGTATCAGGAGATTCTTTCAGACGATCTCCACGACCGGTTTTGACTGCGGAAATAAATTGTTGATGTACCTGCGCCAACAACCCCTTCATATAAAGGGTTTCGTCTTCTTTAGGTGGCGAAAACGGATCCAGCATGGCTTTATGCGCACCTGCTGTCAGCAATCTACGTTCGACACCGGTTTTTTGCATGACATCGACAAAACCGAAACCGTCCATCAACACGCCGATAGAGCCGACCAAGCTGGCAGGATTAACAATAATTTTATCGCTGGCTGCGGCAATGTAGTAACACCCTGAAGCACACATATCACTGACTACCGCAATAATCGGCAGGTCAGGATGTTGTTTTTTGATACTACGAATCTCGTCATAAACATAAGAAGATTGCACCGGACTGCCGCCAGGCGAGTTGGCATGCAAAATAATGCCTTTGGTGTGCTTGTCTTTTACCGCTTCTCTGAGGCTATCAATAATGCTGTCCGCATTGGCTTGTTTGTCTTCGGCAATAGGGCCGACCACATCAACTACCGCAGTGTGATATTTACCATCGACACCAATATCTTGTTTAAATTTTGGGTAGACCGCCATGCCGAGCAATACGATCAAGTACAAAAACATCAAGCTCTTGAAAAAAATCCCCCACCGTCGTGCCTTGGTTTGTTCAGTCACGGCTGCAAAAGCCAATTTCTCGAGCAATTCCCGCTCCCAACCTGGTGATTGGGTCACTTCCAATTTGTTAGATTGTTCTGAGCTGTTATCCATAATTTGCTATTAACCTTTTAGATAAAATTTAGTAATTCCGCCGGTTGGGACAAGCACACCAACGGATTGTATTGTTGCAATAACGCTTCTGAGTTTGCACCGCACAACACTCCGACAGACGATATTTGGGCATTTAATGCCATTTGCAAGTCGTGAATGGAATCACCCACCATCAACGCACGCTCCGGTGCAATGCCGGTAACTTCTATAATTTCTTGGAGCATCTTAGGATGTGGCTTGGATTGGGTTTCATCAGCACAACGAGTTACAGAGAACAAGTCGTTGGTATTTGTCGCATGCAAGGCCTGCGCCAAACCATCTCTTGTTTTGCCGGTCGCTACCGCTAACTGATAACCGGTATGTTGCAACTGCATCAACATATCGTAAACGCCAGGAAAAAAATCCTCCCGGCTTAATTGCTTGGAAAAATATTCCTCTGCGTAATTAGCCACTAATTGATTTTGGGTATTTTCATCAGCCTCTGGCAACAAGGTTTGCATAGCTCGTTCAATACTCAAGCCAATCACATTTTTAGTTGCTTGATAATCTGGCGTAGCAAAACCACAGCGCTCGGCTGAACGCTGAATACAACCGGCAATCCAATCTATCGAATTGATCAGCGTGCCATCCCAATCAAAAATAATTAAATCAAACCTGTTCTTCATGCTTTAACAATGCTTCTAATTGCCGAGGTAATGGCGCCACGATAGTCAGGCTGTCGCCGGTGATAGGGTGTTTAAAGGTAACTTGCTGGGCATGGAGAAACATCCGTTTGTAGCCGCGTGCTTTAAACTTGCGGTTTAACTCATCACTGCCATAGCGATCATCGCCAACGATAGGATGCCCCAAAAAAGCAGCATGGACACGAATTTGGTGGGTACGGCCGGTTTTTGGAGACGCTTCAACCAGAGTGGCGTCGTTAAAGGTTTTTATGCGCCTAAATAATGTTTCAGCCTCTTTGCCGGATTGACTGACAACCACCATTCGCTCTCCGCCTTTACTGACATTTTTCAGTAAAGGCGCTGTCACTACTAATTTTTTTCTAGCCCATTGCCCGGTAAGCAAGGCCAGATAAGTTTTTTGCACCTGATCATCACGAAAAAATTCGTGCAACAGCTTTAAAACACTACGCTTTTTGGCTATCAATAAACAGCCTGAAGTATCGCGATCTAGTCGATGCACCAGCTCCAAGAATTTAGCGTCCGGCCTAATCTGCCTTAATCCCTCGATAATTCCGGAGCTTAAACCGCTACCACCGTGAACAGCAAAACCCGCTGGTTTGTTCAACACCAAAAAGCCATCATCTTCAAACAGAATATCATTCTCTAATGCGTCTTTTAGGTTTTGACCGACGAACATTTCTTCAGTTTTTTCTGCCACGCGAACGGGCGGAATTCTAACGACATCACCGGCAAGCAAGCGATAATTAACATCAACGCGGCCCTTATTAACCCTGACTTCGCCCTTACGCACTATCCGGTAAATCCGACTTTTAGGCACGCCCTTCAAACGCGCTATTAAGAAATTATCCAAACGCTGATCGCACATATCTTCGGTAATTTCCACCAACTGCACTTTGGGTGTGTTGCTGGGTGTATCGCTGTGTTCTTGATTATTCATGAGGTAAATAGTATCAGCATCCTGTTGGGTTGATTCTTAAAATTGCCGTTATTCAATAACATTGCTATATTAAGCAAGTTTTTATAATAAAAACATACTTTTGCCCTGTGGATTTTAATAATTACAACCGCACAAGGGCTGACCAGAGAAGATCAACACACAATACTGATACTTCACTGCAAGATTTTTAGGGTTCATCGTTGACCTATGACAAACGATTTAACACCTGCTTAAATACAGAATTTACCACCAAGACTGACCGAGTGTGATTTGCTTAATGTGTGTGCCGTGCCAACCTTGTCACCGATAAATGCCCACGATACCGACCGCGAGCCATATAACAAATACAAAAAGGCTAAGCAAAAAAATCAACGGCCCCAAGAACGTATAACATTTGTTATCGCCAGCCTGGCCTGTCAAAAAATCAAAACCAGTCTAAAGCAGTAAAGTCTGACCATGGAGCAGAACACCACAAGGAATATTGAATGAAAAGAATGCTAATCAATGCCACTCAACCGGAAGAACTCCGCGTTGCTTTGGTAGATGGTCAAAAATTATACGATTTTGACATCGAAGTACCTTCCAAAGAACAAAAAAAGTCCAACATCTACAAAGGTATCATCACCCATGTAGAACCCAGCCTAGAAGCCGCTTTCGTCAACTATGGCGCCGAAAAACACGGCTTTTTGCCATTCAAAGAAATCTCTCCGCTATATCGCCATACTCAAGAAGGCGTGGAAAATGATGGCCGTAAACCTGTCATAAAAGACTTGATCAAGGAAGGCCAGGAAATTGTCGTCCAGATCGAAAAAGAAGAACGCGGTAACAAAGGCGCGGCATTAACGACCTATATCAGTTTGGCTGGTACCTATCTGGTATTAATGCCCAACAATCCTAAAGCGGGCGGCATCTCCAGACGCATTGAAGGCGAAACCCGCAATGACCTGCGTGAAGTCATGGCCGCGCTGGAAATCCCTGAAACTATGGGACTAATCATCAGAACTGCCGGTTGTGGCAAAAATGTTGAAGAGCTGCAATGGGATTTGAATTACTTATTGCAACTTTGGGAAGCCATTGAGCGCTCTGCCAGTGAACAAGCAGCTCCATTCCTGGTATTCCAAGAAAGTAATGTCATCATCAGAGCACTTCGCGATCACTTGCGCGGGAATATTGATGAGATTCTTATCGACAATGAAGAATCTTTCAAACTGGTACAAAACTTTTTAAAACAAGTCATGCCTCATGTTTTGCCTAAGGCAAAGCTTTATAGAGATGCCGTGCCGTTGTTTAATCGCTATCAGATTGAATCACAAATCGAAGTTGCTTATGGCAGAGAAGTTTCGTTACCTTCCGGCGGCTCAATCGTCATTGACCATACCGAAGCACTCACCTCCATCGATATAAACTCCGCTCGCGCCACTAAAGGCAGTGATATTGAAGAAACAGCACTCAATACCAACTTAGAAGCTGCCGATGAAATTGCCCGTCAACTTAGACTACGGGACTTAGGTGGCTTATTTGTCATCGATTTTATCGACATGTTGTCCAGCAAAAATCAAAAAAATGTCGAAAATCACCTTCGCGATGCACTAAAGATTGATCGGGCACGCATTCAGACCGGACGCATATCGCGCTTTGGTTTGCTGGAAATGTCCAGGCAACGGATGCGTCCTTCGTTGGGTGACTCCACACAAATAACTTGTCCTCGCTGTAAAGGCCAAGGCAGTATTCGCAACGTGGAATCGGTTGCGCTTTCCGTATTGCGACTGTTAGAAGAAGAAGCAATGAAGCGGGGTACAGAAAAAGTCATCGCGCATTTACCTATTGAATGCGCTGCCTTCCTGTTAAATGAAAAACGTAGCGTTATCCAGCAAATTGAGTCGCGCTTAAAAGTAGACATCATCGTCTTACCTAGTAAGCATCTGGAAACGCCAGCCTACGACATTGAGCGTGTTAAAGAAAAAGAAACTGCTGAAGAAAAAAGATCGAGTTATTCACAAATAAAATCTGAAGAAATTAGCATTCCTGAGTTTGCTCAACAGATCAAACACAACTCAGAAAAACCAGCTATTAAGGAATTTTTGCACGACTCTCCGGTGCCGGTGCAAAACAAAAACGAATCTGCCAGCCTGATTAAACGCTTCTGGCAAAAACTGATTGGCACGACTGCCGCCGTTGAAGTTACCGAACAAGTACGCGCAGTAGAACCAGAAAAGCCTGCTGCTAATGGCAATCAACAGCAAAGGCATAACAAGCCCAGAAATGAGCAAAACCGTAATCGTGGACGAGATAGGGATCGCAATAGAGACAGAGATCGCGATAATACTCAGCAAGCCAAGGCTAAACCTGAGCAAAATCAAGAAGCGGCTCCTATCAACCGTCCGCCGCGTGGCCCCGGAAGAAATGTTAAACCAAACATTCCACCAACAGCCATTTTGCCGCTAGCTAACCCGGAACCGGTAATACCAGAGCTATTTGATGACTCGCTGATTTTTGCTGAATTGCCGGAAACTGCTGTAGAAACAACTGAGCAGCCGCGTAAAGCCAACAGAAATAACAATAGACGCGGCCCAAATCGCAGAAGACCACGTAATCCAAATTACAAAAAACCGGAAACCGAAGGCAATACCAGCGACAGCCCAGAGCATTCTGCCGATAACGCAGTAGCGGCACAGCCGTCAGCGCCTGATCAAGTCATTAGCAACAACGCCAATCAAAGCGCAGATGCGCCTGAGCCTCGTTCTGAGCGCCGCCCTGAACCAAAACAGGACACTGACAGCCATCAAGAGAGCCCTCGCGAACAGCCTGCTCCCAAGCCAGTCTCAGAACCTAGCCCAGCTGTCGTCGTCGAAGCGACAAGATCTGACTCTGTCAGCGATTCTTAAGAACCTGTAAAACCAACGCAAGTATCCAGCAAGCGTTGAATCCGCACCGTAGTTGAGTCATTGTTAACAATGACTCAACTACTTTTAGCGATACCTAACTTCCATCCCATCCGCGCCCACCAAAGCCTTTAATCTGAGTAGCAACTCATCAGTCGGATTGACTCGCCATTCGTCACCCAATTGCAAATTCGCTTTGGCTTGTGTTGACGTATAAGTTAAACCCACCAAACAACCACCGCCTTTAAAGGGCTGCAACACAGTTT
>Ga0208509_1000873_pt1 | contig 10091 bp, 6 predicted proteins | sample LakWasMeta7_HOW4_2_FD_183857 | JGI IMG/M metagenome (GOLD analysis project Ga0208509, IMG submission 183857) | Freshwater sediment methanotrophic microbial communities from Lake Washington under simulated oxygen tension - Sediment Metagenome... | ecosystem: Environmental > Aquatic > Freshwater >...
GCGAATGTAGGTGTCGCAATGGGGACTGGAACAGACGTTGCAATGAATAGTGCACAAGTGACTCTTGTAAAAGGTGACCTGCGCGGCATCGCTCAAGCTAGAGCAATTTCAGAGCAGACTATCATTAATATGAAGCAAAATCTTATCTTTGCCTTCGTTTACAATTCACTAGGTGTACCTTTGGCGGCTGGTCTGCTTTACCCACTGACTGGATGGTTACTATCACCGATGATTGCAGCTCTAGCCATGAGTTTGAGTTCTGTATCCGTGATTACCAATGCATTACGTTTGAGGTAATACAATTATTTAATCAATATCTAGTGTATTTTGAACGTCTGCTTTGGATAGTCTATAGAAATCAATTCACAAAAATGAAATAGCCGCTTTGTCCGCTTAGTTGCCGATTGATAAAAATTAGCGACGGACTGCTTAAAATGAGAATCACCATAATTGAATAAATTTTCATCCCGTGCATTTTTGGTTAAATCAATCATGAGACACAGATGCCCGACTTCATGAAAAGCGTTTTGTATCAAAAAACGTGCTCAGTGAAATCTAACTATTGATAATAAGCATTATCAATAGTGGAGATTTGTACTGCTTAGTTTAGTAAATCAACGTATTCATAATCCTTTGGTACTGTGTTCGACTCACAGAGGGCCACTAAAAATAAAACGACTTAGAGATTTCTCCCTAAGTCGTTTTTTTCATTGTAACAGGCATGTTTGTTGTTTTATTAGCAAAAAATCTTTCGTTGATGATATGAATTTCTTTAATTCTAAATTTTAATATTGCATTGGTTTTGGGGAGTTTCTAGATTTTTAAAATTAATTTAGTGATGAAGTATTTTGTATGCGCTATTCTGGCTTAAATGCGTATTACTAGAATACAATAATGTCTATAACAATAGAAAAATAGGTTTCCAAATGATCGACATATCCAAAGCATTTTCTCAAACAAGCGAGCCTGTAGCTGGTTTTTTTCAACAGCCAGGAGTGGGTTATTACATCCCATTATTCCAACGTGAGTATAGTTGGGAAACTGAGAATGTAGAACAGCTAATGGAAGATGTCGTTAATGGTGTGAAGTCTCTGGTTTCAGAAGAAAAGGAAATTAGAGATAGAGCGATTCATTTTATGGGTACTGTAATATTGTTCCAAGAGTCTAACCCTAAGCAAAATATTCAGCCTCGTGATGATCGTGCGCTTCCTACAAGAATTGATAATGTAATTGATGGTCAACAGCGGATTTCTACAATAGCTATTCTTGCCTGCGTCTTACTTCAATATCTTGTTGCGTTGGGCAAGAAAATACCAAAAGATGCAAAATTTAACGATCTCAGAACTGAAATTGATTCAAAAAGAGATTTATTGCTTGAGCTGTTTTCAGTAGATATCAAACGTGGTACCCCTAACCGTAAACCAATCATTATTAGAGGTTCTGTTGATGGCTGGACCTTTGATGGTGCAGATGATAAAAACTACACATCCGGGGTATCTTCCTACTTGGCATCATGTATTAGGGCGCACGAGGAGGATAGTTGGAAAAGTCTACCTAAGCCCCAAGACAAGAGAGTTGAGCGTAACGTCAAAGAAATTGAAAAATGGCTACGTAAAATTCAAGAGTGGGGCCCGAATGAAGAAAATGATTACCCCAGAGCAAAAGCTATAATTGAAAAAGTACCTCAAGAACAAATTTGGAGTTACCCTCGTCCAGAATTGGTTGAAGTCATTAAACCGCCTTCAACAGAATTAACAAGTGAAGAAAAATCATTAGCGAGCCTTGTTCAGCTGTTTACTTTTATTCACTACTTCTGCGACAGATGTTGCTTTACTGTAATTAAGCCCGTTTCTGAAGAATGGGCATTTGATATGTTTCAGTCACTTAATGCATCTGGCACTCCCCTTACTGCAATAGAGACATTCAAACCTTTAGTTGTTAATTATCTTGCTCAGGAAAGCAAGCTATTTAAAGGAACGCCATCAGATGAGTATTTTAGTAAAGTTGATACTCTAATTGGAATAGAAGGTCCTGCTGCTAGAAAGAATAAATTAACCGACGAATATCTTGTTGCATTTGCCCTCTCATACGATGGGTATGCATTATCAACACAGTTTAGTTTGCAGAGAAGGTATCTAAATGACAAGTTTAGAGCTTGTGAAACCCCAGCTGACCGAGAGGAGTTCTTACGTAGGATGGGAGACTTAGCTACTTATTGGAATGAGGTAATCGGGTTTCAACCAAACAATAATCTTGCAGTTGCAGGACTTGAAGGTATTCCACACGATTTAAAAGCAATATCTGGATTGTGTGTACTATTCTTACGCGATTCTGGTCATAAAATGGCTCATACAATCCTGAGCCGCTTCTACTCTAGAGTATTGAGAAACAATGATATTGAATCAGCAAAGGAATTTGCATATGCAACTATGGCAGTAGCAGCATTTTATGCATTATGGAGAGCTGCAAAAACGAACTCTGGGCTAGATGACGTTTATCGTAAATTATTAAAGTCGGGTGACCAATCTCAAAATATTGATGCGATGTGTTGGGAAAAGGGTGATCAAGCTTTATCCCTCGAAAATCTAAAAAAATACCTGTTGTCCGCGTTGGATGATTTGTCTAACAAAGACACTTGGCTGCTAAAGGCAAAACAGAATCTAAGGTTCGACTTAACAAAATCAGTCAGTAAGTTTGCCTTGTTCGTGAGTGCGCATGACACAATTGTAGACGCAGCAAATCCTGGACTAATGAAAATAGCGCAAGCTGGAGTTCGTCCTTATCTTGATGCCGGCACCTGGTCATCCGCAGATTTTAGAACTATTGAGCATATTGCACCAGTTAAAAATCCTGGTAGTTGGGATGTTCGATTATATGATGCTTCTGAGCGCTTTCATTCAATAGGCAATTTAACGCTATTGCCTGGAGATATAAATAGCTCTGCTGGTAATCAGCCGTGGAAAATAAAATCAATATATTTTAGGCACCTCGCAGAGTCTGACCCAAGCAAATTGGCTATTTTGCAAGAAGAAGCTAGGCTATCTGGCGTTGAACTGCAAGCACATACTATTGATTTGCTTAAAAATTCAACTTACAAGCACCATATTGAATCAATTATTAATGTACCCACCGACTCAGCGTGGGATTTAGATTTAGTTGACAAGCGCTCAGCAAGAATTTGTGATATCTTTTGGGAGCGAATAATTGTCTGGCTGAAATAGTGCTATCTATTTGAATTGTTTGATTATTTATTATACTCCTTGAGTTTTATTAAAATTATTTGTGTTAAACATGTATTGCTACTGGAGACTGTCTCCAGTAATATTGACATATGTCTAACTCAAATAAAACTGCTGTATTTTCAGGGCATGAAACATTTCCCTTGAGACAGTTATGGCTACGCAAAGCATTTGATGCCATAGCTGAATTTTCCCCCTCTGCACCTAAAAGTGTTTTTACTGATCACGAATCCATAGTACGTTTCGGGGTTGGTAAAAATATGGTGTCTTCTATAAAGCATTGGGCGACAGCAACTAATTTTATGGAAGAATTCGAAGGTGGTTTTCGACCCACTGAAGAAGCTAAAATAGTTTTTGGCGACAATGGCTTAGATCAATATAGTGAACATCCTGCAACTGTATGGTTGATTCATTGGTTCTTGGCGGGCCGTGGCAATAGGTCTACTACATGGTATTGGCTCTTCAACCGAATGCAATCGCAAACATTTACCCGGGAAGATGTTTTGCGTGGCTTATCTGAATTTGTTCAACAGAATAAGTTACGTGCAACAGAAACGACTCTTCGTAGAGATGTTGAATGTTGCATTAAAAGTTACGTACCCAACTTAGGTGGTGAGTCTGCTGAAGATGTTGCTGAGCCGATTCTTGGGGAACTTGGCTTAATTCATCAGGGCCGTAAAGGTGTTTTTGAATTCCGTAGGGGTCCTAAACATACACTTCCCGATGAATTGTTTGTATATGCATTGCTAGATTTCTGGTCAAGAAAAGAAAGTAATAGCTCGACGATTTCTTTTGATTCTGTTGCTTTAGATTACGGTTCACCGGGACGAGTTTTTAAATTAGATGAGAACGGTGTGGCTGACCGTATATTGAATCTAGAGAATCTAACTAAAGGTGCGTTGCGGTGGTCGGATACCGCAGGCATGCGTCAGATTATCAAAATTAAAGAGATTAATCCGCATGTTCTGTTGAAAGCTGCATATGGTTAAAAAAGCTAATACTAACAATGATAACGGCGAAATGCTTTCCGATTATGTAGAGATTTCGCGTCAGTTTTTAAGGTCAGTTCGAGTCGATACGGATTATGGCCGGGAAGATGCTCTACATGGATATATTTGTCAAGGGACTGCTCGTTCTCTACTTGAAAGTATGGCAAAACAAATCATTGAAACAAAGCAAAGAGCGTTTACTTGGACTGGTCCATATGGCGGAGGTAAGTCCTCTTTGGCTCTGGTTTTGTGTTCATTGGTTAGCCCTAATCCAGTTATCAGAAAGAAAGCGCAAGAGCTGCTTGACTTGAGTTCTCAGGATCTAATCAATAGAGCATTTCCTGCTACAAGTGATGGCTGGTTGGTATTGCCATTAGTCGGTCGTCGTGAAAATGTTGTTCATGCGATTGATCAAGCCTTAAGCCAAGCAGATTCCGAAATTGGAATGTCAGAGAAAAAGCCTGGCCGACCTAAACTTGTTAAAAGTCAGGATGTTATTGCTAGGTTGCTACAAGAGGCAGAGTCTCAAGAAGGCGGCGTTCTATTAGTTATAGATGAATTGGGAAAATTCCTTGAATCTGCTGCTCAGGCTGGTGAGGATATTTATTTCTACCAGGAGCTATCTGAAGCTGCGAGCAGATCTAGGGGACGGTTAGTTGTTATAGGGATTTTGCATCAAGCATTTGAGCAATACGCAATTCGTTTGGGACGTGAGGCCAGAAACGAATGGGCAAAAGTACAGGGTCGTTATATCGACATTCCTCTAGTTGCTGGTACTGATGAAGTTGTTGAGCTTATTTCTCGAGCTATCACATTTAAAAAGCCTTTAGCACACTCTTCATCGAAAGTAGTGGTTAAGGCTGTAGTGGATTCAATCCGTAGACATCGTCCTGGAGCCCCCAAAGATTTAGAGGCCGGTTTGGATAAGTGTTGGCCATTACATCCTATTACAGCATCTCTCCTTGGCCCAATTTCTAAAAGGCGATTTGGTCAAAATGAACGCAGCACTTTTGGTTTTTTAGCTTCACGCGAGCCAATAGGATTTGCAGAATTTTTGAGCTCAGAGGTAGCTAGTAGCAAAACTTTATATGGTCCAGCTCGCTATTGGGATTATTTGAAAGCCAATTTAGAGCCTTCGATTCTTGCTTCTCCAGATGGTCATAGATGGTCTGTGGCTGCTGAGGCAATAGAACGTGCTGAGGTAAAGGGAAGTCGGCTTCATGCCAATCTTGTTAAAACCATAGCTTTAATTGAAATGTTTAAGAATGGCTCAGGCCTAGTCCCTGAAAATGAAGTTTTGCTGTATGCATTAGAGAATGTAACAAGTGACACCATACAAGCTGCTTTAACTGATCTTCAGAAGTGGTCGATTATTATTTATCGTAAGCACCTCAGTGCATGGGGTATTTATTCTGGTAGTGACTTCGATATTGATGTTGCGACGGTTAAAGCCCGAGCTCAGATTGATGCAACGAACCTACAAAGGCTCTCGGAATTAAGTGAGTTATTTCCTGTAATTGCGAAAAGACTTTATCAGAACTTTGGGACTATGCGCTGGTTTTCCAGGTCGATTACCCTATCTTCTAATCTTGAGAGTTACATATCTGATTACGAGTTAAACCAAGGTAGTTCAGGGGAGTTCATTCTCGTTCTTCCTAATGGTGATCTGAGTAAGCGTAATTTAGAAAAATTACTAACCGATGCATCTAAATTCAATAATAAGGCCGCATTACTATTAGGATTGCCCTCTAATGCTGATCGAATTATAGAACTCGGAATTGAGTTAATTGCTTTGGAAAGAGTAAAAAGTAGCGCGCCAGAGCTAGAGGGGGATACCGTTGCTAGAAGAGAAGTTGATGGTCGAATCAGTCTAGTAAGAACTGAGTTAGAGGAGCAGCTAAGAGATGCATTTGCATCAGCCTCTTGGTATTACAACTCAGAAAAGCTTGATACAAGTAAAGGTCTCTCAAATATTGCATCTTATATTGCTGAAAAGCTTTATCCTGATGCTCCCATGCTTAATAGCGAGCTTATTAATAGGGATGCTATTTCTACAAATGCTAAAGCTGCATTACGCGATCTATTACATCGTATGCTCACTCACTCTACAGAGGAGAATCTAGGCTATGAAGGCTATCCAGCAGATGCAGGACTCTATTACACGGTAATCAAGGCGTCAGGATTACATAATTTGACAGACGGTTTTTGGAGATTTACAGAACCTAAAGGTACTGACAATGCACGATCCTTTAAAAAGTTTTGGAAGTCCACCACTGCTTTCTTAGCTAAACCAAATAAAACGACGAGCCTCGAAGAATTGTATGGGTTCTGGGAGCAGAAGCCCTTCGGTATTCGTCGTGGAGTAATGCCAGTACTAGCCTTGGTCTATTTCCTGGCAAATCGACAGCATTTGGCAATGTATATTGAAGGCCATTTCCAGCCAGACTTGAACGATGTGCACATTGATGAATGGCTGCAGGATGAGAGACGCATTGGATTCCGGTATGTTGAGATTGAGAGCCTTGAAAAAGATCTATTGGAAGGCTTAGCAGCTGAGGTATCTACTCGTCTCGGATATTCAGTTTCTCCAGATCCATTAGATTCCGCAAGAGGCTTAGTCGCCTTGGCTTTCAAGTTACCTAATTGGACTCAAAAAACTAATACAACTTCTCTGATGGCTAGAGATGTGCGTCAAATTTTGCTTCATGCAAAAGACCCACATAAAGTACTCTTTACTGAGTTGCCTACAAGGTTTGGTAAGCAAGGTAAGGAGCTTGTAGATGAGATTGTCGAGGTTATGCAGGAGTTAACTGAAGCATACCCAGCAATGCTTAGATCTGTTGAGGCAAGTTTATTTCAGGCTTTGGATCACGACGGTAATGTAGAGGCACTTAAAAAACGTGCGCAATCTGTTAAGGGCATTATGGGTGACTTTACCCTTGAAGCCTTTGCAGCAAGATTAGAAACTTATCATGGGCTGGAGTCGATAGAAGGCTTAATAAGTTTGGCTGTAAGTAAGAGAACTTCAGAGTGTTTAGATCGAGAAATTGATGCTGCGATCCTTCAGTTAGGCAAATGGTCACATCAGTTCAGAACAATTGAAGCTGTGGCTAATGTACGTGGTAGATCCTCAACGAGGCGGGCAATTGCGGTTGTATTTGGTGCCGGACAGGGCCATTCAGCATCTGACAGTTTTGATGTTGCAGAGTGTGACATCCCGGTTATCGATGAGCTTGCGAGCAAATTGATAGCTTCCTTTAAGAGCCAGAATATTAAGAGAGATATTCTGCTTGCCGCATTGGCGGAAGCTGGCACAAGGTTAGTTGAGCAGAAACATTAAGGGCTAACATGGCTGAACATCACGTATTGGGTATTTCAGGTGGTAAAGATAGTGCAGCTTTGGCGATCTACATGCGGCAACACTATCCTGAGCTTAATATTGAATATTTTTTTACAGATACAGGTAAAGAGCTACCAGAAGTTCATGAATTTCTAGGAAGGTTGGAAGGCTTTCTTGGAAAGCCTATATTGCGCCTTAACCCTAATAGGGGGTTTGATTTCTGGTTAAGAGAGTATGGTAATTTCCTGCCATCGCCTAATACGAGATGGTGCACTAGGCAATTAAAGCTTTTGCCATTTCGGGATTGGATCAAACCTTGGTTGGATGCCGGTGATAAGGTTTTTTCTTATGTGGCAATTCGGGGTGACGAGGATTATCGAGAGGGTTACACATCAACTCATGAGAATCTATTAGTTAAGCTTCCCTTCAGAACTGATAATATTGATAAGGCCGGTGTTTTTGACATACTTGAAGCGTCAGGTTTAGGTTTGCCTAAGTATTACGAATGGAGATCTAGAAGCGGATGCACATTCTGTTTTTATCAGCAGAAAATTGAGTGGGTAGGTTTAATGGAAAACCATCCTGAAGCTTTTGAAGAAGCAAAGATACTTGAGAAAACTGCAATAGATAGTGGCTCACCATTTACTTGGATTCAAGGTGAGCCGCTTACTAGCATTGAAGATCCCGAGCGTGTTAAAAAAATTAAATCTGATTTTGAGCAGAGAAAGCAAAGAGAGCTTTCGAGAAGAAAAATTAATCCTCTTCGGCCTCTAGAAGCACAATCTATTGATATAGACGATCTCTTTCTTGAAGATGAGGGTGGCGGCGCTTGTTTGGTTTGCCATAAGTAAATTTCACTCAAACTATAGATAACATTAAAATAAAGTAAAAATATAAACTGGTAATAACATGAATTTAGATACGGCCTTACAAGGCATTACTCATTTTTTTAACGATATCATAGGGGCCGTAGTTCCTGGATTTGTTCTTTTAGCAGGTTTAGTTGTAATGTATGAAGGTTTATTAACTAAGCAGGAGCTAGCGTTAATTACTTCAAATCAATATCTTATTCTAGTTATTTTGGCAGTAAGTTTTGCCACCGGTCATGTTTTACTTGCGATATACAAAGATTTTATTGAAGTTGTTTTTAAAAAGTTTAGATACAAAGGATTTGAAGTTCTGAGTTGTAAATTTAAGATGCGTAGATTAATTAATGGAAATAAAGAAAATATGCAGTCAATTGAAGCGGCCAAGCCATATTTACTTTTTAAATCTGTTTTTGAATGCAGCATGAGTAAGAATCTTGGAACGGAATTTCAATCTAATATTGAAGGATGGTCATTTCATGATCTAAGAAGCATGGCTATGTCTTTATCAAGTGAAGCAGCTTCACTTGGCCAAAGATTCATGTTCATATCATTATTGTGTAATGGCGTAGGCACCGCATTAATATTACTTTGGCTTAATTTTTTAGCATGTATTTATTTGGCACCTCATTTATTAAGAAGTTATTCTTATGCTTTGCCAGCACTAGTCCAGTTGTTAATGCTTATTTTTTCGGCAGTTTTTCTTATTCGTCGTGGAGATGAGTTTCATAAAAGAGCACTTGCTGTGCCATTTTGCGTTGTAAATTCCAGTATTTGGAAGCAAGATAAAAATAATGGCACAGCTATCTAAGCAAGTGATTTACTTGGCAGGCGGATTTAAGTCAGGTTGGCAGCTGGAAGCACATGAATGCCTTTCCAGTTTTGAAATTTTAGATCCAAGCAAACATAATATTGAAGAGCCGAAGGCTTATACTGAATGGGACCTTAATGCTATTCGTAAGTGTTCTATTGTTCTTGCTTATATGGAGTCAACAAATCCAGCAGGCTATGCACTTGCTCTTGAAATTGGTTACGCAAGAGCCTTGGGTAAGAAAATAATTCTTGTAGACCAAATCTTAGATATAAAAATAAAGCGTTATTTTGAGATGGTCAGGCAGGTATCTGATATGGTATTTCCTACTCTTCAAGATGCTATCAAATATTTGAATAAAATTTCCTAGTATTGTTATTAATATTTCACTGTTATTCGTGAGTTGTAGAATATTGCAGATTAGTTTTTGACTTGTTCTAAAAGATAAGATGCCCTGACTCCCAGCGCATCTGCAATTCTCAGCAGATTTATAATTGCGATATTGTGTTCGCCTCTTTCAATCCCACCCATGTAAGAAAGATCAATGCCAGCCATCTCGGCTAAGGCTTCCTGAAAAAGTTTTTTACTATAACAGCCAGATTCAGTGTTTGTGAGTATATGGTTTTTTATGTAAATACATTTGCCAAGTTCGGCTTTTACGCCGCAACACGCTCAATTTCCGCATAAGTTTTAGCATTACTTTGTTGTAGCTGCCATAGATCGAGTGTTTGCTGCATATTTAACCAGCTTTGTGGTGTTGTGTTGGTAAATACGCCGATACGTATTGCCATGTCAGGGGTTATAGGTCTTTTCTCGTGAAGTATCTCTGAAATGGTACGTCTTGAA
>Ga0208509_1000877_pt1 | contig 10064 bp, 6 predicted proteins | sample LakWasMeta7_HOW4_2_FD_183857 | JGI IMG/M metagenome (GOLD analysis project Ga0208509, IMG submission 183857) | Freshwater sediment methanotrophic microbial communities from Lake Washington under simulated oxygen tension - Sediment Metagenome... | ecosystem: Environmental > Aquatic > Freshwater >...
GTCATTAGGCGCGCAATGGATGACTATCAGTATCATTATGGCGACACGGACACTGTGTAGCGAGGCGTCACGGAACATCTTTTCAATTGGGAGGCAGACAAAACAGAACCCGCTAGTGTTTTCCACTAGCGGGTTTTTTATTCCCGCCATGCTGCCCTTTTTGCCAAAAAGGCTGGGCCACTGCATTGTTCTGGCGCTGATGTTGAACGTCGATCCTCTGAAATCGCTTTGAACTTGTGGGGTGGAGGATGCGGCTACGGCTCCAGGCATCTGGTCAAGGCAAAATTGAAAATCAGCAGCGTCATAAGGGTCGGATATAACAGATAATGTTGCGGTAGCGCCAGAGTGACCAGAGTAACGGTCATTATAATCCAGGGTTGCAGCATGCTTTTAGCGGAAAGAGTTCGCATTTGGCGAAAGCTTTGAGCATCGATTTTATGCCGCTTATTGATAAATGCCAGGGACACAAAAGCCGTCATGAAGGCAAAATAAAGCGGGTAGGCAAAAAATACCGGCGAGTCATCCTTAAAAAACAAGGTTTTCCAATAGGCAAACCAGACTAGCAAGGTGCTGCTGGCAAAGAGGTCGAAATAAATGCGGCTCGGCAGTTTTTTTAAAATGCTGCCGGCAATGCTGATCACGGCCAAAGCCGTGCCGATATAAATAAATGCGGGCGCAATCAGCAGGTTTTGCAGCGGGCTTGCAGTTTGCGCCAAGAAACTGATGGCGAGGCTAAGGGCAATAAAAATAGGCATGACGGATAGGGCGCAGTTGTTAAAGGAAGTCGGTATGCGTGAAATCAAGCACTTGCATAAGCTTAGCAGTTCTCGTTTACGCACAGATTATTTTTAGGGGGGTAAGTCGGCATTTGTTGCTTGTGCTGGCTTGGATTATTGATTTGTTTTAATTACAAACTATTGATTAATATATATAAAATATTGTTGTATAAAAATACTACAATTTAAGGGTAAGGCAGATAAGATCAGGGCTGCGAGCGGTTATCGAGTGCTTGTGCACAGAGTTATCCACAGGATTTGTGGAAAAAGCGCTATGTGTTTGGTTGGGCAGGGGTGAATGCGAAGTCAAGCCCGACATGAAAAAAAAGGGAGCCTAAACATGAATTAAGCTCCCCCTTACCAATCTGAAGGTAAGTAAGAGCGCATATCCGTATCCTATCAATGCCCCTAAGAAATGATAATGCGACATTTTGTCACATAATATTTGTAGGGTTTTTGGTTCATTTGATTGATTCAGATAGAAAAATTTGGCCTCTCTACAGGCCTGGTGACTAGTGCGGTTTAAGGAGGGGGAGATGTCCGAACAAACAAAATATGTCCGTTGGTTTAATGAATTGACAATCGACGATGTGCCGATGGTGGGTGGCAAAAATGCCTCATTGGGTGAGATGTATCGCGAATTGATTCCACAAGGCATTAATATTCCCAATGGCTTCGCCGTCACGGCGGAGGCATACCGATATGTACTGGGTGAGGCCGGGGCCTGGGAGCCGCTGCATCAGGCTCTGGATGATCTCAATCCCAATGATGTGGCCGATCTGGCCAGGCGCGCACGCAAAGCACGTGAAATCATCTATGCCGCACCCTTGCCTAAAGATCTTGAAAATCAGATTCTGCAAGCTTTCGCCCAATTGAAACAGGAATATGGGCCGGATTTAAGCGTTGCAGTCAGAAGTTCGGCAACCGCGGAAGATTTGCCCACCGCCAGTTTTGCCGGCCAGCAGGACACCTATTTGAATATACGTGGCGACCAGGCCTTGCTGGACGCCTGCAAGCGCTGTTTTGCCAGTCTGTTTACCGATCGCGCCATTCACTACCGCATCGATCAGGGCTTTGATCATTTCAAGCTGGCGCTTTCCATAGGCATCATGAAAATGGTGCGCTCCGATTTGTCGGCCAGCGGCGTGATGTTTTCCCTGGATACCGAATCCGGCTTCAGCGATGTGGTTTTTATTACCGGCGCCTATGGCCTGGGCGAAAATGTCGTGCAGGGTTCGGTGGATCCTGACGAATTTTATGTCCACAAACCCACTTTCGAGCGCGGTCATCGTGCGGTATTGCGACGCGGGCTGGGGGGCAAAAAAATCAAAATGGTTTACAGCGAGGGCCGCACGCGCGAAGCCACCCGGAATGTGCCGACCGCCGAGACCGAGCGCAGACAATTTTGTATTGGTGATCAGGATGTGCTGACCCTGGCCGATTACGCCATCAAGATTGAAAAGCATTACAGCGCCAAGGCCGGACAGCCAAGGCCGATGGATATGGAGTGGGCAAAGGACGGGATCGACGGTACGCTTTATATTGTGCAGGCACGGCCGGAAACCGTGGCATCGCAGCGGCAGGGCATGCTGCTGGAACGCTATACCCTTAAAAGCAAAGCCGATACCCTGACCACAGGTCGTGCGGTAGGCAGCAAAATAGCCGCCGGCAATGCCCGCGTCATAACCAAGCTTGAACAGCTGGCCGACTTTAAGCCCGGGGATGTCCTGGTGGCCGACATGACCACGCCCGATTGGGAGCCGGTGATGAAAATCGCTTCCGCGATCGTCACGAACCGTGGCGGACGCACCTGTCATGCCGCCATCATCGCGCGCGAACTGGGCGTGCCCGCGGTGATCGGCTGTGATAACGCCACCACAGTCATTCAGGACCAATCCCTGGTGACGGTATCCTGCGCCGAGGGGGATGTCGGAAGAGTGTATCAGGGCCGGCTGGATTTTGAGGTCACGACTACCGACTTGGCCGGCCTGAAGCGGCCTAAAACCCGCATCATGCTCAATATCGGCAATCCCGAGCTGGCTTTTAAAACCAGCTTTCTGCCCAATGATGGCGTCGGCCTGGCGCGTATGGAATTTATCATTACCGAATATATCAAGGCTCATCCCATGGCCTTGCTGCATCCCGAAAAAGTGCAGGATGCCGGCGAACGCGAACAGCTGGCACAATTAACGCGCAATTTTCCAAATCCCGGCGAGTACTTTATCCAGCGCTTATCGGAAGGCGTGGGCACGATTGCGGCCGCGTTTTATCCCAAACCCGTGGTTGTGCGCATGTCGGACTTTAAAACCAATGAATATGCCACCTTGCTGGGCGGCCGCTGGTTTGAGTTTGATGAGGCTAACCCGATGATCGGCTTCAGGGGGGCATCGCGTTACACGCATCCGGCTTATGCCGAAGGTTTTGCCCTGGAATGCGCGGCCATGAAGCGGGTGCGTGAGGATATGGGACTGACTAATGTGATCCTGATGATTCCGTTTTGCCGGCGGGTACAGGAAGCCCGGCATGTGCTCGACTACATGGCGCAGCTCGGCTTAAAGAGAGGCGAGAACGGCCTGGAAATTTATGTCATGTGCGAGATTCCCAATAATGTCATCCAGATTGACGCCTTTTCTCAGCATTTTGACGGCTTTTCGATCGGCTCCAATGATCTGACCCAGCTTACCCTCGGGATAGACCGCGACTCTGAAATCATTGCCGAAGATTTTGATGAGCGTGATCCTGGCGTTAAAGCCATGATAAAAATGGCCGTCGAAGGTGCCCGCCGCAATGGTCGGCATTGTGGATTGTGCGGGCAGGCGCCTTCGGATTATCCGGAAATGGCTGATTTTCTGGTGGAAATCGGTATCGATTCCATGAGTCTGAATCCCGATACCGTGCTGGCGACCACGCAACAGATACTGGCAACCGAACAGCGGTTGGGTCGCACTTAAATCTGCGCAACGCTGTTCAGGGCATTGTTTTGTCTGTCCAAGGCCCATTGCACATGCTCTTTGACCAGCTCGGACGGGTGCTGGAGCTGCGCAGTTAGGGCGCTGATTACGGCTTTCGATGCCGGAGCATTGCCCAGGGCGACGGCAATGTTTCTGAGCCAGCGTTCATGGCCGATACGGCGTATGGCCGAGCCCTCCGTCTTGCTTAAAAATTCTGCATCCGTCCAGGCGAAAACAGCCAGCAATTGTTCGGTATTCAATCGATGACGAGGGCTGAAATCCTGTTCCGAGGTCAATTTGGCAAAACGGTTCCACGGGCAGACGAGCTGGCAGTCATCGCAGCCATAGATGCGGTTGCCGATCATGGGTCTGAAGTCTTCAGGGATGGGGCCATGCAGTTCAATGGTCAAATAGGAGATGCAGCGCCGGGCATCGACCTGGTAAGGCGCGACGATGGCTTGGGTCGGGCAAACGTCCAGGCAGGCGGTGCAATCGCCGCAATGCGAGCCGACAGCGGTGTCGGTTGGCAAGGGCAGGTCGGTGTAAATTTCGCCCAGAAAAAACCAGGAGCCGGCTTTCCGGTTGATCAAATTGGAATGCTTGCCTATCCAGCCCAGTCCGGCTTTTTCCGCCAGGGCTTTTTCCAGAACCGGCGCGCTGTCGACAAACGCCCGATAACCGAAAGGGCCGATTTCGGCGTGTATTTTTTCGGCCAGCTTTTGCAGGCGGTTGCGCATGAGCTTGTGGTAATCGCGGCCGAGCGCATAGCGTGAAATATAGGCGGATGCAGGGTCTTCAAGACGCTGCGCCATGTTTGCCGAAGGCTCCGGCAGATAATCCATGCGCACGGAAATAACACGGAGGGTTCCCGGTTGTAATAGTTCGGGTCGGCTTCTTTTGTTGCCGTGGCGCTGCATATAATCCATTTCACCATGATACTCTTTGGCCAACCATTGGTTCAGCTGAGCTTCGGCCTGTTCCAAGCGAGTGTCGGCAATGCCGACTTGCTGAAAGCCCAGCTCTTGGCCCCATTGCTTAATTTGCCGGGCCAGGCTTGCCATTTTTTGACTGCTGCTTGTGTCCATAACCGAATACAGGAAATATAATGCTCAAAAGATCAGGTTTCTAACAATAGCATGCAGAATTTACCAATAAAACTTTATCGTGCGGCACAAGCCCGAGAGCTCGACCGGATAGCCATACAGGAATGTGGCATCCCCGGCTTTGACTTGATGGGCAGGGCGGGTCTCGCCGTCTTTCAACGCATGAGAGCTCAATGGCCGCATGCGCGGGCCGTGGCCGTGTTTTGCGGTTCCGGTAATAATGCCGGCGACGGTTATGTCATTGCCAGACTGGCGCTTGAGGCAGATTTGCAGGTTGGTGTTTATGCACTGTCCGATCCCGAAAAACTCCATGCCGACGCCTTAGAGGCCTATCGGCAATATGCAGAGATCAATGGCAAGGTCATCCCCTTTGAGGGTGCACAGCCTATCGAGGCCGATGTAATAGTGGATGCGCTGTTCGGAACCGGGCTGGATCGACCTGTTACCGGGCTGTATGCGGAGGCCATTGAAGCCGTCAACAACAGCCAAAAGCCCATTGTCGCAGTCGATATTCCTTCGGGGTTGAATGCGGATACCGGCCAGGTCATGGCATGCGCGGTACGGGCCGACTGCACGGTTTCCTTTATTGCATTGAAGCAGGGTTTGTTTACCGGACAGGCCGCGGACTATTGTGGGAAAATTTTTTATGCATCATTGGATGTGCCGGATGAAATTTTTGATCAAGTGCCGACGTCGGTTTGCCGTGTCGTCAAAACCGGATGGCCGCGCCGTGACCGTTGCACACATAAGGGTTCTTATGGTCATGTCTGTGTGATTGGCGGCGAACTGGGTTTTTCAGGTGCGGCGAGAATGGCGGCTGAAGCGGCCTTGCGGGTGGGTGCAGGTCTGGTGAGTGTGGCTACGCGTCCGCAACATGCGGGCCTCATGAACCTGAACAGGCCGGAGCTCATGTGTCATGGCGTGGACAATCCGTCGCAACTGGCCGTATTGCTGGATAAGGCCAGTGTCATCGTTGTCGGGCCGGGGCTGGGGCAAAGCGACTGGGCAAAAGCACTGTTCGCTGCGACGATCCGTGCGCAAAAACCGATGCTGATCGATGCCGACGGCCTTAATCTTCTGGCTCAGGCACCGGTGCTGAACTCCGGCTGGATATTAACCCCGCATCCCGGCGAGGCGGCGCGCCTGCAAGGCAGCACCAGCGGGCAGATTCAGCAGGACCGGTTTGCCGCCGTTACCGCCCTGGAGACACAATACGGCGGCATAGTCGTACTTAAAGGCTCGGGAACGCTGATTGCATCGGACGGCGAAATTGCCGTTTCGAACACGGGCAATCCGGGCATGGCAACTGGCGGCATGGGAGATGTGCTGGCCGGCGTGATTGCAGGTTTGCTGGCGCAAGGTTTATCGTTAAAACAGGCGGCTCAGCAAGGTGTTTACCTGCATGGGCTGGCGGCGGATAAAGCCGCGGAAAAAGACGGTGAAAGAGGATTGCTGGCCACCGATTTAATGCCTTATCTCCGATGGATGGTCAATCAATGAAGCAGTTTTTACAAAATACCGAAGCAACGGAACAATGGGGTGCCGAGTTATGGCGGCAGTTGCCGTCAAAATGCCTGATTTTTTTACACGGCGATTTGGGCGCAGGCAAAACCACGCTGGTTAGAGGTTTTCTCAGAGCGGCGGGGTTTGGCGGCGCCGTTAAAAGCCCAACTTATACGTTAGTGGAGGACTATACGGTAGGCGATCGCAAGATATTGCATTTCGATTTATACCGGCTTGTCGACCCGGAGGAGTTGGAATGGATAGGCATCAACGATTATTTCGATCAGGACTGCGTGTGTTTCATTGAATGGCCTGACAAAGGCAAAGGATTTCTGCCGCAGCCCGATGTCGTTATTACGCTCAGACCGGAAGCGGACGGCCGTCTGCTGGAGATGGAAATTATTTCGGAAAAACTAAAAAAAACCGGTTGGCCCGCGTGAAAAAACAATAACATACTGCTATAATCTAACCCGAATTATTGTTTTGCAGGTGTTGGCTATGAGAACTTTCTGGAAAATCTTGTTGGTCCTTGGATTGCAGTTGTTGTCCGTGCCGGCATTTGCCCAACAAAGCAACATCAATTCATTGAGATATATTACAGCGCCAAATCAAACGCGGATGGTGTTTGATTTGTCATCGGCATCCACGCATCGGGTATTTATGATGGAAAATCCGGCGCGTCTTGTCATCGATATTAAAAATGCCCACACAGGGCAGTCACTTCGCCAACCGCCGGTCTCCCATCCGTTATTTCAACGGGTGCGCAGCGCCGCAAAGAATGGAACCGATTTAAGAGTTGTCGTCGATTTAAAAAGACAGGTGCAGCCCAAAGCTCTGAGCGCAAAGTCGGGTAATCAGCTCATCGTTGATTTAGTCGATAAAGGCCCTGTAAGCTCGGCAAAGCAGGAGGTTGATAAGCCGGCCAAAAAACTTGCGCGCAAGGCCGATGACGGCGCTCAAAAAGAGCGGGGCGCCCAAAGCAAGTCATCAGCTAAATCATTACGTGTTGCTGAAGCAAGCCGTATTCAAACAGAAAGTGCCTCCGCGCCTAAAACACCTATCCGAAAACCGGTGGCCGATAAATCCGCACAGGCCAAAACCGTTGCCAGACGCAACAAAGGCATTATCGTAGCTATTGATGCCGGGCACGGCGGTAATGATCCTGGCGCCCATGGGCCGAACGGCACCCTGGAGAAAGAGGTTGTTTTTGCTATTGCCAAAAAACTGAAAGCCTTAATTGATAGCCAGCGGGGCATGGAGGCGGTCATGGTGCGAAAAGGCGACTATTACGTTGATCTTCGTAAACGAATGAAAATAGCCCGTGCCGAGAAAGCCGATTTATTTATCTCGATTCATGCCGATGCCTTTCAGGATGCGTCTGTCAAAGGGGCTTCTGTGTTTACCTTGTCGGAACGTGGCGCAACCAGTGAAGCCGCGCGTTGGCTGGCCAACAGCGAAAATGCTTCCGATCTGATAGGCGGTGTCAGTCTGGGTGATAAAGACGACGTGCTGGCTTCGGTGTTACTGGATCTGTCCCAGACAGCGACCCAGGAAGCCAGTGTGACGCTGGCTTCGAGTGTATTGAAAAACCTACACAATGTAGCTCAAATCCACAAGCAAACGGTGCAAAAGGCCGGTTTCCTGGTGTTGAAATCGCCCGACATCCCTTCCATTCTGGTCGAGACGGCTTATATCTCCAATCCTTCGGAAGAACGGAAATTGATGAGCTCTGGCTACCAAACGAAAATGGCTACCGCCATTTTCAAAGGTGTGCTGAATTATTTCAAACAAAACACACCGATCGATACACGCGTTGCCGCAGCCGAAACCGGGGAAAGCATGTAATTTAAAAGGTTCAAGGTTCAAGGTGACGATGCCTCTTCAGGCAAATATGATAGGCTTTCCGCTAATGCCGTCACACTATCGCTTGCCGGGGTGGCTGGAATCAAACTCAAATTTTCTGCAATAGACTGAATCAAAAGGCTGTTTTTTTGAATGGGTCAGAAATGACTTAAACAGATCGGTAATCGGGTAAAATACCGGTTTTTGTTTTAGGCCGGCTGATGCGTATCCATTCACTTCCCATCCAACTGATCAACCAGATCGCCGCAGGCGAAGTGGTCGAAAGACCTTCGTCCGTGGTCAAGGAACTGGTTGAAAACTGTTTTGATGCGGGTGCAAGGCAAATTCATATTGATATCGAACAGGGTGGCACCCGCTTGATAAAAATCAGGGATGACGGCTGCGGCATCGTCAAAGAAGACTTGCCCTTGGCGCTGTCACGGCATGCGACCAGTAAAATTTCCAGTCTGAAAGATCTGGAGCAGGTGATCAGCATGGGGTTTCGCGGCGAGGCCTTGCCCAGCATCAGTTCCGTTGCCAGGCTCACGCTGATTTCGCGTATTGCCGGGGCCGATTGCGCCTGGCGAGTCACTGCCGACGGCTCGGAACAGGATTTTGATCCCCAGCCTGACCCGCACCCGCAAGGCACCACGGTAGATGTGCGCGATCTGTTTTACAATACCCCGGCCAGGCGCAAGTTTTTAAAAACTGAAAAAACCGAATTCGCTCACATCGAAACTCTGATCAAAAGGATGGCGCTGAGTCGTTTTGATATAGGCTTTACGCTCTCGCATAACCAGCGCGAAGTGCTTAACTTGAAACCGGCGACTACCGAACTTGAGCAGGAACAACGCATCACCGGCATCTGCGGTCCGGACTTTATCGATAATGCGGTCAAGATTGATTTTGCTGCATCCGGCCTGCACCTGAGCGGCTGGGTTGGCTTGCCGACTTTTTCCCGCAGTCAGCAGGACATGCAGTTTTTTTACGTCAACGGCCGTTTAATCAAAGATAAACTGGTTTCACACGCCGTTAAACAGGCTTATCAGGATGTCTTGTACCATGGAAGACATCCGGTCTTTGTCCTGTATCTCAGTCTTGATCCAGCCCTGGTCGATGTCAACGCACATCCGGCGAAGCTCGAAGTCAGATTTCGGGAAGGCCGGTTGGTGCATGATTTTTTATTTTCGGCCTTGCACCGGTCGCTCGCCGACCTCAGGCCTGGAAACAGCCAAATATCCAATGTAGCTTGGGTTACGACTGCAAGGATGCAGGAGGTAGAGCAATGCAGGGAGCAATTGCCGAGCGATAGCGTAACCCAACAACCGGAGCCTGTGCGCAGCCAAGAGCCATTGCAGGTCTATAGCGATAGCGTTAGCCAGCCAACGTCTGCCAAACCGGCTTACACATTCAGACCGCCGCAACAGGCCGTACTGCCTTTGCAGGTGGAAGAACAAATCCAGGCCTATGCGTCGCTGTATCCAAAATCCGGTCCTGGGCAAAAACAGACCGCAGCACCGCAGCAAGAGCTCCGCCCGCTAGGTCACGCGATAGCGCATTTGCACAACATCTATATTCTGGCCGAGACGCCAAACGGCGTCATTCTGGTCGATGCTCACGCCGCCCATGAACGCGTCACCTACGAGCGCTTGAAGCAGCAGCATGAACAGGGCAGGGTGCCCAGCCAGCCTTTGTTGCTGCCCATCAAAATCAAGGTCAGCACAGTCGAAGCCGATTTGGCCGAACAGGAGCACGAGTTTTTCAGCTCGCTCGGATTTGAGCTTAACCGCTTGGGTCCTGAAGCGCTGGTGCTGCGATCAATTCCGGTGCTGTTGACCGGGGCCGATTTGGAAACCCTGATCCGCGACGTGCTCGCCGATATTATCGAA